>Ga0207433_10001040_pt1 | contig 61493 bp, 56 predicted proteins | sample YelNatPaOPGAMG01_FD_187559 | JGI IMG/M metagenome (GOLD analysis project Ga0207433, IMG submission 187559) | Hot spring thermophilic microbial communities from Obsidian Pool, Yellowstone National Park, USA - OP-RAMG-01 (SPAdes) (version 3) | ecosystem: Environmental > Aquatic > Thermal springs...
CTTCGTGTTTCCAACCAAAATTTTCCAAATGTTCTACAACTATATCATCTATAGGAATAGGCGTAGTTCTTATCTTAGCAGGACCTACAAAAATAAACATATAATCGGTAACTTTTTCTCCCAATGTAGAAAACACTTTCAAAATTGAATAAAAGTATTTATCGTAAAGTTCCTTAAGATGAAGTTCTTTTATTTTTTGACGAAATTCATAATATCTATTTGAATAAATCTTAATCTTTTCTACAGGTCTATAAGGTATCTCTTTGCTACTTAATTCTTTTATATAAGCTTCATCGTAACCTAACCAGAATAATTCAAGCTTGGTAGATCTGATGTATTCTTGAGCTTGAAGATAAGGCGGAGAGGTAACGAGAAAATTGACTTCGTTATCTAATTGTGTCTGAAGCGTATCGATCCCTGATTTTATTTTAAATTCAACATTTTTTGGATTAAGTAAGTTATATTCTCTTATTTTATTAAGAAGAATATATATTTCTTTCTCAAGCATATAATAAAATTTCTGTTTCCAATTTGTATCAAGAAGTCTTTTTATCTTATCTCGAGAGTATCTTGATCTATATAACTTATGGACTTTTTCGTCGCTATAAGAGAAATATCTTGTCACTTTAAGTAAAGGTATTAAAAATAAATATCTTGTATCATTATCTAATGAATGGGCAAATCCCCATGCTCTTGAAAGCATAGGGATAAAATCTTCGGGGAACCAATATTTTAAATTAGACCACCGAGGAATAAATTCCTTCTTGCAATCCTTAAGTTCAGAGATTAACTTATAGACATCAGCTTTTTTTTTGTTAAGAATTGCTGTATCGTGAATTAAATTCATTATAGGATTTAAATCCCATAATTCATAATCATATCCGTATATCCTTGAAACTATCCCTACGGTTCCATAACCTGCAAAAGGATCGAAAACTTTTATACCAGGTTTGGCGTATTTTTTTAAAATATAAGCAATAACTTGCGGGATAAATTTAGCAGGATATTTATAAATCCAAAAAGTTCCATAGGTAGTTGAGGGTATTTCAGGTATTGTATTTCTAAAAAGTATAGGAATTTTTTTAGATGAATCTGGAAATTGAGGATATTCGACCACTTGAACTTTTTCTCTATCTTCCTCAATAAATCCTAAATTAAATTGATAAGGCTTTCCCATATTTAACTTTTAATTAATAACATTTCATTCTAAAATAAATTTTTTATCCTTTTAAAAAATATCTTCCCTCACTACTCAATACTAAATACTCACTACTTTTTACTGCCATCCCATAACTTCTTTAACCTTACTTTTTATATCGGAAGCAGTCATAAAGGCGGATCCAATTAATACTGCATTTACCCCTAATACCTTTAAAAATAAAACATCTTTATAATTAGAAATACCACTTTCTACAACCACTATTTTATCCTTAGGGATTAAAGGGAAAAGTCTTTCCGTAGTTTTTAAATCCACCTCTAAGGTATGAAGATTACGATTATTTATACCGATAATTTTTGCCTTTTTTAAAGATAGAGCTCTTTTGAGGTCTTTTTCTGAATTTATCTCTAAAAGGCAATCTATTTCTAAATTCTCGGCTATCTCAAGGTATTCAGAAAGGGTTTCTTTAGAAAAAAGTTCAACAATTAAAAGTAAAGCAGCTGCGCCTGCTAACTTTGATTCATATACCTCATAGAGATCCACAATAAAATCTTTTCTTAAAATGGGAAGGTCTATTTTTTCTTTTATAAGTGAAATATAAGAAAGGTCACCTCCAAAATAATCCTTTTCCGTTAATACAGAAAGACTATCTGCACCTACTTCTTTATAATCGGAAGCGATTTTTAGAGGATCAAAATCTTCTCTTAATACACCTTGGCAAGGAGAGGATTTTTTTATCTCCGCAATTAAACAGAGTTTATTTTTTTTACTTATCGCCTTATAAAAAGAAATGGGTTTTTTAGAAAAGGAATTTAATTTTTCTTTTAGAACTTCTAAAGGGAGTTGGCTTTTTTTTATAATCAGTTTTTCTTTTTTCTTAAGAATCACTTCTTTTAAAAAATCACTTTGCATAAGAAAACTCCTTTAATTTTTTCAATTTCTCTAAGGCTAATCCTTTATCGATTGATTGACGCGCCAGCTCAATCCCTTCTTTTAAATTAACTGCTTTATCTGCGGTATATATTGCTGCTCCTGCATTTAATAAGACTATATCCCGATAGATACCCGGCTTTCCTTCCAAAATATCCATAAGTATCTGGGCATTGGTCTTAGGGTCTTTTCCTTGCGGTTTTTTATTTTTAGGATAACGGAACCCAAAATCTTTAGGATCAATAGTATAATTTCTTATTCTATTTTCTTTTAATTCTACTACATAGGTTTTACTATTGATACTTATCTCATCAAGACCATCTTCAGAACAAACTACTAACGCACGCTTTCTTTTTAATTTTTTTAAAGTCAGGGCAATGGTTTTAAGCCATCTTTTATCATACACCCCTAATAACTGATGAGTAATATTTACGGGATTAATTAAAGGGCCGATTAAATTAAAAATGGTACGGATACCTAATTCTTTACGTACCGGTAAAGCGTATTTCATTGCAGGATGAAAGTTAGGAGCAAACAAAAAGGCAATACCTATTTTATTAAGCGCTTCTTTTACTTTTTTTTCATTCATATTTATATTAATCCCTAAAGCCTCTATTAAATCTGCACTTCCGCAGGAACTGGAAACTGCCCGATTACCGTGTTTGGCGACGATTATACCTATACCTGCGGATACAAAACTCACTGCAGTGGAGATATTAAATGTATGGGCTCTATCTCCTCCGGTGCCACAGGTATCTAAAATCACCTCGTTAACCTCTTTTTTAATCTCTACTCTCTTAGAAAACTTAAGCATCGCTTTTACTGCGCTAGCCAATTCCTCGGCGGTCTCACCTTTTTTATGCAAAAGCACCAAAAATGCTGCTATCTGAGTGGGCAAAGCTTTGCCACTTAAAATCTCTTCTATCGAGCCTTGCATTTCCTCATCAGTTAAATTTCTCCCTTCCATTAATTTTAAAAGCATCTCTTTAATCATACCTTTAAAAAATTCTCTAAAAGTTTTTTACCCACTTTGGTCAAAATTGATTCCGGATGAAATTGTACTCCCCAGACCGGATAACTTTTAAGTTTTATCCCCATAATCTCATTGTCTTTTTTTTCCCAGGCAATTATCTCTAAATCTTCAGGAAAATCTTTGCGGGAAATTACCAAAGAATGATATCTTGTTGCCTCAAAAGGATTAGGCAGACCTTTAAAAATAGTCTTTCCGTTATGATAAATCAAAGAGGTTTTTCCATGCATCAGTCTTTTTGCAGAAACGATACGTCCACCAAAACAGAAACCGATACACTGATGCCCTAAGCAAACACCTAAAATAGGAATCTTCTTATAAAATTCTCTAATTACTTCCACAGAAATTCCGGAATTTTCTGGTCTTCCTGGACCGGGAGAAATTACAATCTTTTCTGGTTTTAATTTTTTAATCTGGGGGATAGTTATCTTATCATTCCTTACCACTTTTAATTTTTTACCGAGTTCACCTAAATACTGAACCAAATTATAAGTAAAAGAATCGTAATTATCAATTACCAAAATCATCTTTACTCCTTTTCTCTAAAAACACAGGCCCCTAAATTTTTTAATTTTTCTTCCAAATTTTCATATCCTCTTTCCAGATGGTATATACGCGAAACTGTGGTTGTTCCTTTTGCTACCAAACCTGCTAAAACCAAAGAAGCAGAAGCCCTTAAATCTGAAGCCATCACCGGTGCTCCGGAAAGACTCTTTACTCCCTGAATAATCGCATGCGGTCCTTCTCTTTGTATACGCGCACCCATCCGATTTAATTCAGCCACATGCATAAATCTATCCGGATAAACCTTTTCGGTAATTATACTTATCCCCTCGGTAATACTTAAAAGCGCCATCATCTGTGCCTGCATATCGGTAGGAAAACCTGGATAAGGAAGGGTAGTTACATTTGTCGGTCTTAATTTTCTTTTATAGCGAACCCTTAAGGTATTATCTCTTATTTTAATTTCTGCACCCATAGAACTTAATCTATCAATAACTGCACCTAAATGTTGGGGTAAAACATTTTTTATTAGGATATCTCCTTTGGTAATTAATGCAGCGATCATAAATGTTCCTGCTTCAATCCGATCCGGAATAATCTTATGCTCTACACCGTTAAGTTTTTTTACCCCTTCGATTTCTATATAAGGAGTACCTGCACCTTTGATGCGGGCACCCATCTTAATTAAAAACTCTGCTAAATCCACTATTTCCGGCTCACAGGCACTAGATTCAATTGTGGTTCTTCCTTTGGCTAAAGTAGCAGCCATCATCACATTGGCGGTTGCCAAAACCGAAGAACCAAAACCGCCTCCTAAATATATATGTGTACCTTTTAGGTCTTTTTTCGTCTTGGCTATTACATAACCTGTCTCTATATCTAGCTCTGCACCCAAAGCCCTTATCCCTTTAAGATGTAAATCTACCGGCCTTACTCCAATTACACAGCCACCCGGTAAAGAAACTTTTGCTTTTTTAAGTTTTGCTACCAGAGGCCCTAAAACACAAAAAGAAGCCCGCATAGTAGAAACAAGTTTATAATCTGCCACATAACCGTAACTTCCAGAAGACTCTATCCTTATCGTATCCTTTTTAAAATCCACTAACTTACCTAATGAACGTAAAATTTTAAGCATCGTCTGGGTATCTCTTAAGTTAGGGCATCCTTTAATTATGCATGGCTCATCGGTAAGCAAAGTAGCTGCTAAAATAGGAAGCAAAGCATTCTTTGCCCCGGAAATTACTACCTCTCCCTTTAAAACTTTTCCACCTTGGATTACTAATTTATCCATATTTTTTTGCTACTATTACTCTTTCTATATTACTATAATCCTTAACACAATCTATTATCCTTAAATTTTTTATATTTTTAAAGATATTTTTTATAGAACCGAGTTGCCCAAAACCTATCTCCATAACTAATAATCCATCCTCCTTTAGATAAAAATGAGCAGATTTAATTATCCGACGGAAAAATTCTAAACCATCCCTGCCTCCATCTAAGGCTATCTTCGGTTCGTAAACGATCTCTTTAGAAAGTTTATCTATCTGATCGGAAGGTATATAAGGTGGATTACTTAAAATAATATCAAAGGAATTCTGTTTCACCCCATTAAATAAATCCGCATTTAAAAAGTTTATCTTTACCTGATGAAGCTTCGCATTAACTTTGGCTACCTCCAAAGCTTTCTTAGATAAATCCGTAGCATAAAAGATTATATCTTTATCCGTAATGTATTTTGCCAAAGAGATAGCGATACAACCTGAGCCTGTACATAAATCAAGAATACTTAAAGATTTTTTTTCTAAGCGGGCGATTAATCCCAAGCTATACTCTACTAAAATTTCCGTCTCTGGCCGAGGGATAAATACATCTTGATTTAGCTTAAATTCTAAACCCATAAATTCAGTTTTTCCCAAAATATACTGGATAGGCTCACCCAAAGCTCTCCTTCTTAAAGCAGAAATAAAAAATTCTCTCTGCAAGGGACTAAATTTTATTTTTTCATTTAAGTATAACTGATGCCTTTGACAACCTAAAATTTCTGTAAATAAAAGTTCTAATTCATTCATTTTCTTTAAAATTTTTCTCCTGTTGTAAAAGTGGTTCAATGATTAAATCAAGATTACCTTGCATTATCTCCTCCAGACGATAAACCGTCAAACCTATCCTGTGGTCGGTGACTCTGCGGTCAGGAAAATTATAGGTACGGATCTTTTCACTACGCTCTCCGCTTCCAATTTGGGCTTTGCGCGTGGAAGAGAGTTTATCTACCTGCTCTTTGGTTTTAATTTCTAAAAGTCTTGCCCTTAATACCCGCATAGCCTTATTTTTATTCTTCAATTGTGAGCGCTCATCCTGACAGGTAACTACTATTCCCGTAGGCAAATGCGTAATCCTTACTGCAGAATCCGCGGTATTTACACTTTGACCTCCGGGGCCTGATGAACGAAAAACATCAATCCTTAAATCCTTAGGGTCAATTTTTATCTCTATCGGATCCGGTTCTTTAAGTACCGCTACGGTGGCAGTAGAGGTATGGATTCTACCTCCTGCTTCTGTAGTAGGAATCCTCTGTACCCGATGTACTCCGCTTTCAAATTTTAGACGATTATAGGCACCTTTTCCTTTTATACCAAAGATTATCTCTTTAAATCCGCCTAACTCTGTGGGATGCGAGGAGATAAACTCTATTTTCCAGTTTTTACGGTCAGCGTATTTTGTATACATCCGATAAAGGTCAGCAGCAAACAAAGAAGCTTCCAGACCTCCTGTTCCCTGGCGGATCTCCATAATAATATCTTTATCTACTTCTTTTTCCTCTTTATCAAAGAATTCTGTTATTTTATTTTCCAGCTCATTATGTTTTGTTTTTAGACTTTCGTATTCTTCTTGAGCAAGTTTTAAAAATTCAGCTTCATGTTTTTCTTTTAAAATCAGCTCAAGTTCCTTAATCTGTTTTTCTATCTCCTTTAATTCGCAAAATAAAGTTAATTTTTCTTTTAACTCATCAAATTCTTTAGCGTATTGACCTAAGCGCGAAGGGTCTTCTAAAACTTCTTTCTGCGTAAGTAAATTTTGAAGTTCTAAATATCGCTGTTCTAATTCTTCTAATTTATTCCTTAGACTCTTTTCCATAACGCTTCATAAACTTATCTACTCTTCCTGCGGAGTCAATAAATTTTTGCTTTCCGGTAAAAAGCGGATGGCATTTTGAGCAGATATCCACACGAATATTCGGTTTAGTAGAACGTGTATGGATTACCTCTCCACAAGCACAGATAATGGTGCAATCCACATATTTAGGATGAATTCCTTTTTTCATCTTTTCCTCCTCCCTGTTTAAATTGTTAAATTGATAATTGGTTAATTTCGTTGAGTTCGTTATTTTCGTTATGTTCGTTAATATCATTTTTACTTCCTAACTCACCTAACTTCCTAACTTTCAAATCCATAACCCCTACCTACTATCTACTACCTACTATTTAATAGCGTTTAGCGTATAGTTTTTACTTCCTAAAAACCTAAATACCTAAAAACCTTAACACCTAAACACCTTAATACCTAAATACCTTAAAACCTAAACACCTAACTTCCTAACTACTGACTCCTGTCTACTATTTAAAAAGTTGAGTCCTTTTTTAAATCTACTGATTCATGCTATTTAAAAACTCCTCATTGGTTTTAGTCTTAGAGAGTTTCTCAATCAAAAGTTCCATCGCCTCTATATTATTCAATTCATTAAGCACCTTTCTTAAAATCCAGATCTTCTGTAGTTGTTCTGGCTTTACTAAAAGCTCCTCATGGCGGGTGTTGGAACGTTTTATATCAATAGCAGGATAAATCCTGCGCTGAAATAGGTTCCTGTCTAATTGTAATTCCATATTACCCGTTCCTTTAAACTCCTCAAAAATCACATCATCCATTCTGCTTCCCGTATCTACTAAAGCAGTGGCAATAATGGTAAGACTGCCTCCTTCTTCTACTGCACGGGCTGCACCAAAAAATCTTTTAGGTTTCTGTAAAGCATTGGAATCAATCCCGCCCGAAAGCACCTTCCCACTATGGGGAACTACCGCATTGTAAGCTCTGGCTAACCGAGTAATACTATCCAGAAGTATCACTACATCCTTTTTATGCTCCACAAGTCTTTTTGCCTTCTCTAATACAATCTCCGCTACCTGCACATGTCTCTCCGGTGGTTCATCAAAGGTAGAAGAGATTACCTCACCCTTTACTGACCTTTGCATATCCGTAACTTCCTCAGGTCTTTCATCGATCAAAAGCACGATTAGAATTACCTCAGGATGATTTTTCATAATGGAGTTGGCAATTTTTTGTAAAAGCACAGTTTTTCCACTATAAGGGGCAGCCACAATCAAACCGCGTTGGCCTTTTCCTATAGGAGTAAGTAAATCCATTACCCGCATGGATATCTCCTGAGGTTCTGTCTCTAAAATAAAACGCTCGTGTGGATAAATAGGGGTAAGGTTATCAAAGAGAACTTTTTCTTTTATCTCCTCAGGATTTTCAAAATTAACCGCTTCAACTTTTAAAAGGGCAAAATACTTTTCTCCTTCTTTAGGAGGCCTGATCTGTCCACTTACAGTATCTCCGGTCCTTAAATCAAACTTTCTTATCTGGGAAGGTGAAATATAGATATCATCCGGACAGGGAAGATAATTATAGTTGGGAGAACGTAAAAATCCAAATCCTTCTGGTAAAATCTCCAAAACCCCTTCTCCAAACATAAAGCCTTCTTTTTCCGCCTGTGCCTGTAAAATCTTAAAAATTAATTCCTGTTTTTTAAGACCGCTGATATTATTGACACCTAAATCTTTTGCTAATTTATTTAACTCTGCAATCTTCATCTGTTTTAATGTCCCTATATCTAATTTTTCCGGCATCTTATTACCTCCCCTTTTTAAATTGTTAAATTAATAATTGGTTAATTTCGTTGAATTCGTTATTTCGTTATTATCGTTAAGTTCGTTAATTTCGTTTTATATTTACCCTAACCTTACCTAATTTCCTTAAAACAAAATCCCAAATTCCAAGCACCAAGCACCAAATAAATTCCAATTACCGAAATAAAAAATAATCAAAACCTCTTTAGGTCATTTGGTAATTTGGTCATTATTGGGAATGCCGAATAAACCGGCATCCCGATGATTTTTTTCTTGTCTTTTGCTACATTCGGCATTTGGATATTGGAATTTGAAATTTTTAACTTACCTAAATCCTGCCTACTATCTACTACCTACTTTTTTAAGGTTAATTTCGTTATTTTCGTTTTTTATTTTTTTAAATAATACTCAATACTTACTACTCACTACTTATAATAGCATATAGTTTTAAACAGTTGAGTTATGTTTTATGATTGATTCCTATAAGTTTATCCCAGATTTCATCTACCTGCTGTTTAGTAGAATAAAGCAAACCATCATTATCTATCACAAAATCTGCCATCTTAATTTTTTCTCTTAAAGGCATCTGAAACTTAATCCTTCTTAAGATATCTTTTTTACTTAACTTCATACGCTTGGCTATTCTTTCTATCTGAGTTTTTCTTCTTGCCTTAACCACTATCAAAAAGTCTACTATTTTATCTAAACCTGCCTCAATCAGAAGCGGAGCATCGATAACAATTATATTTTTTTTAGGATCAAGATGTTTTATTTCTTCTTTTATCTTTTGAATGACTAAAGGATGTAAAACCTTACATAAAAGCTCAAGGTATTTCTTCTTCTTAAAAACTATCTTGGCTAATTCTTTCCTTCGCGAAGGGCTGATAAATTCATGAACTATTTTATCTGCATCGATGACTTTTGCCCCTTTTCTTTTTAAAATTTTTGCAACTGTAGTTTTCCCTGTACCAAAACTTCCCGTAAGTCCAATAATCATCTTTATTGATTTACTAATTTCTGGTAAAGTTCTATATATTTTTTAGCAGATTCTTCCCAGGAAAAATTATAACTGAACGCTCTTCTTACCAAAAGATTCCATCTTTCTTTATCCTTATATAAGGAAAGTGCCTCTTTTATCTTCTTTACCAACTCTTCTTTTTTATAGTTATCAAATACAAAACCATTTTCTTCTGAGACCGTATCCGCTAAACCTCCGGTTTTAAATACTAAAGGTAGCGTTCCATATTTTAAACTAATCATCTGGCCCAAACCGCAGGGTTCGTATTTGGAAGGCATAAGAAAAACATCTGAACCCGCATAGATCCGATGAGCCAGTACCTCATCAAATTTTAAATGGATAGAACAGACCTGTGGGTAAATTTTACTGATCTTTTCTAAAATAAGATGGTACTTTAAATCACCCGTTCCCAAAATTACCAGCTGTAAATCCAACTTACATATCTCATCGATTGCCTCCGCCAAGATATCCCAGCCTTTCTGCTCTGCTAAACGGGAAACCATTCCGAATAAAGCTACATCTTTTGAAGGCAAATTACAAAATCTCTGCAGTTCTTTTTTATTCTCATATTTTCCCTTTAAATCCTGAACTGAATAATTTTTAAATATAAGCCTATCCGTTAGAGGATCCCATACAGAATAATCTATCCCGTTTAAAATACCATAGAGTCTATCTTTTTTCTTGGATAAAACTCCTTCTAAACCAAAACCAAATTCTTTAGTTTGTATTTCTCTGCTGTAAGTAGGACTTACGGTATTTATCGCATCAGAAAATATTATCCCGCCTTTTAAAAGATTTATCTGATTATAAAATTCCAGCCCTTCAATATTAAATAAAGACCAATCTAAACCTAATTTTAAAAATTCCTCTTTCGGGAAAAGCCCTTGGTATCCAATATTATGGATAGTAAGTAAAGTTTTTATATTCTTATAAAAAGAACTTCCTTTATATATGGTCTTAAGATAAACCGGTATAAGTGAGGTCTGCCAATCATGAACATGGATAATATCCGGCTTAAAATCTATATCCTTTAAAAATTCTAATGTTTTTTTAGAGAAAAAACAAAATCTATCTAAATTATCAGGATAATCACCAGTTTTTTCTCCATAAAGCCCTGGACGGTTAAAATAACCATTGTGCTCTACGAAATACACTTTTATATCTTTTCCCATCGTAGTAGAAAAAAGTCCTGTTTTTACCTTCTTAAGATGCCATTTTCCTTCAGAAACCATCTGGTATTTGGGCATAAAAACAACTACCTCTTGGCCTAAATTTTCCAAAGCCAAAGGTAAAGCGCCAGTAACATCTGCCAAACCGCCGGTCTTGGCAAAAGGAAAAACTTCTGAAGCGCAGATTGCTATTTTCATAAATCACTCCTTTCTTTTTGTTTTCGTTATTACCGTTTAGTTCGTTATTTTTCGTTAATTTCGTTTTTTTTATTTTTTAATAACCTCACTACTCACTACTTATTAATAGCGGATAGCGTAGAGCGTTTAGCGTATAGTTTTTTATTAATTTTTTTCTCTTATCCCTTAACACCTAAATACCTTAAAACCTAAACACCTGACTTCCTAAACTATTCTTTACTAACTCGTCTAACTAAAAACTACTTCTTCCATTTGAAGCCAATTTTTACCTTTTTTTATCACCACCTTTATAGGAACAATAAATCTATAAATATTTTCCATATTCTCTTTAATCAAAGGAATTATACTTTCTAATTCTTTTTCTTCCGCATCAAAAAGAAGTTCGTCATGGATCTGTAAAATCATCTTTGTCTTAAGATTTTGCTTTCTAAAAGCACGCTGGATTTCAATCATTGCCTTCTTTATTAAATCCGCTGCGGTTCCCTGCACCGCGGTATTTATTGCCTGTCTTTGGGCTAAATTACGCAGGACTTCCTGAGTGCTATGAATATGAGCTAAATACCTTCTCCTTCCAAAAAGGGTAGTAACAAAACCATCATTCTTAGCTTTTTCTATCTGATTATTTATAAAATCCCTTACCTTAGGATAACGTAAAAAATAATCATCAATAAATCTCTGGGCATCCTCCTGACTTATCCCTAAATCCTTAGCCAAACCATAGGAGGTCAAACCATAGATAATCCCAAAATTGACCCTTTTGGCTAAATCCCGCATCTCCTCAGTAACCTCTTTCTCTTCTATTCCATAAAGTAAAGAAGCGGTAAATTTATGGATATCTTTATCTTCTTGAAATGATTTTACAAGTAAGGGATCTTCTGAAAGATGGGCAAGAACCCTTAATTCTATCTGGGAATAGTCTGCACAGATAAGCCATCCGTTGGGAAAACTGGGTATAACTGCCTTTCTTACTAAACGGGAAATTTCTGATTTTATGGGTAGATTCTGCAGATTTGGATGACTACAGGCAAGCCTTCCTGTCTCTGTAGAGACCTGACTAAAATTAGAATAAATTTTTTTACTGAAAGGATCGATTTTTTCTAAAAATGGCTCTAAGTAAGTAGATTTTAATTTCATCAACTGTCGATACTCTAAGATAAGCGAGGCTATTTTGTGTTTATTAGAAAGAAGTCTTAGTACCTCCTCATCCGTAGAAGGGCCAGTACGTTTCTTCTTTAGGGGCGGTAGTTTTAATTTATCAAAAAGTATCTGTCTTAGTTGTTTAGGAGAATTGAGATTAAATTCAAAACCTGCTTCTAAAAATATCTTATTTTTTAAATCATTTAATTTTAACTCTACATCTGAAGAAAGTTTTCTTAAAACCTCTTCATCAAACTTTATCCCATTTTCTTCCATATCAATCAAAACCTCAACCAGAGGCATCTCAAGCTCATAAAAAAGTTTACCCAAAGATTTTTTTTCTAATTCCTCTTTAAATAATAAATATAATTTTAAAACTAACTGAAGAGAAAAAAGGCTGTTTTTTTGTTTTGATATAATTGAAAGGTACTTAAAACCAAGTGAATCTAAACTGTAATCCTGTAAAGAGGGGTCTAATAAGTAGCCGGCAATCATTATATCAAAATATAGATTATTAATTCTTATACCTTTGGTTTTTAAAAAATGCGAAATCCTTTTTAAATCATATCCTATCTTTTTTATATGGTTAGCCTCTAAAATATCTTTTACCTCCTCAAAAGAAGCAAAAGAATATTTTTTAAATTTTGTACATAAAATAAAATCCTCCTTCTCAAAGTCACAAAAGATGATTAATTCATCATCCATATTTTTTTTAAAATCTTTTAAATCTACTTCAACCATCTCTTCTAATTGCGAATTAGAACTATCCTTGAATGGCAAGTCTTTTAAAAGACTCCTAAATTCTAACTTTTTAAATATACTATAAAGCTTTACATAATCAGGCTTTCTAACCCTTAAATCCTCCAAATCAAAATTAATGGGAACTTCTCTGTTAAGTTTAAGCAGTTGACGGTTTAACTCTATAAGATTTAAATTATCCTTTATAGCCTGCATTATAGTTTTGGACTTTATCTCATCAATATTTTTTATAAGATTATCTAAACTTTTAAATTCTTTTATTAAAAAAGAGGCGGTTTTTTCACCGATTCCCGGTACACCCGCAATATTATCCGTATCATCACCCATAAGCGCTAAGATATCAATTATATTTTCTGGTTTTACACCGTAGCGTTCTAAAACCTCTTTTTGAGAATAAAGTATACCTTTATCCTTATAGGGGCTGAAAACTCTAACATTATCACCAACTAACTGTAATATATCTTTATCCGAACTTACAATAATAATAGGTAAACCCGTATTTTTTAATTTTTCAACTAATGTGGCAATTATATCATCCGCCTCAAAACCTTCCATTTCAAAACGAACCAACCCATAGGCATCAATAATTTCTCTGATAAAAGGAAGCTGAACTGATAAACTATCCGGCATCGCAGGTCGGTTGATTTTATAGGCAGAGTATTTTTCCTGCCGAAAAGTTTTACGCGAAACATCAAAACATACCGCCAAATATTTAGGGCAATTATCTTTTAAAATCTTATTTAACATATTGGTAAAACCGTATATCGCATTTGTGGGCTGTCCCCAAGAGGTAGAAAGTCCTTTCAAAGCGTAAAAAGCACGGTAACAAAAGGCGGTAGCATCGATAAGGTAAATAGATGATTTAAAATTAGAAATATCCTCCATGAGAAGTAATTATTATAGAATCTTTGTCATTCTAAACCGCACTATATTTTAAAGGGAACACATCAATTTAAGAAAATGGATTGGGACTTTAGCGGCGATAAGTCTTCTTTAATTCATTATTTACTTTATTTACAAATTCATCAATCTGGGTATTCTTAGGATCAAGATGTTTTGCTACGGCAGCATCATTTAAAGCTTGAGTATAATTTTTCTGCTTAAGATTAAATTCTGCTCGATTAAGATACTCCTTTACTTTTTTCTGCTTTTCATTTAGAAGTTGTGAACTATCGGTTCGGTTAGGAGAGGTTTTTACATCCTCTATCAGTTCAATTATCTCTTGCTCTTTAAGTTTCTGTGAAATCTCCTCTACCACCAAAGCAATATTTTTAAGATGCTGGATAGCCTTAATTGTCCAAGGGTCATCCGGTGAACCCAATTTTATCCTTTTCTGCCAGTATTCTGCTGCTTTTTTAAGTTCACCTTTATTTTCATAAAGTAAAGCTAAATTAGAGTAGACAGGCAAATAATAAGGATCTAATTCTAATGCCTTAAGGTAAAATGTTTCTGCGGTATTAGATTCACCTTTCATTTCATAAACTACTCCCAAATCATTGTAGGGCTCAACATAAAGAGGATCAAGTGTAATTGCCTTTTTATAAATTATTATTGCCTCATCAAGTTGACCTGCCTGCTGTGCCTTTAAGCCTTGCCGACGGGCTAACCTCGCTTCTAATTCTACTTCTGTGGACTCTTTTTTCTCGATATTTTGAGAAAAAATTATCCCTGAAGAAAAAAATAAAGAAATTATAATTAGAGAAAATACTACTTTCTTTACAGAAAGAAAATTTATTTCTTTTTGCATTTAAAATATAATATATTAAAAATTAAATTCGGTCAAGAAAATTTATAAATTTTTTAAAAAAGCGGTTCCATTTTTAAAGCAGGATGCTCTACCTTTTCCAAAAAAATAAGCAATTCTTCAAGGCTGGTGGCTATTGTCTCATCCGCTATCTTATCAATTAAATCAGGATAACCTAAATCTTCAGCTCTTTTTTTAAGTTTATCTGAAAGGTACTCTTTTAATTCTTTAGGCATCCAAACTACCCTTAAAAGTCCACCTTCCGCAGAAATAAATTTTTTACTTACGATATAAAGTCTACCTATTCCTAAAAATCCCGGGGTCTGAACTCCTCCGCCTACCGAACCCGCCAAAGTCGTAAAGGTCATTCCACAGGGAGTCATACCTGTATAATCCCTATTTACAATCATTACCCCATTTGCCTCAGGGATTACTGCCACAATACATTCAAAACAACCACAGCTTGTTTGCGGGCTATCCATCAGTGAATACATACTTACTTTTTCTACAGTCTTATTTGATTTCTGATAAACAAAATCATTAATATTTTTCCATTGTCCTAATTTGGAATCTAAAACTTCTCCTTTTAAAATCGGCTGGTTCGGTCCTGAAGGCATGATCTCATAGGAAGCCTTAGCATCTAACCAGGAATAGGCACCGCAGAGACCTAACCTTTCCGGAGTAATTATACAGACATGATTAGGAGCAAACGACTGACATAAAACACAAGAGAAATAAACATCTACACTCTCATCCGTAATACCACTTATCCTTTCATCGCGTTCTAAATAGGATTTTTGTGCCTCTTTAAGTAATTCCTTTACTTTTTCTTCCTCAGTATAAAGGGAAACTTTAACCTTATCTACAATCTCACCGTACTCCTGATGAAACATCGCATGTAAAATTATTCCGATATGTTTAAGCCGAAAACCTTTATTAAATGCCTCATTACTTATCCTTATCCAGTTCATATCGCGTTGACCGATATGCATTATCCCTTGGGCATAATTAATAAAACGATGGATCTGACGCTCTAAAATCGGCTCAAAATCTTTCTGCATTTTACGTCCAGCTACCTCTACAATTATGGCTAAAGGTAAAGACTTAGCATCCTTTATCTCATCTATATCCGGACCAAAAAGTTCGATCTTAGCATCCTCAATCTTATCTAAATTAGCCATCTTTAAATATTCAAAGGAAGGAAGCTGAGACTTTCCTCCAAATTCAATATAAAGGTTTTCTCTTCTTACTCTCTCACCTTCAAAGGCAGCAGCATAGGCAACCGGAATGTTTATAGAGGTTAGCTTTACTTTTACTCCCCTTACCTCAATACCGCGGGAAACTATCTTTTTATGATCAAGTTCTTTTACCAATGCCTCATAGGTAGTAATTCCTGAAGGTCTTATTTCCGGAATATCCGTATCCGCAATTATAGGAAATCCCATATTTATTGCTCCTGCACCCGTTGCATACTTTAATTCATCTACTTCTCCTAAAACCAAACCAAAGGCAAAGACGCGTTCTTTGGTATATAGAAGTATCTTTTTTGCTTCCCCTGGTTTTAATCCACCAAAGGTAAGTGCGGAGCGCACTGCCCAGTTTAAAGGATAAATTGCGGAAATCGTATCTCTTCCGTAAGGAACAATGTAATTTTCCCAACCCATCTGCACATTTTCTTCTAATAATTGATCGATAATCGAGCGACCATTTACGGAAGAACCTACAAAGACCAAGATATTTCTTTCCTGAAGTTGTCTTACAATTTCTACTGCGGTTTTATTATCGGGTGCTGCTCCTAAAATTGCTGCAAAGCCAGGCATCCGACCATCGACTAACTGAATCCCTAAAGAACGCATAATTGTATCGGTGAAAAATCCAAAGCAATCCTTTTGGGGTTCTTGTTGATAAAGGTAGCGTAAAGCAACGATAAGCTCTTCACATAAAAGAGTAGCAATTCCACTATCTAAAGCATCCCCTAAATAGGGAAGCCAGATTTTCTCTGAGGGCATCTCTTTGGGTAATAAAGATTTTGCATGCTTTAAAATAAATAAAGCATCCTTTAATGTCTCCGCTTTTATCCCCAAAAGGGCGTTAGCCATAGGTAGATAAAAAGCAGTCTCGGGAAAGCCAATTTTTTGGTTTTCAGTTTTTTCTTTAATTGCCTTATTTAAAAAACTTTCTGCCTCTTTAAAGATTTTTTGTGCCCCCACTATAACTTTTGTAGCGACAAGTTTAGACATAGATAACCTCTTTTTCTTTTAACAGATCTTTAACAAAAGGATAACCAAAATTTTCTTTTAAGAGTTTATCTTTAATTGAGGAAATGTCAATCTTTTCTTTTATTAGTCTTAAAAAAATACCGCTATTTTTTATATCTCCTACTAAAATCGCTCCCACCAAGCGCTTATCTCTAATGATTAATTTCTTATAAATATTATTTTTCTCATCTAAAAATTTAATCTCCTCCAAAGAACTTTCTTCTTCTTTTATCCGGTATATTCCCAAAGAGATAACCGCTAAACCAAAAAACTCTAAAGAATTCATTCCCAAAGAACCTGGATATTTAAGATTTTCACCCGTCATATTTTCTCCCGCATATCTTCCTTGTTCTATTGCTATTGGCCATAATGCATTTATATTATATTTATTTAAAACTAAATCGAAACTCTCACAGACATCACCCGCGGTATAGATATTAGGAATATTTGTCTGCATATATTCATTAGCAACTATTCCTTCATTAAATTTAATCTCTGTATCTTTAATTAAATCGATATTGGGTCTTATCCCTTTGGCTACAATTACCAAAGAACAGCCAATAATTTTTCCCGATTCAAGTTTTACTGCCTTTACATCGCCGTTTCCAATAATCTCTACTACATCCTGCCCAAAGATTACTTCAATTCCGTTTTCTTCTAATTTCTTCTGAATGAAACTTGCGGCTAAAGGATCAAGCATCTGGGATAATACCTGCTTAGATTTTACAATTACTTTTACCTCAATATTATGTTTATGTAAAGCATAGGCTGCTTTTAAACCGATTAAACCTCCACCTAAAATACAGGCGGTTTTGGTAGTGGTAAGTAAGCGCAAAATTTCCTCAGTATCTTTAATGGTACGAAAACCAAATACTCCTTTTTTTCTAACTCCGGGTATCTGCGGAAAATAGGGACTTGAACCCGTAGCGATTAATAACTTATCATAATTTAGTTGAGTTTTATCTTCTAAAACTATACGGTTCTTTTTTGGCTCAACCTTTACTACCTTTTTATTTAAAATCAAATCTATATTATTGTCCTTATAGAAATCTTGGGGCCGATAAATTAATTTATCTTTCTTAATATCACCTGCTAAATAGTAGGAGATAAGGCAACGCAAGTAAGAAAGGTAATCTTCATCAGAGATAACTAAAACACGAGAATCTTTATCCTTTTTTCTGATTGCCTCAACTGCAGAGATACCAGAAGCTGAATTTCCAATAATTATATATCGATACATCACTATTTAGGGACAGTCCCTTCCTCCTCCCAAATAATCGCTCCTGTAGGACAGGCTTTAAAACAAAAAGGCTCATTTTTATCCTTACATTTATCACAACGCAGAGGTATCTTTTTCTTTAAATCCGGTCTTATTGCTCCGTAAGGACAGACCATCACACACATCCAACAACCAACACATTTTGATTCATCATATAAAACCATTTTGGTTTCTTCATCATAAGTTAAAGCACCTGCCATACAGGCATAAACACAAGGATGTTCTTTACAGTGTAAGCAACTTAAAGGAAAATTTTTTTCTTCTAAATAATAAACTTTCTTTCGCGGTAAAACCATTTCCTTAATTGCTTCTAAGATATTTTCGCTTTTCGTATGCGCTACAGCACAGGCAATCTCACAACTTCTACAACCTAAACATTTTTCTATCCGATAATATAATCTTTTCATCTAATTCCGTTAAATTCGTTGAGTTCGTTATATTTGTTAATTTCGTTATTTTCGTTATTTTCGTTTTTACTTCCTAACTTCCTAACTCCTAACCCTCACTACTCACTACTCAATACTCACTACTTATTAATAGCGGATAGCGTATAGCATTTAGCGTATAGTTTTTTATTAAAATTTCTTCTCTTATCCCTTAATACCTAAAAACCTAACTCCCTATTCATACATCGCAGGTTTTAAATTTAAGGCTTTTCTTTTTTTATCAATATGGTTAATCATTAGCTCTGCCATCTTATAGGGGTCATCACAGAAGTCAAACCTGGCTCCTAAATCTTGTTCTATCTCTTTAGTTAAATAATCCGTTAAGTTTTTGCTTCCCAAAATACTAAAAGGATGTGCGCCGAAGATAGTATAAACTCCCGAAGCAACAAAATAAAACCCAATGGTAATGGCCTTCTCTGACATCCATTCGGGAGCTGCCCCCGCTGCCGGTATATCTGATATATCTTCGCCTAAACCGCCTTCCCGAATTATCTCACAAGCTGCAGTTAAAATTCTTGAGTTATCTACACAAGAACCTAAATGTAAAACCGGTGGTATCCCTACTGCTTCACAGATCTCCTGAAGACCTCTTCCCGCATATTCTTTAGCTGCTTCGGGGACTAAAAGTCCTTGTTTTGCACAGGCAATCGCAGAACAGCCAGTCTCTAATACCAAAACATCTTTTTTAATCAATTCCTTAGCTAAAATAGTATGAAAATAATCATGGGTCTGTTTGGGATTATTACAACCCACAATTCCTGCTATTCCCCGCAGTCTTCCGGAAATAATCGCTTCATTTAAAGGTCTGTAAGTAGCACGGTATCTACCTCCTAAAATCTGAAAAACAATCTCTTTGGTAAAACCTGCTACTAAATCCATCTGGTGCTTCGGAATATTTACCCTTTCTTTATTGCGATTAGGAAAATTTTCAATCCCCATCCTAATAATTTTTTTGGCTACCTCATAAGCATGCGGAGGTTCAAATTCAATGTGTTCAACTCCGGGAAAGCGCGCCCGTGGATTAGTAGTAATTAATTTTGTATGGAAACAACTGGCAACGTCCTTTAAAGCCGGCATAATACATTGCACATCTACCATCATCACTTCCACTGCTCCGGTAATTATCGCCAGTTCCTGCTGTAAAAAATTTCCTGCTACTGGAATGCCATGGCGCATTAGAACTTCATTGGCGGTACAGCAGATCCCTGCTAAATTTATTCCTTTTGCTCCTTTTTCTTGGGCTAATTTTAAAAGTTCAGGATCACAACTTGCCTTTACCGCCATCTCTGACAAAATCGGCTCATGTCCATGTACAACAATATTTACATAATCTTCTTTTAATACCCCTAAATTTACTTTTCCCCTTATAGGCTGGGGGCTTCCTAAGATTATATCCTGTAAATCCGTAGCAATCATTGAGCCTCCCCAACCATCAGAAAGACTACATCTAAATGCAGATCTCATTAAATTCTTATAATCATTATCCACTCCCATATTGGTAGTATGTAAAGTCTGAACGATCTCGCGGTCAATCCCTTTAGGTAAAATGTTTAATTTTTCCCAGATTTTCTGTCTTTTTTGGGGTGCGCGTTTTAAAAACAAAAGATAATCTTTCTGTTTTCCAAATTCTAAAAGCATGGATTTAGCCAATTCTTTAATAAGTTTATCAAAAGGTAAATTTAAATCTATCTCCAATTCATTTGCCAAATCCTTTAATTTTTTCTCATCTAAAATCTGATAATCATGAGTTTTTTGTTGGCCTAATAAATCTAAAACTAAAGCCACCTCTCTTCCATGGTCAGAATGAGCAGAAGCTCCTGAAGCAACCTTGCGGGCTAAGTTTCGGGCAGAAATGGTATCTGCATCTGCTCCACAGACACCCGTTTGTGCTCCCTCGCCAAAAGGGTCAATCCGACAAGGTCCCATATTGCAGATAGTACAACATAAACCTAATTGCCCAAAGCCGCATTGGGGAAGTTGTAATTCAAGTCTTTCCCAAGCAGTTTTAATATTTTCTTCTTTTGCTTTCTTTAAAACCTCTTGACTGGCTATATCTATAGACTTCTCTTCCATTTATCCTTCCTCCTTATAAACCTGACGCATCTAAAACTTTTGGTACAACCTTATCCCAACCAATGGGCATAATATGAATCCCTTGGCACATATTTTTTAACTCTTTTATAAGCCGTGAGGCAATCTCAACTGATTTTTCTTTCTTGTCTTTTGCCTCTTCCATCTCTTTAATTAAATCTTCGGGAACATATACACCCGCGACATTTTTATTCATATAACGCGCCATCCCTGCGGATTTTAATAAAACTATTCCTGCTAAAATTGTAGTTTTTAAATGTTTAATTTTTTTTAAAAAATTCTCAAATACTTTTAAATCATAAACCGCTTGTGTCTGGAAAAATTCTGCTCCTGCTTCCAGTTTTTTCTCCATTTTAATAATCTGAGGCTCAATGGGATCCGCACCCGGATTTACTACTGCACCTAAACAAAACTTAGGAGGTGTGCCTTCTAATTTATTTCCTTTCATATCAAAACCTTGGGTTAATCTTTTAGCCACCTGCAATAGTTGCACCGAATCCAAATCAAATACTGGTTTTGCTTCAGGATGGTCTCCTAAAGTAGGATGGTCTCCGGTTAAAATCAAAACATTCTCAATTCCTAAAGCAGCTGCGGAAAGTAAATCTGACTGCAGTGCCAATCTATTTCTATCCCTACAGGTTAGCTGATATATCGGCTCAAATCCTTTTTGTTTTAACAAAGCGCAGACCGCCAAAGAACCCAAGCGCATCACTGAACTCTGTAAATCTGTAACATTTATAGCATCTACCCGCCCCCGGATAAGTTCCGCATCTTCTAAAATAGTTTTGGTTTCAATCCCTTTAGGCGGACCGATTTCTGAAGTAATCAAAAATTTTCCACTTTTTATTTTCTCTTTAAAGTTCATATTGAATCTTTACTGCTTCCACTAAATTGCGCATTAACATAGTTGTAGTTAAAGGTCCTACTCCTCCGGGAACCGGTGTAATAAAAGAGGCGCGCTTGGATGCGGTTTCAAATTCTACATCACCCACGATTTTATCACCTACACGGTTTATGCCTACATCAATGACAATCGCTCCTTCCTTAATCCATTCCCCTTTTATTAATCCGGCTTTTCCTACTGCTACCACCAAAACCTCCGCTTGCCTAACATGTTCCTCTAATTTTCCCGCATCATATGTTCCGATATGGCAAACCGTTACCGTAGCAAATTTATCTAATAATAAAAGACTTAATGGTTTTCCCACAATCTCAGAATGGCCAACAATAACTACCTCTTTTCCATATAAATCGACTTGGGTTTCTTTTAATAACTCCATTACCGCTTGCGCAGTACAAGGTAAAATCTTTGCTTTTCCGAATATAATTTTTCCCATATTTTCTGGATGTAGGCCCTCCACATCTTTTTTTGGCTCTATAAACTGGCTTATTTTTTTATAATCTATATGCTTAGGTAAAGGCATCTGTAAGATTAGACCATTTATCGCTTTATCTAAATTTATTTTTTGGATAAATTCAATCAAAGAGGTTTCAGAAATTTGACTATCCAATTTATGCAATTGATAATCTATCCCTAATTCTTCTGAAAGTCTCCTTTGCGCCTTTATATAAACACTGGCAGCAGGGTTTTCTCCGACTTCAATACTTGCCAAAACCGGTTTTAAATTTAATTTAGAAATTTCTTCTTTGATCTGTTTTTTTATCCTTTCGGAAATTATCTTACCTTCTAATAATTGTGCCAATTTCTTCCTCCATTTTTCTTCTTATATTTTTTACAATTTTTGCTTTTTGTAAAATCTCTTTTCTAATTTTGGTGGTTATTTTTTTATCCTTTATAAATTTTAAATTCGCTTCCACATTAAAATAAGCACCAAAAAAGCCTGCCTCCAAAAAAATCGATCCGCAGGCAATATCACTGATGAGATTGGGATTTGTCTTTTTTAATAAAGAGGGACATAACTTTATAGCAGAAAAACAGGCTTGGGCAATCTTTAAAGGAACTTCCAAGGCTTGCCAAATATCTTTACTTTTATATGCCTTTACATCCTCATCTACCAGTTTTAAAAATCTATTTCTTAAATCTTCTAAATCTTTTAATATTTTCTTTAACTCTTTTTCATATCTTTTATAAGAGGGCTTTCCTAAAGTAAAATTGATTGCCATATTTAAAAGACTTACTCCCAAACCTCCCACTAAAGCAGAAGCTGAGCCTCCACCAGGGGCAGGCAATTTTTTAGACAGATCATCTAAATATTCTTTAAGAGATTTATTATAGTACATTTATTTATCTAAAAAGACAAACGAAAATAACGATATTAACGAACTAAACGAAAAATAAAACATCAAGATAGTCCTTTAATATTTCCTTTCTCATCAATATCAATTTCTTCTCCTCGCGGATGACTAGGTAGTCCTGGCATCGTCTGAATCTTTCCGCATAAAGGGTATAAAAATCCTGCTCCCATGGCTGCACGGATATCTCTTATCGGCAAAATAAAATCTCTTGGCCTTCCTTTTAAATTTGGATCATGCGATAAAGAAAGATGTGTTTTTGCCATACAGATAGGAAGTCCGCTCCATCCCCTTTGAGTAAAAATTATAATTTTTTCTTCTGCTTCTTTAGAATACTCTACATCCTTTGCTCCATAGATTTTTGTGGCAATAATTTTAATCTTTTCTTTTATAGGAATCTCTAAAGGATAAAGGAAATTAAAATTTTTGGGTTCATTACTGGCAGAAATTACTTTTTCCGCTAAATCTATTCCGCCCAAAGAACCCTTTGCGTAAACCTCTGAGACAGAACAAGCATAAGCACCGCATTTAAGTGCTTTTTTCTTTACAAATTCAAGTTCTTTTTCTGTATCTAAAGGAAATCTATTTATCGCCACCACCACCGGAATCCCAAATATCTTTATATTCTCAATCTGTTTTTCTAAATTAGGGATCCCTTCTTCTAATAAAGAAAGATCTTCTTTATTTAATCTCTCATCTAAGGGCTTTCCGGGAATAACTTTAATTTTCCCACTGTGCGCCTTTAATGCCCGAATAGAGCAAACCAAAACCGCAGCATCAGGAACCAATTCGCTTACTCTACATTTTATATCAAAGAATTTCTCTGCACCACAGTCCGCGCCAAAGCCAGCTTCGGTAACTATATAATCGCATAACTTCAAAGCGATTTTATCCGCAATGATAGAACTATTTCCATGAGCAATATTGGCAAAAGGACCTGCGTGGACAAAACAAGGAGTATTTTCTTGGGTTTGAATGAGATTGGGCTTTATCGCATCTTTTAAAAGCACCGCCATACTTCCTGCTACCTTTATATCCTCACAGGTTATAGGCCTACCTTCGTAATCTTCTGCTAAAACAATTCTTCCTAATCTTTTTCTTAAATCAAACAGATCCTCACTTAATGCCAAAATGGCCATCACCTCAGAAGCAACAGTAATATCAAAACCACTATCTCTGGGTATGCCATCATCAGAAGAACCCAAACCAATCTTTACATTTCTTAAAAATCTATCGCTTACATCTACAACTCTTCGCCAACTGATCGTAGAAGGATTTATATTTAATTTATTTCCATGATAGATATGGTTATCTAAAAAAGCAGAGGCTAAATTATGCGCTAAACCTACCGCGTGAATATCACCGGTAAAATGTAGATTAAAATCTTCCATAGGAAGCACCTGAGAATATCCACCACCACTTGCTCCGCCTTTTATCCCAAATACTGGGCCTAAAGAAGGCTGTCTAATACAGCAGGCAGTAAGTTTACCTAATCTATTTAAAGCCATAGAAAGTCCAATTGTAGTTACCGTCTTTCCTTCTCCTAAAGGGGTGGGAGTAATGGCGGTAACTAAGATGTATTTTCCTTGAGGATTTTGTTTTATCTTTTCTAAAATAGAAAGCTCTATTTTAGCAATATATCTACCGTAAGGGATAAGATACTGCTCATCGATATTTAATTTCTGGGCAATTTTAAAGATGGGCTCAATTTTGGCAGATTTACAGATACTTAGATTATCTGACATATCCATTATCCTCAAAGGCATTACGGATTAAATTTATCTTATAAGAATCTTTATTGGAAAGGATAGAGACCACATCAAAACGTACTTTTTTATTTAAGAGTCCTTTTTGCTTTAAATATGCTAAAGCAACTTTTAAAATCTTTTTCTGCTTTGGATAAGTTACCGCTTCTTCTGGCAGGCCAAAAGAAAAATTTCTTCTTGTTTTCACTTCAATGAAACAGAAGGTATTTTTTTCTTTAGCAATGATATCTATCTGTCCAAAGGAAGTACGGAAATTCTTTTCTATAATTTTATAACCCTGTTTCTTTAGAAATTCTTCTGCTTGTTTCTCTCCTTTTAGCCCAAGTTCTAAATCCGTCATTTTATACTAAACTTGGCTGGCGGATTTACCGATCCGCTTTCTTAAATAGTAAAGTTTTGCCCTCTTTGTTTTCTTCGCAGGCTGTAAAACTTCAATTTTTTCGATATGCGGAGAGTAAAGGGGAAAAACCCTTTCGATTCCTTCTCCGAAAGAAACCCTCCTTACCGTAAAGGAACTGCGTATACCTGAACCCTTTTTGGCAATCACTATTCCCTCAAAGGGACTTAACCTCACTTTATCCTGCTCAAAGATTTTAGTAACTACTCTCACCGTATCCCCTACATTAAATTCAGGTATATTTTTATCTTTAATAAGTTCCTCTTCTAACAAAATTCTTACCTTATCCATTTCTCTCCTTTCTTTTAATCCGTTATTTTCGTTTAGTTCGTTAATTCCGTTTCTTACTTACCCTAACCTTACCTAATTTCCTTAAAACAAAATCCCAAATTCCAAGCACCAAGCACCAAATAAACTCCAATTACCGAAATAAAAAAATAACCAAAACCTCTTTAGGTCATTTGGTAATTTGGTTATTATTGGGAATGCCGAATAAACCGGCATGCCGATGAATTTTTTTTCTTGTCTTTTGCTACATTCGGCATTTGAATATTGGAATTTGAAATTTTTAACTTCCCTAACTCCTGCCTACTATCTACTACCTACTTTTTTAAGGTTAATTTCGTTATTTTCGTTAAGTTCGTTAGTTTCGTTTTTTTGTTTTTTACTTCTTAACTTCCTAACTTTACCTAACTCCTCCCTACTCTCTACTACCTAATACCTACTATCTACTACATACTCAACAAGTCTGGTCTTTTTTCCAAAGTAATCCTTAAGGCTTCTTTTTTTCTAAATGCCTCAATCTTTTTATGGTCGCCGGAAAGTAAAACTTCTGGTACCTTCATCCCCCGAAAATTTGCCGGTCGGGTATATTGAGGGTATTCTAATAAATTACCTTGAAAACTTTCAAATTGCAAGGATTTTTTATTACCCAAAACTCCGGGAATAAGTCTTACTATAGAGTCAACCAAAACCATTGCGGGAAGTTCTCCGCCGGTTAAAATATAATCGCCAATAGAAATCTCTTCATCTATAAGATATCTTCTTACCCGCTCATCCACTCCTTCGTAATGACCGCAGATTAAGATAAGATGTTTTAATTTTGCTAATTCTTTGACAAGTTCTTGATTTAATTTTTTCCCTTGGGGAGATAATAAAATAATTTTTGATTTTTTATTTTTTATTTTTGATCTTATATCTTCCACTGCTCTAAAAATCGGCTCTGGTTTCATCACCATACCTGAACCTCCACCAAAAGGACGGTCATCTACTTTTTTATGTTTATCCGGTGAATAATCCCTTAAATTATGCACATAAATCTCTACTTTTTTCTTTTCCTGCGCACGCTTAATAATGGACTCACTAAAAACTCCTGTAAACATCTTAGGAAATATGGTAATGATATCAATTCTCATCATATTTATAGCGGATAGCGTCTAAGGAATAGAGTTATTATACTGAGATAAAAATTCTTTTTTAAATTCTTTAAATCTATCTTGACTAATTGCGGTTCTTATTTTACGCATAAGATCTAAATAAAAATATACATTATGAAAAGAAACCAGTCTTGGTCCTAATATTTCTTTGGCATTAAAAAGATGTCTTAAGTAGGCCCTGCTAAAATTCTTACAGGTATAACAACTACAGTTTCTATCTAAAGGTCTTGAATCTTCAGCGAAAATAGCATTGCGTACAGTAAGCTTGCCTTCAGAAGTGAAAGCGGTTCCGTTTCTCCCATAACGTGTAGGCATTACACAATCAAACAGATCTATACCCATCTCCACAGATTCTAAGATCTCTTCAGGAGAACCTAAACCCATTAGATAGCGTGGCTTATCAGGAGGAAGATAATCTAACAAAAAAGATATAATATTATACCTTAAACTTTTCGGTTCTCCAACAGAAAATCCACCCAAAGCATATCCAGTGAAATCCATCTCTACTAATTTCTGGCAACATTCTTTGCGTAAATCCTCATAACTTGCACCTTGAATAATTCCAAAAAGTAAAGAATAACTGTCCTTATTTTGAAAAACCTTTTTTGAACGGCTTGCCCAGTCAAGTGTTCTTCGCATAGAGATTTGAGCATAATCCTTTGGACAAGGATACTGGACACACTCATCTAAAGGCATTATAATATCTGAGCCTAAATCAATTTGAATCTCCACTACCAACTCCGGTGTAAAGAAATATTTTGTCCCATCCAAATGTGACTGAAACTCTACCCCTTCATCATTTACTTTGCGCAATAAAGCAAGGCTAAAAATTTGATAACCTCCGCTATCGGTAATAATACTTTTAGGCCAACTTATAAATCTATGAAGTCTGCCTAAATTTTTAATTACCTCAACACCCGGCCTTAAGAAAAGATGATAAGCATTGGTTAAAATCACCTCAGCACCACAGACCTCTAAATCAGAAGGAGAAAGTGTCTTTACTGTTCCTTGCGTACCCACCGGCATAAAGCAGGGAGTATTTATCTGGCCATGATAAGTAGATAACTTCCCTAAACGGGCATGGGAAGTTTTATCCTGATGCAATATTTCTAATACAGACATATCTTATTATCGTCTAAACATCCAGAATAAAAAACTCAAAACCAAACTTATAATTATGGAGGTGGTGATAGGGAAATAAAAGGTAAGGTTCTTTTTCTGAATCAGTATATCACCCGGAAGTTTTCCTAAAAAGGGTATTTTTTCTAAAAATAAAAGAATAATCCCTATACCTATAAAAATAATCCCAAAAAGGATTAAGATTTTGCCGAATATTTCCATCTTTCTATCTCTGAATATATACAACCACAGTATTTTTGGCAATAGAGTCCTTTTTGTTTTGCCTCATTATGTGCCTGTTTAAATCCGTTTCTAAAATCTTCGTAATAAAATTCTATACCTTTAGCCTGAGAAATCTCTTGGCCGATTTTTTTAATCAAGGTATGGTCCTGATAAGGGCTAACTAAAAGGGTAGTAGAAAAAAAATTAAAGCCATTATTTATTGCAAATTCTGCGGTATTTTCCAAGCGCAACCTCCAACAAAGGGCACAGCGTTTATCCTTCTCCTCATTAAAATTAATTTTTCTAAAAAAATCACTAACTTTATATTCCGGATAAAATATCTCTAATTTAAGTTCGAAATTAAGGGTCTCTAAAGTTTCTCTTCGCCGTCTATACTCGGAAAAAGGATGGATATTGGGATTGTAAAAAAACCCTTTAATTTTAAAATTTTTTTCTTGTATTTTTTTTAAGGGGTATATCAGACAAACTGCGCAACAGATATGTAAAAGTAAATCTTTCATTCTTTAAAAAATTCCTTCTGGTCTTCTTTACGATAAGGAAGCCCAAAATAATCAAAGGCCAATTTTGTCGCCACCCTTCCCCTTGAGGTGCGTTTGATATAGCCTGCTTTTAATAGATAAGGTTCAATCATATCAATAATGGTATCCGGTTCTTCATTTAAACTAGCAGCCAAAGACTCTATCCCCACAGGACCTCCCGCATAGGTAAAGAGTATGGTTTTTAAAACCTTGCGGTCAATCTCATCAAAGCCTGCTTTATCGATACCTAAATTATTCAAAGCTTCATCAACAATTTCCAAGGTAATTTTTTTTACATTAGCTACCTGAGCGTAATCCCGAATCCGTCTTAAAAGTCGGTTGGCGATCCGGGGCGTTCCCCGCGAACGTCGGGCAATCTCAAGACAAGATTCATCATCAATTAAAATAGATAAAATCCGAGCAGAATTTTTGATAATTAAAGCCAACTCTTCCGCGGAATAAAAATCCAGATGATAAAACATCCCAAACCTTCCCCTCAAAGGTGCGCTCAAAAGACCACTACGCGTGGTCGCTCCTACCAGGGTAAAGGGTTTAAGATTAAATTTTATGGTTTTAGCATAGGGACCTTTATCAATTACAAAATCTATCTGGAAACTTTCCATAGCGGGATACAAAAATTCTTCTACTATCTTAGGAAGCCTATGGATTTCATCAATAAAAAGGATATCCCCTTTTTCTAAATTAGTTAAAATTCCAATCAGGTCCCCTGCCCTTTCAATCGCCGGACCAGAAGTAGCGGTAATGCGCGTGCCCATCTCCTTTGCGATAATATGCGCAAGGGATGTCTTACCTAAACCCGGTGGTCCGCTTAAAAGGATATGCTCTAAGGGTTCTTTTCTTTGTTTGGCTGCCAAAATAGAAATCTCAATATTCTTAACTAACTCTTTTTGCCCCACAAATTCAGATAACCGCGTTGGTCTAAGAGAGATATTAAGGATTAAATCTTCTTCGTTTTCCTTTTTGTCTATTAAAGGATTAAGTTTTTCTGGCGGCATAGGGAATAATATTGTTAGTATTTCTTATAATCTTAATTTCACCAAATAGCTTTTCCTGAATTACTTTTATCTCTTTTAATCTTATAAGTTCAAGGATCGCTAAAAAAGTAACGATGATTTCCAATTTGTTTTTTGCTTTTTTGAAAAGAAAAGACAGAAGTATCATTTCTTCATCTAAAAGTAGATGCAGAATCTCATGGATTTTCTCTTCTACGGTAAATTCATCCTTTATTGCTTCATAGAACAAATCTACAGGGATATCTTTTAAAACCTCTTTAAAAGCGGTAAGTAAATCAAAAAGACTGGCTTCAAAATATTTTTCTTTATCCTTTTCCTTTACTGCCTCTTCTGGCTTAAAGGGTGCTGGTCTTACAAATGATTTCTGGCGTTCCAGCTGTCTCTGTCTTAACTCCTCGGCAATCTCTTTAAAGCGCTCATACTCTAAAAGTTGTTCTATAAGTTGTTGTTTTTCTTCCTCTATTTCCTTCTGAACCTCTTGCTCAGAAACCGGAAGAAGCATCCTTGATTTAATCTGCATAAGGGTAGAGGCCATCACCAAAAATTCTCCTGCTATCTTAAGGTCTAAAAGACGCATAAGTTCTAAATAACGCATATACTCATCGGTGATGCGGGCGATAGGGATATCATAAATATTAATATGTTCTTTTTTTACCAGATAAAGAAGTAAATCCAAAGGTCCTTCAAATATATCTAATTTTATCTTAAAACTCATGATCTATATTCCTAAAATAGCCTTAACTTCTTGGATTGTTTTCTCTGCCTTTTGCTTAGCAGTCTGAGCTCCTTCTTTAAGAACAGCCTCTACCGTATCTATATTATAATTTTTCCTATTCTCTTTAAATTTATTTAAGTATCCAATTAATTCTGTTGCCAAATTATTTTTACAATCAACGCACCCTAATTTTCCTGCTTTACAGTCATTATAAATTTGTCTTACCAAATCATTATCTTTATTAAATATGCTATGGTAGGTATAAACGTTACAGATAGAAGGTCTTCCGGGGTCGGTCTTTTTTATCTTCTTAGGATCAGTAATCATCGAAAGAACTTTATTTTTAATTTCTTTTTCCGAATCATTTAAACCTATATAATTATTATAACTTTTAGACATCTTACGGTTATCTATTCCCAAAAGCCTACTCTCTTTAGTAAGTAATGGTTTAGGTTCGGGGAATATCTCTTTTTTATACAGGTGTTTGAACCGACGGCTAATTTCCCGTGCAATCTCTAAGTGAGGTAACTGATCCTCTCCGATAGGCACATACTCTGCTTTATAAAGCAAAATATCTGCTGTCTGCAAAACCGGATAACCCAAAAATGCATAGTTGGTAATCTCTCTATCGGTCATCTGGCTCAATTGTTCCTTATAAGTAGGACAACGCTCAAGCCAAGATAGGGGAGTAATTACAGAAAATACCATCGCCAGTTCCAAATGTTCTTTTACCTCGGATTGTCTAAAAATCACACATCTCTGTGGCGAAAGCCCTACACTTAACCAATCCAAGACGTTCTCTAAGGTATAGGTTTTTATTATCTGAGGATTTTTATATTCACTCATTAAGGCATGCCAATCCGCAACCATAAAAAAACATTGATACTCCTCCTGCAATTTTACCCAATTATTCAATACTCCCACTAAATGGCCCAGATGCATCGGACCTGTAGGTCGCATCCCACTTAAAAGTACGGGTTTCTTTGACATAAATTTTAAGTAATTTTAGGAGCTATCTTTTGGATTTCGTAGGCCTCGATTATATCGCCTTCAAAAATATCACCAAATTCACCTAAAGAGATTCCGCATTCCATACCTTCGGTTACCTCACGCACATCATCTTTAAACCTTTTAAGGGAAGAGATTTTTCCTTCATAGATAACTTTACCGTTGCGTAAAAGAGAAATATAAGCATTACGTAATATCCTTCCTTTGCTCACAAAACAACCCGCAACCGTTCCTGCCTTGGAAAGTCTAAATACTTTTCTAATTTCCGCTCTTCCTAAAAATACCTTTTTTGTCTTGGGTTCAAGCATCCCCTCTAAAACAGACTTTAATTCATTACTCAATTCATATATTATATTATAGACCTTTGCCTCCACCCCTTCTTCCAGAAGCAAATCCTTTGCCTTTGTTTCATACCCCACATTAAAACCTAAAATAATGGCATTAGAGGCAGAAGCCAAAAGTACATCTGAGGTATTAATATCACCGATTCCTGAATGTATAATATTTATAGATATCTGGTCTGTCTTTATTTTCTCTAAGACTTCTTTTATCGCCTCTAAAGAACCAGCGGTATCTACCTTTAAAATAACTTTAAATTCTTTAATTTTTCCTTCTTTTATCTGTAAAGAGAGTTCCTCTAAATTTATCTTTTTCACCGGCTTAAGTTGTTGCTGTTTTTTCTTTTCTGTCCTTAAAGAAGATATTTCTTTTGCTTGTTCCTCTGTGGGTACCACAAAGAATTCATCACCTGCTTCGGGCAAACCATTTAACCCTAAAACCTTTACCGGCGTGGAGGGCAAAGCTTGGCTTAATCTTTTTCCATACTCATCAAACATCGCTCTTACTTTACCATAATGTATACCTACCACTAAATTATCATTTAATTTTAAAGTTCCATTTTGTACTAAAAGAGTAGCCATAATTCCTTTTTCGCTACTTATCTGCGATTCCACCACTACCCCTTTGGCTAATTTTTCATAGTTTGCCTTCAAATCCATCATCTCTGCCTGTAAAAGAATAAGTTCTAAAAGTTCATCTATGCCTTGACCAGTTTTGGCAGAAACCCCCACCATTACCGTATTTCCCTGCCATTCTTCGGGAACCAAGCCTAAATCCGCAAGCTGTTTTTTTACCCTTTCTATATCTATATTGGGTTTATCAATTTTATTTATGGCTACCATTATAGGAACCCCTGCCTCACGGCTGTGATCAATTGCTTCAACCGTCTGAGGCATTACCCCTTCATCCGCAGCCACTACCAATACTACAATATCGGTTATCCTTGCCCCTCTTGCCCGCATACGCGTAAATGCCTCATGGCCAGGTGTATCTAAAAAGGTGATACGCTCTTCTCTATCCGGATGAAGTTTTGTCTTTAAAGCAATCTGATAGGCACCGATATGTTGAGTAATTCCTCCATATTCGGATTCTGCTACTTTTGTTTTTCTTATCGCATCTAAAAGCGAAGTTTTACCATGGTCAACATGTCCCATAAAGGTAACCACTGGAGGCCTTCTTTTTAAACTTTTAGACTCATCAGGTAGGCGATGGATCTCTAAAAGAGACTCCTCTTTATCCTTTGCCTTCTGAATCTGAAAACCAAAATCCCTGGCTAAATCTTCAACTATATTTTCATCTAAATTCTGATTAATCCCCACAAATAATCCTCTGTCCATCAATTTTTTAATTAATACCGAGGGTTTCTGTTGTAATTTCACTGCTAAATCCCTTAAACTGATAGGAAACTCTAACTCTAATACTTTGGGTTTTTCTGCGGGTTTCTCTGTCTCTCTAACTTCTGGGACAATAATTTCTTTTTGAGATATTTCTTCTTTTTCTTTTATCTGTGTCTTTATCTCAATTGGTTTAGTTTCTAAAGAAGGTAAAATCTGAATCTCCTCTTTTTTTTCTTCAGAAACTAAAGGTTTTTCCTTTTTGATTTTGGTTTTTGGCTTCTCAAGGGCAGGAGGCTTAGTAACTTTCTTCAGCCGTGTTTTAACAGGGAGAGATTTTTTAGAGACTGGTCTTTTAACCGTCTTCTTTGCTTGGGATTTATCAGAAATCTTTTTAGCCTTTAATTTAGATGGTTCTTTACTTTTCTTCAACATTTCCTTTAATAATTCTGTTTACTTCTTCAATTAATTTTTTTGCTTTTGTTTCTCCAATCCCTTTAATCTTCAAAAGTTCTTTAATATCTGCCTTGGCAATATCCTCTAAAGTTTTAAAACCTGCTTGGTTTAACTGCTGTTTTAATTTCTCACCTATACTGGTCAACTCCTCTAAAGAAGCATTTATCTTTTCCTGGGGAAGTTCTGTTTTTTCTTCCTTTTCTTCTACCATCTTACGGGTGCGTACATCCAATTCCCAACCAACGAGTATAGAAGCAAGACGCACATTCTGACCGTGTTTACCAATGGCTAAGGAAAGTTGATCTTCATCTACAATCACTAAAGCTTTTTTATTCTGTTTGTCCAATTTTATCTCTGAAACCCTTGCTGGCGCTATCGCTGCCTGGATAAACTCAACTATATCATCACTCCAACGCACAATATCAATTTTCTCCCCACGCAGTTCCGTAACGATATTTTTAACCCGATTTCCCCTTACCCCTACGCAGGCACCTACAGAATCTACCTTTTCATCCTTTGAGAAAACGGCAATTTTGGTGCGCTGAGAAGGAATGCGGGCAATTGATTTTATCTCCACAATCCCTTCATAAATTTCCGGAACCTCCATCTCAAAGAGTTTCTTTACTAAATTAGGATGCGTACGGGAAAGAATAATCTGTGTCCCTTTAGGTTCTTTTTTTACTTCTAAAACATAGGCACGGATGCGGTCTCCTTGCTTGAATTCCTCTTGGGGTGCCTGTTGACTGCGAGGTAGAATTCCTTCTGCCTTACCTAAAAGGTCAACGATAATATTTTTATTCTGGAAACGATAAACCGTACCACTGACAATCTCTCCTACTTTGCCACTAAACTCATTAAAGATAACCTCTTTTTCTGCCTCTCTGATTTTCTGAATGATTACCTGACGGGCAGTGGTAGCAGCAATCCTCCCAAAATCAATGGAGGTAATTTCCTTACCGGCATGGGTGGCCTTTATTTTACCCGTTTTTTTGTCTATCTCTACTTTTACCTCTGCTTCTTGCCCTGCGCCTATTACCTTGCGCACCGCAGTAGACAAAGCTGACTCTACTGCCTGAATAAGGACTTCTTTCTTTATCCCCTTTTCCCTTTCAATCTGCTCTATAATTGCCAATATTTCTCCGTTCATATTAAAATCCTTTTTAAATTATCTGTTTAGCTTTTATGATATATTCAAAAGGTATATCTAATATCTGACCTTCTATCTCCAATAAAAGATTATTTTCTTTTATCCCCCTTATAAAACCCTGTATCTCTTTTTTTCCTTTTACCGGTTGATGGGTATATAGGATAATCTCTTTATTTATACAACGTTTGAAATCCTGTTCTGTCTTTAAAGGTCTGTCTAATCCCGGCGAGGAAACCTCTAAGATATAACTTTGATTTATCAAATTTTTCTCATCAAGAAGTTGACCTATCTTCTGATTAAGGTAACTGCATTCCTCTAAATTTATACCACCTTCTGGATGATCCGTCAATATCCTCAAGATAAATCTTTGCCCCTCATAGATAATATCTAAGTCTACCAGAATAAAACCTTCCTCTTTTAAAAAATCTTCTAACCACGGTTTAATCTGAGAGATAAGTTGTTTATTCATTGATTATTTTCTTTATATAACTTAAAACCTGGGACTTCTTTACCTTTATTGTTTTCTTATCTTTTCTTAAACGTAATTCCACATTTTTTTTGTTTAAAGATTCTTTACCTATAATTACCTGAAGGTATATCCCCACCAAATCTGCATCTTTAAATTTTACTCCTGCCTGCTCATCACGGTCATCTAAGAGTACATCTATCTTGCATTCTAATAAATCCTTATAGATATCCAATGCCATCTGCATAATTGATTTATCTTGAGTATTTAAGGGAAGAATTATTACTTGATAAGGCGAAATCTCTTTTGGCCAGATAATTCCTTCTCTATCGTAGTTCTGCTCTATTATTGCCGGGATTAGCCGAGAAACACCGATTCCGTAACAGCCCATAATCAGCGGTTTCTGCTTGCCATCTTTATCTAAAAAATAGGCAGAAAATGCATCGCTATATTTTGTCTTTAGCTTAAAGATATGCCCTAACTCTAAAGTGGTAACCTTTTCTAAAACTCCACTACATTTAGGACAAGAAGATGAATTACTCTCTTCTTTAAAAATCTCAATATGATTACAATTCTTGCATTTTAAAACCGCATCCTCACCTGACTCTACCGGCGCCATAAACTCATGCGAAACATCACCACCCATTACCCCGGGATCTGCCTCTAATATATAGAAATTAAGTCCACATCTTTTAAAGATGCGTTTATAAGCTTGATACATCTTCTGATAATTCTTATCTAAACCTTTTTCATCTATATCAAAACTATAAGCATCCTTCATAATAAATTCCGAAGACCTTACCAAACCAAAACGCGGTCTTATCTCGTCTCGGAATTTAGTCTGGATCTGGTAAAGGATAAGGGGAAGTTGTTTGTAAGAACTTATATGATTTTTAGCCAGAAAGGTAATCACCTCTTCATGAGTAGGTCCTAAACAGAGTTTTCTTTTTTTACGGTCAGTAAATCTGATCATCACTTCACCCATTGCGGAATCCCTACCGGATTTCTGCCAAAGTTCCAATGGCTGTATTGCGGGTAATAAAAGTTCTATTGCTTCTGAGGCGTTCATCTCCTCTCGGATTATTTTTTCAATATTATTTAGCACCTTTAATCCCAAAGGTAGATACATATAAACCCCTGAGATAAGCATACGTATCAAACCTGCGCGGAGCATCAGTTGATGTCCTGTTGATTCTGCCTCTTGGGGTATATGCCTTAATGTAGGGATAAAAGTCTTTGACCAAAACATATCAGTTAAATCTTTTTATCTCTTCTAAAAGGATATTTAAACAATTCTTGGCATTAACTTTTTTATAAGGTTTTCCTTTTTTAAACAAAAGCCCATCTTTTTTCCCAAAAGCAATTCCTAAATCTGCCTCTTTTGCCTCTCCTGGACCATTCACCACACAGCCCATAATAGCAATTTTTAATGGCCCAGTATCAAGTATCAAGTATTGAGTATTGAGTCTATTTTCTAATTCCTTTACTATCTCTACCAAATTTACTTCGCATCTACCGCAAGTAGGACAGCTAATAATCTGATAATCAAAACTTTTTAAACCTAAAGTTTCTAATATATATTTTGCTACCTTAACCTCTTCTACCGCTGGACCGGTAAGGGAAACCCTAACTGTATCGCCAATACCTTCGCTTAATAATGTTGCCAAGGCAATACTTGAACTAACCACCCCTCTTAGAAAACTACCCGTAGCAGTTAAGCCTAAATGAAAAGGGTAATCACAAAGTTCTGCCATCTTTTTATAGGCTTGGATAGTAGTGGATACATCTGAGGTCTTTAAAGAAACTACTATATCATAAAAATCAAATCTCTCCAAGATCTTTAAATAATCAACCGCTTCTTTTAATAGAAGTTTTACTATATCTCCTTGGCTAAATTTAGGCTTTATCCCTCTTAAGGAGCCCGAATTTAGCCCCACTCTTATGGGAATTTTATTTTTCTTGGCTAACTCTACAATTTTTTTAATTTTATTAGTATCTCTTAAATTTCCCGGGTTAAGCCTTATCTTATCAATACCGTTTTCTATCGCCTTTATCGCCAGGTTTGCATCAAAATGAATATCCGCTACCAAAGGTAAATCCACATATTTTTTAATCTCTTTTATCGCTAAGGCATCAGCATTATCCTTTATAGATAATCTGATAATCTGCGCACCTTCTTTTTTTAATTCTTTTATCTGACCTAAAACCTCCTCCACCAAAGAGGTTTTTATTTTTGTCATCGCTTGAATAGCAATGGAATTTGTGCCTCCAATAAAGATATTTCCTATCTTAACTACGCGGGTTTTTCTTCTCTTTAGCGTTTTAAAAATTGAATTATCTTTTCCCATATGCCAAAGCGGACCAAATCATTATAAAATATAAATATCGCCAAAGTAATAATAAAAGCCAACCCTATATTAGTAATCATCTGTTCTAATTTATAACCTATCTGCTTTTTTCTTAACTTTTCTATCCCTAATAAAAAAAGATGTGCTCCATCTAAAACCGGAATAGGCAAGAGATTAAAAACTGCTAAACTGATGTTTAATATTGCCATCAGATGTAAAATTGCCACCCACCCCAAACGGGCTGCCTCTTTAGTAAGATAGAACATCCCTAAAGGACCCGTAACCGATTCTTTTAAAGAAATCTTTCTTAATACGATTCTAAACAAAGTAGCATAAGTAATAAAGGTCAAATCTATCACCTTTTTTGAGCCTTTAATAATAGAAGAAATTAAAGTATGTCTTAAAGGGACTATCTCGCCTACTGGTCTTATCCCAATAAGCCCTACTCTTTTTTTATTGCCCCAGATATCGATAATCTCTTTCTCTTTTACCTTTACCTTAAAGGTATAAACTTGATCTTGGCGCAAAACTTTAAGTTCTAGGATTTGACCTTCCTTCTTAGGATAAACCTCCTTCTGAAGTTCATCCCAAAACTGAACTGGCTTTCCCTCGACCGCAATAATCTTATCCTGAGGCAAAATCCCTGCTTCCTTAGCACCATACTCAGGAAGCACTTCTTCTATCTTAGTTGTCAACATAGGATAGCCTAAATAAAAGATCAGCCAAAAACATAAAAAAGCCATAAGATAATTTAAAAGGGGACCCATTATCACAATCCGGGCACGTACTCCACAACTTTTAGAAAGATACTCATCAGGCCTGCCTTTGTATTCTAAAAGATTATCCCCTGCTAATTTTACATATCCTCCAAAAGGAATTAAAGAAAAAGAATACTGTGTATCTTTTATCTTTTTTGAAAAAATTACCGGTCCAAATCCCAAAGAAAATTTTTCTACCCTCACCCCATTTCTTTTTGCCATTATAAAATGGCCAAATTCATGAATAATAATTAAAATACTTATTAAAAATAAAAATATTAAAAAGGAGAACATTTTCTTTAATTAAAAGTTTTTCTTAAGAGTTCCTCTGTTTTTTCTTTTGCCCAATAATGGGCATCTATGATATCTTCTAATTCGGGGTTAACAATATTTTTATGCAAAAGCATTACCCTCTCAATTACCTTAGGTATCTGAGAAAAATTTATCCTCCTTTTTAAAAATGCCTCCACCGCTATCTCATTGCTGGAATTTAACACCGCAGGCATCGTTCCACCGATTTTGGCTGCCTCATAAGCAAGCCTTAAACAGGAAAATTTATCTAAATCGGGTTTAAAAAAACTTAAGGTTTTAATTTTAAAGAAATTTAAGGGTTTAAGAAAACTTACAAATCTTTTAGGATAACTTAAAGCGTACTGTATGGGGATGCGCATATCAGTTATAGAAAGTTGGGCTAATATAGAACCATCGATAAACTCTACCATCGAATGGATTATTGCCTCAGGATGAATAACAACCTCTATTTTAGAAATATCCACATCAAATAGATACATCGTCTCAAAAATTTCTAAACCTTTATTCATAAGGGTAGCAGAATCTACTGTAACCTTCTTTCCCATTTTCCAGCGTGGGTGATTTAAAACCTTCTTTAAAGAAACATTTCTAAATTCCTTTTTGCTTATCTCTCTTAAGGGTCCTCCGGAGGCAGTAAGGTATATTTTCCTTAAAGTAGTTTTATCTTTTCCTTCCAGACACTGCCAGATTGCCGATTGTTCACTATCCACCGGAATAATTTTAGTATTTCTTTTTTTGGCTTTTTTCATAATTAAAGGACCAGCCATAACTAAGGCTTCTTTATTCGCTAAAGCAATTGCTGGCTGTTTTTCTATTGCCTTCAATAGGGGTAAAAACGCTGAAGAACCACTGATCGCCATCACTAAAAGGTCAACTTTTTCTTCAGCCAATTCTATTAGGCCTTCCTCGCCAAAAAGCAATCTAACTTTCGCAGGAATTATTTTTTTTAATCTTTCTGCTTGCGATAAGTCTTTTACCAACACAACCTTAGGAGAAAATTCTTTAATCTGTTTAAGTAAAATCCTGATATTGGCATTTGTCGATAAACCAAAAACTTCAAATTTATCCGCAAAATTTTTAATCACTTCTAAGGTATTGCAACCGATAGAACCGGTAGAGCCTAAGATGGTAATGCGTTTCATCTTATAATAATATTTATATAAAAATAAAATACCGGCGCGCTAAAAAGAAAACTATCCATAAGGTCTAATACCCCACCTATACCCGGAAGGATATTCCCCGAATCCTTCACCTCAACATCACGCTTAATTAAAGACTCAGAGAGGTCTCCCAGTTGTGCTAGAATCCCTAAAAAGATCCCTAAAAATAAAAGATGTAGGTATGCCCAGGGAAGAATTAATTTTCCTATTAATGAAAACACTATACTAAATAAAATCCCCGCCAAACTTCCTTCCACAGTTTTGTTCGGACTTACCGTAGGAAGCAAAGCCTTTTTGCCAAATCTACTCCCAATAAAATATGCCCCCACATCATTCATCTTTGTAACCAAAATTAAAAATATCAAAAGATCTTTACCATCAGGCATATATCTAATGCGAATTAGAAAACTTAAAAACCAACTTACATAGAGAATTCCGAATATAGTGGTAGAGATTCCACTGAGCGCTCCTTTACTTTGTCTGCGTCTTAATTGCATTATAATTAAAAAAATGATTGCTAAAACTATCAAAAAGAGTTGCCAAGTAGTGTTGAGTCTGAATTTAAAAACTATAGAAAATGGAATAATCGTACCAATTAATAGACCAAAGTATCTATATACCTCAATCCCTTTCTTTTCTACCATCAGAAAGAACTCATACAACCCCAGAACTATCAGGATACATATAAGAACTGCGGATAGATAAACTGAGTTTATCGCCAAAGAAACTAAAATAATAAGAACAACAGAACTGACTATGCGTTTTAAAATATTGTTATATCCTACCAAATCTACGCTCCCTCTTTTGATAATCGGAAATTGCTTCTAAAAGGTCTTTCTCTGTAAAATCAGGCCAGTATTTTTTGGTAAAATAAAATTCAGTATAAGAAATCTGCCACAACAAAAAATTACTTACGCGCATTTCTCCACTGGTACGGATCAAAAGATCCGGATCAGGTATATCACAAGTATATAAAAAACGACTAAATTTTTCTTCATTAAGATTATTCAAATCCTCTTTATTATCATTAATCAAAATTATATATTTTTTAATCGCATCAATAATCTCTTGTCTTGCCCCATAGTTAAGGGCAACTACCAGAGTCATACCGGTATTATTTTTAGTATACTCCTCCGCAGACCTTATTCTTTTTAAAAGATAATCTGGTAATGGTTTATCTCTGCCAATAACCAAAAGCCTTATATTGTTCTTATTTAAATCCTCTAACTCATTTCTTAAAAAATTATCTAAATAACGCATCAACATATCTACTTCCTCTTTGGGACGATCCCAGTTCTCTGTAGAAAAGGCAAAGATGGTTAAATATTTTATCCCTAATTTATTAGCGGACTTAACAATCTCTTTTATGCGTTTGATTCCTTGCCGATGTCCAGCGGTACGCGGAAGTCCGCGCGCTTTTGCCCACCTGCCATTTCCATCCATAATAATAGCGATATGTTTAGGAATATTATCTCTATCTATAATATCTTTATCTATCATTATCTACCATTTTATAAAATTTACTGATGAACCCGATAATCTATATTAGGAAAGATATTATCCTTCGTTTCAATTTCCGCCAGCCAGCGGGGGTCTATGGAATGAGATTTTATCTGTTCATAAAGGGTAGTAAATCTTAAGATATGTTCCTTAATTCTTCTTACCGCATAACTGGTATGCGTACCGGTTCCCATAATAAAAGCCCAATCTGAACTCTGGGCTAACAATAGTTCTCTTAATGCCTGATTAAGAGCCCGCTTTATCAAACCATTACTTTCATTGGGATAAAGTTTTACCAATTCCGTCATTCTCTCTGAGGCTTTATGTAAATGAGGATAGATCCAATCATTTGCTCCCTGTAACCACATCTCATTATAACCTTTCCAACCCCAGCTGGAAAGCGAAGGAGTAATTACCTGATTGCGTGGATTTTCTGCTAAATATTCTGAAGCGGTAGTTAAAGTAAATATCTTTTGGTCAAATTTTATTTTACGAATAAGATAATTAAGCCAATCTACCCCTTCAAACCACCAATGACCAAATAACTCTGCATCATAGGGCGCAACCACAATCGGTTTTTTCTTCAAGAAATCATAAAGGTATTCAATCTGTCTTTCCCGGTTAAACATAAAATTACCTGCATGTTCAGCTGCTTTCTCTAATGCTTTTTCTGGCTCATAAGGCTGTTTGTCCTCAGAGCCGGTAATCCGATAGTATTTAATTCCCGTATTTATGCGAATGCCATCCGGATGAATATAGGGTTTAATATAGTCAAAATCTAAATCATAGCCAATATCACGATAGAATTCCCTGTACCAGTAATCTCCGGGATAGCCTTCGATAGAGGACCAAACCTGTTTTGCGGATTCCCAGTCCCTTCCAAAACAGGCAACGCCTGACTTACAGTAAACCGGTGCATATACACCATATTTTGGTCGGGGACTGCCGTGGAGTATTCCGTGAATTTCTGTAAAAAAATATTTAATCCCACATTCCTTAAGGATATAATCGTCTCCCGGATGATACCCACATTCAGGAAGCCAAAAGCCTTTGGGTTTTTTACCAAAAGTCTCTTCGTAAACACTTACCCCTACCTTTATCTGGGCTCTACTAGAGGCAGGGCATACCTCCATTAGAGGTATATAACCATGGGTAGCACAAGAGGCAATTATTTCTAATACCCCTTTTTCCTGTAAGGACTTAAAAGCAGAAACTAAATCTCTTTTATATCTTTCAAAAGTCTCCCGGCAAATAAGAAATCTATCTAAATACATTAAAGCCAATCTTTGAAACTGTGGTTGCCATCGGGTGCGCTCAATCTCCTTATGGCAAAGTTCAATGAGTTTATTAATATGCCTTAAGTAACGCTCCTGCAAAAGTGGATTCTTTAACATTGAGATAAGCGTAGGGGTTAAGGACATCGTGAGTCTAAAATCGATTGCTTCATTAACCAAACGTTCCATCATCAAAATAAGCGGAATATAAGTCTCCGTAATTGCCTCATAAAGCCAGTTCTCCTCTAAGAAGTAATCACATTCCGGATGGTGCACAAAAGGAAGATGTCCATGTAAAACCAAACATAAATATCCTTTATACATAGATTTTAAAATTTATCTTGTCTCCTTAGTTACTATAGGGGTGATGGTTCGCTCTTCCAATTTATCAGCTGATACGCCTTTTACGGGAATGACCTGTTTGCCATCAGGAAGGGCAAAACGCAAACTAAATGTTCCATCCGGTCTTAAAGGGATCTGTTTCCCTTGGACATAAACGGTGGCATCCGGTTCAGTTGCTCCGTAGACGATCAACTCAGTATTGACTACCAACCAGAATTTCCTTTCTCTCTTAAGTTCTTTTTTTACCGGACTTACCATTGAAGCAAGTGCACCCGATGCCAACGGCTGCCATATTTTTTTCTTAATCTCTTCTTGCCAGCCTTTGCCCACAGGAGAACTCAAACCCAAACCCACACCCATTCCATATAAACGTGCAAATACTTCCTCGGGTACCATCCATTCTTCATCAGTAATCCAAGAAGGACCATCTAAGGGCGTATGAACCACGTTAGAACGTATAAGCGTAATAAACCTATTATCCGGAAGTTTCAGGCCCAAATCTACGCACCAACTTCTACCAGGTCCTCCTACATCTATATACCAATTATTAGCATAATCATTAATTTCAACATCAAAATAGCGATGGGCATTGGTGCCATCAAAGATAATATTGGTGATATCATAAACCCGCAATACTTTTTTCGCTTGAAAAAAGATTTCCTTCAATTCCGATTTTACTTTTTCGCAAGTAGCAGGGGTCAATTCCCAATAAGCATGAACCCACCAAGGATCGCGCGTCTGTAAAACAAGCCTATCCTGGCCATAACTCGCAGGTAATTGTTCTACCTTGGGATACCTTTCCATAAAAGGAGGTGTATAATATTTGGTCTCTTCTACTTTGGTTTCGGTGGGGAAAATCTCCTGCATAAATTCAGTCTTTCTTTTCTTTATTTTAGATTTTTTACTTCTTAAGGTTATCTTTTTCTTTAACGTCTGGACTTTTTCTTTTATCTTTTTAAATACCCTTTTCATCTTTTCATTACCTCCTCGTTATTAAATGCTATATTGGTGATTAGCTAATCCGTTTGAGTTTATTGTTATCGTTAATTTCGCTTTGTATTTTCTTGATACGTCCTAAATCCAATACTTAATTCTGACTACTTTTTGCTCTTAGTGGTAAGCGCTTCTTTGAGGTCTTCCTCTAAGGCTTCCTTTAACTTAGTAATTTTTTCCAATTCTTCTTTTAAACTTTTATTTATTAGTTCCTGCTGGGTAAGATTTTTCTCTAATGCATCTAATTTTAGTTTGGTTTCTTGGAGTTCCTTCTGACATGTATCTAAATTACTTTCCCATCTACCTTTTTCTTGAGAAAATTTATTAATCTTTTCTTCTAATTCCATCCTCTGAAGCATCTCTTTTTCTTTCTGTTTTTTCTGTTTTTGGATTTCACTACAGGAATTTATTGTCGTTACAAAAAAAACTAATAATAAAACAGAAAGGATTAAAATAATCCTATTTTTCAGCCCCTCCTCCATGAAACCTCCTTACTATTTAAGATTTGTCTTTGTCTCTATAAGTTTGGATTTAGATACGGATTCATCCGTAGGTCTTTCTTTGGTCATTTTGGGCATAATCACAATCTCTACCCGGCGATTAAGTTGACGTCCTTGGGCAGTATCATTAGAAGCGATTGGCCTATACTCTCCGTATCCAATAGCCGAAAATCTCTCTGCGGATAGACCTTTCTCATCTACCAGATAATGTAAAATACTTAAGGCCCTGGCAGTAGAAAGTTCCCAGTTTGACTTCCAACCTGAATATTTAATGGGCTCATTATCGGTATGACCTTCTATCCCAATATAATTATAAGGCAAGTTTTCCTTCAAAACCTTGGCTATTTTATCTAAGGTGGGATAATACTGAGGTTTTATAGCTGCTTTTCCTGAATCAAAAAGCACATCCGCTACAAAAGTAATCACTAAGCCTTTTTCTAACATTTCCAGACGCACCTCTTTATCCTGTATTTCTTTTTTTAATCTTTCTTCAAGAAGCCTTTTTGCTTGGTTTAGCTCTTCTAAATTCTTAGATAATTCTTCAATCTTTTCTATATCCGAGCGTCTTCCTTTCTGAATAATAAATGTACAACCTGATAAAATAAAAATTCCTATCACCGTAAGAGATAATAATCTCTTCATATTTTTCCTCCTTTTAACATTTTTACTATAACATAATATAAATACTGCGTCAAGAGAAATGAAAACCGTATCTTTTTAATTTTATTAGACCTTTCTATTCTTTATTTCGTAAGCAGTAACAATAGCTTCGGCAATCTCACGCATAGGCTTTCGGCTATCCATACTCTGTTTTTGAATTAGACGGTATGCCTGACTAGGTAAGATATGCAAATCCTGTGAAAGGATATCCTTTGCCCGCTCAATAATTTTACGATTACTTAATTCCTCCTCTGCGGTACGCACTCTTATATCCAGTTCTGCATTCTCAATAGCAATCGCTGTCTGATTAGCCAAAGCAGTTAAAACCGCCAGTTCTGATTTTGTAAAACGGTGTCTTTTAGAGGTGTAACAGTTAAGCACTCCAATTACCCTTCCTTTAACATTTAAAGGAACGCTGGCTAAAGAAACCAAGCCCTCTTTTTTGGCAATTTCTTTATTAATGTAGCGCTCATCTTTTCTCACATCCAAAACACAGATAGTCTTATTTTCTAAAGCAACTCTGCCCGCAATGCCTTCTCCCAATTTAATATTGGGTTTCTTGTTGTACGCTTCCGAGATAGATTGGGTTGCCTTAATTACCAATTCTTTCTTTTGTGGATCAACTAACATAAGAGAACATATCTTTGAGTCCATAATTTCTGCAGTAACATTTACAACCAGACGTAATAATTCTTCCAGATATAATCCAGAAGTAATTAGATTGGCTACCTTAGAAAGGGCTTCAATCTGTTTAAGATGAACCTGATAACTTTTTGACTTCATAATATAGGCAGATACTTATTTATCTCATATTGAGTTACCTGTGCCTTATATTCATCCCATTCTAATTTTTTGTTGCGAATGAAATAATCAAAAAGAACACTACCTAAGGTTTCTTTTACCAGCTGGCTTTTTTCGGTTATCTTTATCGCCTCTAAAAGATCCTCGGGTAATGAATTTATGCCCAATCTTTTTCTCTCTTCATCCGTCATCTCATAGATATTATCATTTGCTGGTTCACATAATTTATAGTTTTTCTGAATCCCTTCCAGCCCTGCTGCCAACATTACGGAAAAGGCTAAATAGGGATTGCAGGCAGGATCCGGTGAACGGTATTCAATGCGCGTTGCTTTTTCTTTCCCCGGTTTATACATAGGAACTCTGATTAAAGCAGAACGGTTCATCTGTGCCCAACAGATATAAACCGGTGCCTCATAGCCCGGGACCAATCTTTTATAAGAATTTACCCATTGGTTGGTAATCGCGGTTATCTCCGGTGCATGTTTAAGTAATCCCGCAATAAAACATTTAGCAATTTTAGAAAGATGATACTTATCATTTCTGTCAAAGAAAGCATTGGTATTTCCTTTAAATAAAGATTGGTGCGTATGCATACCTGAACCATTTATCCCATAGATAGGTTTAGGCATAAAGGTAGCATAAACCCCGTGTCTGCGGGCAATCTCTTTTACGACCAAACGATAAGTCATCACATTATCCGCCATACTTAAAGCATCGGTATATCTTAAATCTATCTCATGTTGGCTGAAAGCTACCTCATGATGGCTATATTCTACTTTTATTCCCATCGCCTCCAAACTAAATATAGTATCTCTTCTTAAATCCTGAGCAACATCTAAAGGTACAAGGTCAAAATAACCCCCTTTATCTAAAGGTTGAGGCGACTCAGGCGAATTGAAATAAAAATATTCCAATTCCGGTCCTACATAATAAGTAAAACCCATTTTTTTGGCTTTTTCTAAATTCCTTTTCAATATATAACGGGGATCTGCTTCAAAAGGTTTTCCTTGGGGTGTATAGATATCACAGAACATCCTTGCCACTTTAAAATTCTCATCTTTTGGCCAGGGAAGGATCACAAAAGTATCTAAGTCAGGTCTGGCAATCATATCCGACTCCTCTATACGGGCAAAACCTTCAATAGATGAGCCATCAAAACCCATACCTTCATCCAGTGCCTTTTCCAATTCATTAACCGTAATGGCAAATCCTTTCAAAAAACCTAACACATCCGTAAACCATAATCTTATAAACCTAACGTTGTTTTCTTTTACTATTTTTAAAATATCTTTTTTAGTAAATTTGGCCATAATTTTACCTCCTCTTTTTTATAAATTCTTCCATTCTTTCTAAAGCGAGTTTTAAATTATCAATACTGGTAGCGTAAGAGATGCGAATATAATCGTCGTAATTTTTCCCAAATGCTACTCCCGGAACCACCGCTACTTTTTTTTCTTCCAACAATCTTTTGGCAAAATCCAAAGAAGAAAAGCCCGTATTTTTTATCGAAACAAAGATATAAAATGCGCCTTGGGGCTTTACAAAATCCAAACCCATACTTTTAAGTCTTTCCATAATAAATTCTCTTCTTCTTTTATACTCCTTAAACATCTCGAATACATCTTTTTTTGCGGAAAATAATGCCTCACAGGCAGCAAACTGGCTTATAGTAGGCACACACATAATAGTATACTGATGGATCTTAGTCATCGCAGAAATAATCTCTTTTGGTCCACAGGCAAATCCTATACGCCAGCCGGTCATCGCATATGCTTTGGAAAATCCATTAAGATAAATTGTATATGGCTTTGCACCGGATAAAGTAGCAAAAGGAATATGCTCAAACTCATAGGTTAAATCGCCGTATATTTCATCAGAAATACAGAAGATTTTATGTTTTAAAATTATACTTTTTAATTCTTCCAGCTCTTTCTTTCGATAAGAGATGCCCGTAGGATTAGCAGGATAATTAAGGATAATTGCTTTTGTGTTTTTTAAGATATGTTTTTCTAAAAGTTGGGGGGTAAGTTTAAAATTGGTTTTCCGTGTATCGATATAAATAGGGACTCCTCCTGCTAATTCCGTCAAAGGTCCGTAAGAGACATAACTGGGTGAAGGAATAATTACTTTATCATTAGGATTTATCAATGCCCGTAATGCCAAATCTAATCCTTCACTTACACCCACGGTAATTAGAATCTCTTCCTCAGGGTCGTAGTCTAAAGAGAATTTATTTTTTAGAAATCTGTTTATACTTAATCTTAATTTATAAAGCCCTTTATTGGAGGTATAAGAAGTAAAACCTTCTTCCAAAGCTGAAATTCCTGCTTCTCTAATCACCCAAGGACTGATAAAATCCGGCTCGCCTACTCCTAAAGAAATAACCTCCTTCATCCCCAAAACCATATCAAAGAACATCCTTATCCCTGAAGGCTGTAAATTCTTAACTTTTTTAGATATTACCATCTTACCCTACTCAATACTCAATACTTACTACTCAATACTCACTACTTACTACTCCCTACTTATAATAGCGTTTAGCGTATAGTTTTTACTTCCTTAAAACCTTAACACCTAAACACCTTAACACTTAAAAACCTAACTCACCTAACTCCTACCTACTATCTACTACCTACTAATACGATATGGCTATTCTTTTATTCTCTTCCTTCTGCTTTAAAATCACTCCATCTTCCTTATATTTTTTTAAAAGAAAATGGGTAGTAGTTCCTTTTACATTTTCTAAAGGTGCTAATTTTTCGGCAACAAAATTAGCAACAGTATGCAGGTCTTTTCCTTCGACAATTAAAAGCAAATCATAGGTACCAGAGACTAAATAGCAACTTACTACTTCCGGAAAAGAATAAATTCTTTCCGCAATTTTATCAAATCCTACATCCTTTTGGGGAGTAATATTTACTTCAATTAAAGCTTTCACTAAAGAATTGTCATCTTTGATAAGTTCTTTATTTATTAAAGTTTTATATTTTAAAATTACTCCTGTTTTTTCGTAATGCTTTATCTTTTTTTCTATCTCTTTGGGTTTTCTTTTTAACATACGGGCAATATCTTCTATGGAAGCACGCGCATTATTTTCTAAGATTTCTAATATCTCATCCATCTTTACTTACCTCCGTTTTATTTTAAGAATAACCATTCCTTTTCTTTTATGTTCAGAATTTTTCATCATTTTTTTTACTTTTTCTATTTTTTCTCTTTCTATGTTAATTCTTCTTTTATTCTCCAGACCATCTAATATTTTATCCAACTCTTCATAAGTTATGCCTAATTCTTTTTCGTCAGCCTGTCCCTCCCAGAGTCCTGCAGAAGGAACTTTTTTAATAATAAAATCAGGGATATTTAATTCTTCTGCTAATTTTCTTACTTCGGTTTTTAGAAGACCTCCTATCGGCAAAATATCACTTGCACCGTCTCCAAATTTGGTAAAGTATCCAGTCATCAATTCTGATTTATTAGAAGTTCCGCAGACAAGATAATTAAGTTTATTAGCAAAGTAATATAAAACAATCATCCTTAAACGCGCTTTTAAATTAGCATAGGTTAGCCGGTTTGCTTTAGGTAAAATTTTAATTAGTTGATTATATATTTCCGTAAGGTCAATCAATTTTGTTTTTATAGCAAATCTTTTTGCCAAATTTTTAGCATCTTCAATATCCTTTTTTTGACTTTCACAGGGTAAAATCAAAGCCAAAACTTTTTCTTTTCCCAAAGCCATCCGGCAAAGCACCGCGGTTACTGAAGAATCCAGCCCTCCACTTAAGCCTAAAACTACACCATTTTTTTTAGAATCCTTAATCTGTTTTCTAATCCAAGAAATTATACTTTTTTTCATTAAAGAAAATTGATTACACCGATTTATTTAAGATTACACCGATTAATCTTATTTTGCCTTCACTGCTAAAACCTTTATTAAATCTGCCGCATCTTCAATTTTATCGGTAACCCCTTCTAAGTACTCTGCCAACTGATAAGTTAAAAGTAAGGTTGTAGGATTTAAATTAGCATGGATTATGGATTCAATCAAAAGTTTTTTCTGGTCATCTGCCTCATGTTCTAAACGGTCTATTTCTTCGCATTCTAAGACTGCTTTCTTTAGTTCATTTTTAGTCAAAAGCTCTATTGCCTGACGCAATTTTGTAATTGAAGAAACAATTAACTCTGTAGCATCCGCAATATTCTTTAAGATATTTTGGGGAAGTTTTTCTTCAATAAAACCTAAAATCCGTGCGGAGCCATTTGTCCAATCCGCAATCCTGTCTAAGGTTTTTACAAAATGCATTAGGTCTTCTCTGTCTGGTGGCATCAAAAGCCCTTCCGAAAGTTGACTTACCATCTTAGAGCGCAAAACATCCGCATTATGCTCACTTTCTCTTACCTTTTCAATTGCGGTAATTTTGGCTTTAAGGTCAGAATTTATAAATGCCTGAATTGCTTCCGAGAAGAACTGCACAGTTCTATAGGTTTCCTCCACATGGCTCTGCGCATCCTTTAGGATTGCCATCTCTTCTGCCATCCCTAACCAACCAAAGATATTTCTTTCTTTCATTTTATCCTACCTCCTTTAAATAAAAAAATTAATTATTTTTAAAGTAAGAAAAGAAATTAAACCCGCACAAAAAGGAGTTAAAGCCCAAGCAAAGATAATCTCTAAAAGTATCCTTCGATTAATCATCCTCATCCCTTTGGCTAAACCCACTCCTGCTACCGCTCCCACAATAGAATGGCTGGTAGAAACCGGAATCCCTAAAAGAGTATAAATATGCACATTTAAACCAGAGGCAAGTTCTGCGGTAATCGTCATTAAAGGTGCTAAGCGCGTAATACTAAAACCTATAGTTTTAATTACCTTATGACCTAAAGTAATTATGCCTATTATTATGGTAATTGCACCGTATATAGCTGACTGCTTAGAATTTAAAATTCCGGTTCCGGTAATTACACCGGTAGCATTGGCCACATCATTTGCTCCCCAAGTAAAAGCAAGATACATACTCGTTAAAAATATAAGTAGGGTAATCATCGGATTGATAAATTTTTTAGGTAAAATTAAATAAAATAATCTTCGAAATGGTCGATATAATATAAAAGCAATTAAACCTGCACCCAAAGGAGTAAAAATCCAACAGATAAATATATCTAAAAGTTTCTTCCAGATAATCGGTGCACTTATCGCCAAACCTGCACCCGCTACCGCTCCCACACTTGAATGCGTAGTAGAAACCGGCAAACCCTTTAAAGTAGCAATTAAAATCCAAGTTCCTGCGCCAAAACATGCAGATAAAGCAACTAATAAAGAAATATTTGGGTCTAATTTATCTAAGGGAACAATCCCTTTGCCAATAGTTTTAATTACTTTTGAACCTAAAAGAACTGCACCTAAAAAACTAAAAAGACAGGTAATAATTATCCCCTGCCTTAAAGTCATTTTTCCTGAGCCAATATCCGCACCTACACAGTTTGCCGCATCATTGGCTCCCATGGTCCAGCCAATGTAGCCACCGGATAATAAAACTAATATAATCAGCCAGAAATTCATTTATTTTATTTATTTAATAAAATTATTATACCATTAATTTATTAAAAAGTCATTTTAATCTATAATTTTCCTTTGCACACCTTTACACATATCCCACAGATATACTGGTCAACAAATCTTTGCTTCTGAAATTCTTTTAATTTTTCAAAACATTTTAAATGCTCAAAATCCTTGGGTTCTTTTTTTATGGCTCCTACTGGACAGACTTCTAAACACAAAAAACAACTGCCACAATCTTTTTTTTGTGGCTTATCTAATTTTAAAGGCATATCCGTAAGGATAGAAACCAGGCGGAATTGACTGCCCAATTTTTCATTTACCAAAAGATTATTCCTTCCTATCCAACCTAATCCCGCTAAAAAACCGATCTTTTTATGGGAAAGATGTGCCTTTTGGTTTTGCCAATCAACGATTTGGGAGGCAGGTATAGGTATAGCCAAAAATCCTTTTTTCTGAATTAAATTAGACAATCTTAATGCAACCTGATCCAAAAAATTGTTGAGCATGCGGTAATGGTGAAAGTAAAGCTTGGTAGGATGCTCTTTAATTTCTTCTAAAATCCCTCGGGAAACCCTTACCCCTAAAGAGATCGCCTTGTTTATATCTTTTAAGACTTCTTGAGAAATGAGAAATTCATCCTTTATCGCACTGATCTCCGCTACGCCAAAAAGGTCTATGCCTAAAGATTGGGCATATTTTTTTAAAAGAGAATAATTGGTTTTTTCTTTAGACATCTTTTTTCTTAAGATATATCAATAAAATGGAAATTGCTACCGGTGTTACCCCGGAAATTCTACTTGCCTGGCCTAAGTTAAGGGGTCTAAAGCGGGTTAATTTTTCTTTTATCTCCCGCGAAAGTCCAGGAATCTTTTGATAATCTAAATCCAAAGGAATTTTTATCTTTTCTAAATTTTTAAAATGCTCTACTTCCTTTAGTTGCCTCTGGATAAATCCAGCATATTTTACCTCAATTTCTACCTGGGGTAAATCAAAAGTATCATCTAAAAACCCCAATTCTTTTAAATCTTTTAGATGTATCTGGGGTCTTTTTAAAAGTGTTTCTAAAGAAACAGCGGTTTTTAAACGAGAGGTATTTAATTTTAAAAGAAAATCATTTATTTCGGGAGTTGGTTTTACCATAGTTTTTCTTAAAAATTCCTTTGCTTTTTTAATTCTTTCTTCTTTGGCTAAAGTTTTTTGATAATCCTCTTTGGAGACCAAACCTAAATTATAACCAATTTTTCTTAACCTTAAATCCGCATTATCTTCTCTTAAAAGCAACCTATATTCTACGCGGGAGGTAAACATCCGATACGGCTCATTCGTTCCTTTGGTGGTTAAATCATCAATCAAAACTCCAATATAACTACTTGCGCGGTCTAAAATCAAAGGCTCTTTATTTTTTACTTTTAAACTGGCATTGATCCCGGCAATTAATCCTTGAGCGCCTGCCTCCTCATATCCGGTGGTTCCGTTAATTTGACCGGCAAAAAATAGATTTTTAATTTTTTTTGTCTCCAAAGTGGGATAAAGTTCCCTCGCATCCACTACTGTATGCTCTATACCATAACCAAATCTAATTACCTTTACCTCCTCTAATCCAGAAATAGAATGTAATATTTTAAGTTGTACTTCTTCGGGAAGACTCGTAGATAAACCATTGGGATAAATTTCATCCGTATCTAAACCTTGAGGCTCTAAAAATACCTGATGCCTTTCTTTATCTCTAAACTTTACTATTTTATCTTCTACGGAGGGACAATACCTTACACCGGTTGCTTTAATAATCCCGGTATAAAGGGGAGATTTATCTAAATTATCTAAGATAATTTTATGGGTCTTTTCATTAGTATAGGCAATATAACAGGGAACTTGTTTTTGAATTATCTTTTCTGTAGAAAAAGAAAATGGTTTAGGCTGTTCATCTCCATATTGGATAGTAAGTTTTGAGAAATCAATTGTTTTTTTATCCAGGCGCGGGCAGGTTCCAGTTTTGAAACGCATTAAAGAAAAACCCAATTCTTTTAAGTTTTTTGCTAAATCAATACTGGCAGGTTCATTGTATCTACCTCCGGAATGATGTTTAAGTCCCACATGGATAAGTCCATCTAAAAATGTACCCGGAGAAATTATTACACATTTAGCTAAGATCTCTTCATTTTTATCAGTAAGAATCCCTAAGACTAAATCATCCTTTACGATAATTTTTTTTACTTCTGCTTCTTTTATCGTTAGATTTTCCTGATTACTTACTACATCTTGCATATATTTTGCATACCTATACATATCTACCTGTGCGCGCGAAGACCAAACTGCGGGACCTTTGGAGGCATTTAAGGTTCTGAATTGGATTCCGCAAGTATCCGTAGCTTTGGCCATCTCTCCGCCTAAAGCATCGATTTCTTTTACGAGTTGACCTTTCCCCACTCCGCCGATTGCGGGGTTACAACTCATTGCACCAATCGTTTCTTTTTTTAAGGTAACCAAAAGCGTAGAGCAACCGATTCTGCTTGAGGCTAAAGCTGCTTCAATTCCAGAATGCCCTGCTCCTACCACAATAACCTCAAAATCCATTTCCTTCCTCTAGGGACGGTTCTCAAACTGAACCTAAACCTGTCCCTTTTTTTATATTTTTTAAGTGAGAAATCCCGCTCTTTTTCGTCTATTGGATTAGAGGTGATGGTTATGCCCAGAAGTGCTAGAATTACTATCCAAAACGGTTGCTATCATATTATCACAAGAGGCAATCAAAAACAAACGATTTTTATTAAAGATGAAGATTACCAAAAATATCTTTATTTCTTAAAAAAATATAAAAAGCGATATAAATTCAAATTGTATGGTTTTTGCCTGATGCCCAACCATGTGCATTTAGTAATGGAAGTGGATAATCCTGATAAATTAAGTAAGGTTATGCACGGCATAAACTTAAGTTATGCTATTTATTTTAATTATAAATATAAAAAAGTAGAACATCTCTGGCAGGATAGATTTATTAGTAAAATAATATGCAAAACCCTTATTTAATAAATTGTGTAAATTATATAGAAGCGAATCCTGTAAGGGCTAATTTAACAGAAAATCTTACAGAATATCCTTGGAGCAGTTATAAATTGCGACTTTCAGAAAATAATGGGCTAATTGATCCACTAAAAATTTAGTGGGGACAGGTCTGAGAACAAATTCAGAACCGTTGTTTATGCTCACTAATTAGGTAACTCTTTTTGGTATAATATATACTAATCCAAAAGGAGGTGCCTATGCAATTTAATAACCAGATAATCATCAAACGATGGAAACCTATCTTAGAAGAATATGAAAAAATAATATCAAAGATTAACCCCCGCTCTTTCAAATTTGTAAAAGACTTATGTAAGACGCACCATATCAGTGCTAAGGAGCTTAGGCTTTATTATCGCAAATGGTTAGAATGCAATAAACAAGACGAATCACTTTTACCAAAAAAGAGAGGTGCACGGCCTGGTTCCCGAAGAACGCCTAAAGAAATAGAGCGTAACATTATTAAAGCCTATAGAAGATTTGGTTCAAATAGATATGAACTTGTGCTTCTATTTAAACCTTATTACTTGGATAAAACACCTTCTCCTGCTACAATGGATAGAATCAAAGCACGTTATCCTTTAAATAGACAAAATAAGAAAATCATCAAACAGAAAGATTTAATTATGAATTTGGGTAACTTTTTATTTGAGTATAATCATTTAAGAAAACATGGGGGTTTAAATTATGAAACACCTTTTGATAAGCTCCAAAAAGTTACCGAATTATTGAGCTAGTACAACCGTCCCCTTATTTTTTACGCAATTGATACTCCACATAGCCTGCGAGAATCTCTTGTATTTTTACTGATGGTTGGACCACAAAGTAATGGCTGATAATAGCATGTGCTACCTCATGACCTAAAATGGGTAGCTTAAAATCCTGTTGTGTTATATAAATTGTATTGAGGCTATAGACATAGAAGGAAGAAAGTTTCTCTAGGTCCTTGTTAAAGAGTTGTTTATATATTTGATTAAGCTGTGGTGTATCTTTACAAATTTTAATTGTTCCTTGAAAACTATAAAGTTGCATATCTAAAATATTGCATATTTTTATAAAAAGTGTATCTAACATATCCAAAAGTTCATTTTGGACAGAATAGTCTTCCTGGGAAGACCTACCTGCTAAAAGCTCATCAGCAGGCCGGATATCTAATTGGCGAATTAAAACTTCCGGCATTACCTCATCTTGTAAAAAAACCACAAAATGTCTGCTTTCCCAGCGCCGGCTATGGCCAAACCCATCTTCAAAAGCAGATGCCTCTAAGATAAATAAATTAAATAGAATTACATTTAATATTATTATCTTATAGATTTTTTTAAAAAATAACATCAACTTTTAAAATGCTGGATAAGTTTATCTATCTCTTCAATTATACTTTTTAATTCACCAAAATATAAACGCTTATGCTCTATAATGTCATATTCAGAAAAATTATTTAATTTTTCTTTTAAGTTTTTTAGATTATCTTTTAATACCTGTATATGGAAACGGGTTTTACCAATCATACTATTAAATTTATCTGCTAAATCCTTAAGTTGGTCATTTAAACGAATATGAAAATCTTGCGAGAAATCTCCTTGCTCTAAATTCTCAATTACTTTTTTAAAGCGATATAAAGGACCGGCAATCTTATGGGAAAAAAGTAGAGTTAACACAATAGTAGCCAAACCTATCAGGATGGTAACTATCAATAATGTCTGTAGGAGTAAAGGTAATAAAAAATCTGCTGTAGAACGCACAACTACCCGAGAATTTATTATAGAAACGGTAGTAGAACGAAAGACAAATAAATAAAGTATCCCCATGGTAAGTAATCCTGCCACTACAATCAAGGTACAGAATCTTAAGATGAATCTGGTCTGAAAAGATTTCTCAATAAAATAAATCCTACGTTTATTGATTGATTTTTTGTTTCCCATTTTGCCTCCTTAATTTATTTTTTCTTTTTTATTAAATCATAATTTATTTTAATCTTTGCTTCCTTGCGTAAATCTTCAAGCCACTTATTCATCAGTTGAGTTTCTTTTAGTTTGGTAATTTCCCATTTTATCTGATGATACATCTGCTCATAGGATTTATCGGTTTTCCCTTCAGAAATCATCCTCTCATAGACCTCTCGGATTTCTTTATCACTTACTAAAGTGGAACCGGCGATCTCTTTACTTTTTTTATCCAATACTAACTTAAGCAGGGATTGTTCCCAAAAGCGCTCAATCATCTTCAAGAATTCCTTATCTTTATCTAAACCTTTCCTCTGCGCATCCTGCAAGATGAGTTTGCGGTTAATAAGATTATCCAAAAACTGCTGGCGTGCTTCAGGGTTATCCTGTTGGCCATAGATAGAATTTTCAAATTCTTCCTCAAATTCCTCTAAAGTTATTTCATAGTTATTAATACGGGCAACTATATTTTTTTGCTTTTGCTTACTACCGCAACCATAAAAGATTATAAATATCAATAAAAAAAGAGCTATCTTTTTCATTTTTTCCTCCTTTTATTATCACCATTAATTATACTACTTCTCTTTTCCAATTACCACAAAAATCTGAGGGACGGTTCCTCTAATTATTAGTTATTTATTTACAATAACTTATGACTTCACACCTCAAAATTTAAAAAAACTTAAAAATTTTTAGTGAGATTTTGCTGATTTTTTGCGTCTATTATATAAGAAAAGGAGGTACTCAATATGCCCAGACAAGCAAGAATAATTCCGGAAAATGGATATTTACATATTATTGCCAAGGGAAATAACCAAAGAAGACTCTTCTTCTGCCAGCGCGATTTTAAAATTTATTATTCATTGGTAGCAAAACTTAAAATAGAAGAAAAAATAAAAATCTTGCATTATTGTTTTATGCCTAACCATGTGCATATGTTAGTAGAGGTAAATGAATCAAGCAATCTGTCGCGTTTTATGAAAAGGTTAAATCAGATCTATGCTAATTATTATCACAAAAAACATAATTACAGTGGACATCTCTGGCAGGACCGTTTTAAAAGTAAATTAATTCAATGGGATGAATATTTTTTACAATGCGGAAAATACATAGAACTAAATCCCGTGAAAGCCAATCTCGTAAAATTGCCTCAGGATTATGCCTTCTCCAGTTATCGCCATTACGCCTTTGGAATAAAAGACAAACTCATCGATGATAACCCATTTTATTTAAATTCCTCTCCCATCGCCTCTGAACGCCAGCGCATTTATCGAGAAATGTTAATCAATGAGATGGTTGAGAAAAAATTAAAGATACATGATCAGAACTCATTGAATTTAAATGGCTTGCGAGTATAGGAACCGTCCCCTAGGGTTTTGTCTTCTTTTTGATGTCTTCTAAGATGGGAAGTAAGCCTTCGTGGCCTAAAATGTTGATTGCACCTTCAATAAATTCATAGGCGCCTTCTTCCAAAATAAATTCATCAAAAGCAGACATATCCAAAGGTGTTAAAGGATGGTAAAAATAAACCGGTCCTACAGGATTAAAGGTATTTATTTGTAGCTGTGCCAATTGCTCTAAATAGGGAAGTAGAAATCTAAAAATTAAAGAATGGGTATATTGGCTCAAAAGATAACCTGAAGGACCAGAAGGCCCTATCGGTAGTAAAGGTGGCCAAATTTGTAGGCCATTAAAATAGATAATACCCGGTGGTGAATTATGAAGAATAGTCCCAGAAGGTGTAGAACCAGAAAATACTCCGCTTATTCCGCCAATGCTTGAGCCGATATTTGCAGTTAAATCTCCAGCAGTTAAATTAATATTAAAAGGTACAGGTAACGAACCAATTACACCCGTTGCTTGCAATAAACAACTTCCTCCTGCGCTTAGATGCGGTCCATCTCCTAAAGGAATAATTGAACCACCTAAAGTAATTAAAGTAATTCCTCCGGTAATAGAAGTAACTGATCCAGAAATAGTAATTGCTCCAGTAGTAGTGCTAAAATTAAAATTCCCACCGGTAGTAATTGAACCTAAAGTGCTTGAGCCATGGGCGAATATTAAAACTTTTCCACCAGCATTAATTGGACTAAATCCTGCTCCATCAAATTCCTCTAAATAGATATCTCCACCCGCATTAGCAGTTATGGTATTTGCCTTGGTATCAATATCACCATCAACAGACGAAGAGCCAATATTGTCATCTGCATTAAGATTTATCGTATCACCAGAGATATAATTTGTCTCATCAGTATCATCTAAAATACTACTTGAAACTGTGATAATTACATCGCCAGGAGTCGTGACTGAACCTAAGATTAAATCTCCATTATTATCGATTTCAATATTTCCTGAAGTTGTATTGGTGGCATTAAGGGTATTGACAGCAGTCTCCAAGGTATCGCCGTCTCCAATGCCTGTGGCTGCGGAAAGGATTAAATTAGCAGCAATGATATTATCTGCAGCACCGTTATTATCCGTAATTGCGTCTCCAGTAGTAATAGTTATTTTACCACCAGAAGAACTGCTAAAAACTTTAGAAATTTTTATATCTTGGTTTGCAGTAAGAGTGATATCTCCATCATTCTCAATTGAAGTATCAGAATCCATGGTAATCTCTATATCTGCTTGTAAAACAATCTCACTTCCTGCTACAATTTTACCGTTGGGATTGTATAATCTAATATAACCATTGCTTCCAATAGCAATTAAAGTAACTTTACCTTCATTAGAAGTAGAAATCAAATTATTAATCTGAAAATCATCAGTACTACTTATATAAATATCTCCTGCTTGTTCGGCTTTTATAGGAGAGTCTATGGTTACAGGATTTTTGCTTATAATTTTTATATCTCCTGTTCCTTGATTAATTATACCTATTCCAAAAGTATAAATTCCCGCAGAAGTACCTGTATTAGTAATATCGATATCTCCTGTAGAGGTATTTATTGCTTGAAGATAAGTTATATCAGCATCAGTTAAAAGTATGCCTTGGGCAGAAGAAAGTTGAAGATAAGTAATATTTCCAGAAGCACTATCATTTCCAACCGTTCCACCTGATTGAGAAATTAAACCAGTTTTGTTTCCATCGTTATCAGCAGTAATATACATGTAATAATCATCGCCTACTTTAATTACTCCACCAGCTATAGAAACATTTCTGTCTGCCTGTAAATAAACACTCTCGCCTGCAGTTATATCTCCATTTACATTTATATCTTGACCTGCATTGACTGTAATTGAACCATCGGATGTTTCTATGCCATCTACAGTAATGTCATCAGTCTCGTCTATATTAATATCTCCATCAGTAGAAGCATTAAGTAAGGCTATAGTTGTATCAAGGTCTATTCCCGTTGCTGCCTGAGCATGCAACTCATCAGCTATTACATCAGAAGCAGCGTCTCCATTTTCTGTTATTGCTCCTGCATATGTAACTAAAACGACATCACCTGTCCCTGCATTGATAAGAGTTAGAGAAATGTCATCTGAACTAGATAAAGTGATATCTCCATTATCTGAAATAATCTGGGCAGTTCCAATCTGGGTAATTCCACCTGTTCCATCACCATCAATATCGGCAGTTAAGAAAATACTTCCCCCATTGGAATCTATTGTAGTATTATCAGCTTGGGTGATATTGTCCGAGGCAACAAGGTTTATACTCCCACCATTAGAGGTTATATTAGAATCTATAGAAAGGTCGGAATAAACTTCAATACCAATCTCTCCTCCTAAAGCATTATTTGTCACTCCTCCTAAGGAAAGATTACCAGTATTTTCAATCTCAATATTTCCCGAAGTCGTATTCGTTGCCTGTAGGTTTGAGACCTGTGTCTCTAAGACATCTCCTGAGCCAATGCCATTTTTGGCAGAAAGGATAAGGTTAGTGGCGGTAATATTGGTATTACCTCCATTGTAATCAATTATAGCGCCATTTGTAGTAATAGAAATATCCTTACTTGTAAAAGCAGAAATTTTTACATCATCCCGACCAAATAAACTTATAGCTCCAGCAGATGTACTGCCAGTAGTTATTGTTCCATTCTGAATAATTCCTCCAAGATTATCAGAATCATTATAAGCAGAAATTAAATTTATATTATGTCCAATGGTAGAAATAGTTCCTGAGTTTTGGATGATACTATCTCCTGCTCTTAAGAGAACATCTCCACCCTTAGATTCGATATCTACGTTAATGATTAAATTATCATTTGAAGAAGAGCTTTCTTGCGCAGTAAGAGTAACCCCATTAGATTTAATATTATTATTTACTGTTAAAGGCGAAGTAGCAATTATACTTATAGCCCCAGAATTATTTTTAATTGAATAAGTATCAGAGTTAAGATCAACCAAATTTAAGGCACCTGTATTGATTATATTTATATCACCTGAGGTAGTATTTGTTGCGTCAAGATTAGAAACTTTTGTTTCTATAGTATCTGTTATTGAGCCAATGCCAGTTGCGGCGGAAAGGATAAGATTGTTAGCGCTGACATTGTTTGCATCGCCGTTGCCATCAATTATTGAGCCGGTGTTGGCAGTTAAGGTAACGGTGTCAGGAGCAGAGATTGAACCTACAGTGAGATTTGAGTTAACAGTAATCTCTATATCATTACCTACCCCTAAAGCAGTGGCTGAGGTTACAACTAAGTCTTTATCATTAGTTAAATAAATACTTCCATTACTTGCGGTGGCAGATAAGGTATTAATACTTGTTTCTAATGGTCCAATACTCGTTCCGTTTAAAGTAAGCGTATCAGCAGTTATATCTAAGCCAGTACCACCTGTAATACTATTATTACAGATTAAAGAAACATTACGACCAAATAAATTAACTGTATCAAGAATTATCTGACCAGCAGTAGCTGAGCCAAAAATAATTGGACCAGTACTTTGAATTTTACCTAACTCTGTATCATCGATTTTAATACCACTGCCACTATTGGTTCCAATATTTAAAACTATATTTGGTGTACTATTTGCTAAAATAATTGTGCCTGATTCTGCATTTATATTCCCGTTAATTACCATATCATCTGCAATCAAAGTTATATTACCTGTGCCAGATGTAATAATACTCTTACCAGAGTTTATGGTTAAAGTACGGTTTATTGCGGTTAAAGAGATGGATTTATTAGTATTCATTTTAACTACTCCATCTACTGTTATTGCTCCACCTAAAATAACAAGACTATAATCTTCATTCTTCTTGCCACCGCCGCTATCGCTTAGATTGATATCTTTTATTTCTACTGCTCCTGTCCCATCGGCTCTTCCTATGGTCACTGTACCACTGCAAGCTAAACGATCCAAATCATTATCTGTCAATGTAAAAGTATTGGCTGGTCTATCATTCCCTCCTATTAAAATATTCCTACCAATATTGGCTGGCCTTAAATTTATATTTTCAGCGCTTATAGCA
>Ga0207433_10001049_pt1 | contig 61196 bp, 56 predicted proteins | sample YelNatPaOPGAMG01_FD_187559 | JGI IMG/M metagenome (GOLD analysis project Ga0207433, IMG submission 187559) | Hot spring thermophilic microbial communities from Obsidian Pool, Yellowstone National Park, USA - OP-RAMG-01 (SPAdes) (version 3) | ecosystem: Environmental > Aquatic > Thermal springs...
GCTCAAAAGTTTTCCTGATTATCAAACGGTTCTGTTTTATAAGTTCAATAAAATATTTTACTTGTTCATAAAAATCTTTATTGTCAAAATATTCTGAATTAATAGACTTCTTGATTGATTCAAAAAACTGATTTATCTTATCCTCATCCGAAACATTTAAATTTCCAGCATATTCTATAAGTCCGTAATTAGTTTTATCAACATTCAATCCTACAAGAACTTTTATATTCACTTTAGGATTTTTTTTAAGTCCTTCATATAATTCTTTCAAGCCCGAGAAATAGAAAAAACCAACAAGAAATTTAATCTCCTTGCTCTTTGAAATCAATTCAACGATTCTATCCTTCAATCTTTTTGTGGGACTATTTGTGATAAAATTATTCATTTTGTTTACCTAACATTATACAAAAAATTTTTATGATGTCAAGGAAAAATTTTCTTGATGCAGGATACAGGATTAGAGAGAACAGCGTAGCCCGCCACCCGCCACTCTGTATGGCGGATGGCGGGTGGCGCAATCGGCATTATTGTAGCGGGGTGAGGAAATTATGTATCTGTTGACACGGATATATTTTTGGATATTATTTCCTGTGATAAACTTATTGGCCTTCAAAAGGTCTAAATATAAGGTTTTAAAAGGGGGTAAATAATGAGAGAAAAGATAGAACAGATACTATCCGAAATAAGGCCTAATCTCCAAATGGATGGTGGTGATGTGGAACTTGTGGATGTAAGTCCAGATGGAGTGGTCAAGGTTAAACTAACCGGTGCCTGTGGTGGTTGTCCGATGAGTATGCTCACTTTAAAAATGGCGATTGAAAAACGATTAAAAGATGCAATACCTGAAGTGAAGGCAGTGGAGCAGGTTTATTAGAAGGGGGTAATGTGCCTGTAATTCACCTCACTGATGATACATTTGACCGGGAGGTAAAGAAATCAGAACTTCCTGTCCTTGTTGATTTCTGGGCACCATGGTGTGGACCCTGCAGAATGATTGCACCAACGATTGATGAGATTGCTGATGAATATGAAGGCAGGATAAAGGTTGCAAAATTAAATGTTGATGAAAATCCCAAAAAGACCGCTGAATACGCCATAATGTCCATCCCGAATTTGAAGATATTTAAAGAGGGAAAGGTTGTTGATGAGATAGTCGGCTTTGTTCCAAAAGAAGAGATTACAAAAAAATTAGAAAAGATTCTATGAATATAAAGGCATTACACAAGGTATCTTACGGGATTTATATCGTCTCCTCTAAAAAAGATGATAAATTAAATGGTCAGATAGTAAATACAGTATTCCAGATTACTGCTGAACCACCACAAATCGGGGTCTCCATAAATAAGCAGAACCTTACCCATAATTACATTGAGTCAAGTGGTGTTTTTTCAATTGCCATACTTTCAAAGGATACACCGCCAAAATTCATAGGCCAGTTTGGCTTTAAATCCGGAAGGGAGATTGATAAATTTAAAGGTGTAAACTATAAGATAGGAATAACTGGCTCCCCATTGATTCTTGATAATACAATTGCTTACATAGAGTGTGAGGTTGTGAATAGAATTGATTGTGGAACCCATACAATGTTTATTGGAAAGGTAGTAGATGCAGAAATTATAAAGGATAATGCAGAACCATTGACTTATGATTATTATCACAGGAAATTGAAACTGAAAGTTCCGAAGACAGCAACAACATATATTGGTTAGATTTCGCCCCATTTAAATAAGGAGGTATAATGCATATAAGGGAGATAAAAGATAAAATCTTTGCAGTTGGTGCAAATCACTGGGATAGAAGGCTTTTTGATGAGTTAATCCCTTTACCCGATGGCACAAGTTATAATTCTTATTTGATAATCGGAAGCGAAAAAGTCGCACTCATTGATGCGGTCGATCCGACAAAGGAGAGCGAACTCATTCAAAACTTAAAAAAACTAAATATTACCAGGATTGACTTCGTCATCTCAAACCATGCAGAACAGGACCATTCTGGTGGAATACCAAGGGTCCTTGAGCATTATCCAATGGCAAAGGTCGTGACCAATCCCAAATGCAAGGCCTTTTTGATGGATCTATTATTGATCCCTGAGGATAAATTTATTGAGGTGAATGATAATGATACAATATCACTGGGAAACCGCACCTTGCAATTCATAATTGCACCCTGGGTCCACTGGCCTGAAACGATGCTCACTTATTTGAAAGAAGAAAAAATTTTATTTCCCTGTGACCTCTTCGGCTCCCATCTTGCAACGAGTGATTTATATGCAGTTGACGAAGCAAAAGTATACGAATCCGCTAAGAGGTATTATGCTGAGATAATGATGCCTTTTAGAAAGAATATCCAGAGGCATCTTGAAAGGTTGAAGGAATTCCAGATTGAGATGATTGCACCGAGCCATGGTCCGGTCTATAATAAACCAGAATTTATCATCAATGCCTACAGGGATTGGACATCAGACAGTGTCAAGAATGAGGTCGTATTCCCTTATGTCTCTATGCATGGTAGTGTGGAGAGGATGGCCGGGTATTTCATTGATGCGGTGATGAAAAGGGGCATCACCATCAAACCATTCAATCTTACAAAGACCGATATTGGTGAACTTGCAATGACACTTGTTGATGCAGCAACTGTAGTAATAGGAACACCAACCGTGCTTACTGGTCCACACCCTTCTGCAGTATATGCAGGCTACCTATGCAATGCCTTGAGACCAAAGACGAGATTTGTCTCAATCATTGGTTCCTATGAATGGGGTGGCAAGATGCCTGAAAAGTTAAAAGAATTGATTTCAAACCTTGAGGCTGAATTTATCAACCCGGTTATCGCAAAAGGTTATCCGAAGAAAGAAGATTTTGAAAGACTGGATGAACTTGCGGAGAATATTCTAATCAAACATAAACAGATTGGCATCATATAATCATTCCAGTTTCAAATACTTGTGAACTTGGGGGATTATACGAACATCTTTTAGTCTCTCCATTGCCTTTTTCTGTATCTCAAGCAAATTTGGTATTCTCCTGTTATATACGGGCTGAATTACCAGTGGTATATTTTTATCAATCCGCTCAATTATTGATAAGACCTGTTCAAGTTCCCGCGGTATGAGATTCTCATCTATCACCATCTTTACAAAGACCTCTTTATCCTTTGCCATTTTCAAAAAATCCTCATGCTTCTTCCACATTCCAGGTCTGCCTGTAGCAGTGGGGATCTTGAAGTCAAGGGCAACGATATCAATATACCGGGCGACCATCTCATAAGCACCGGGCAAAGTTCCATTCGTTTCCAGGTAAGTAATCTTATTCTCCTCTTTAAGCCTTTTGCACAGTTCTAACAAGAATAATGGCTGGAGCAATGGCTCCCCTCCAGTGAGTGAAACAAACTCCTCTGATATCTTATCTAATATAAATTCAACCTCAACTGGATTTTCGTAACTCTTCTTTTTGTAGAAGAAGGGGCCTTCCTTTTTTTGACACTCCGGGATATCACAGTAATTACAGGACAGGTTACAGCCCAGGAACCGAACAAAACTCATCCTCTGCCCTACCCTTATCCCTTCGCCCTGGATTGAATCAAAAATCTCTCTTATATAGCCAGCCATAGAATCTTTTAAACAATTCTATCTATCACCGATTAAAATTCAAGACTGGAATTATTAACTTCGTAGTTGAAATCAGGAAGAATATATATATAATTGATTTATGATAAAGAGATACGAGACCGAGGAGATAAGAAAAATCTTCGGTGAAGAACATAAGTTAGAAGTGTGGATATTTGTAGAAAAGACCGTAGCCCAGGTGCAGGAAGAATTGGGGATTATACCAAAGGGTTTGAGCAGGAGATTGGAAAGGATAAGGGTTGACCCGGAACGGGTTGAAGAGATTGAGAAGATAACCAACCACGATGTGATTGCCTTTCTTGATGCAGTGCGTGAGAAGATCGGTAAGGAAGGACGCTGGTTACACTTCGGTATGACATCTTATGATCTTGTGGATACTGCCTGGGGATTGATCTTAAGAGATGGGCTTGATCTCATCATCAAGGAGGTTGATAATCTATTAAAAGTGTTAAAGGGATTGATGAATAGATACAAAAGGACTCCAGAGATTGGAAGGACCCACGGTATATTTGCCCAGCCCATCACATTTGGTTACAAAGTAAAATCCTGGTATTTTGAAGTTCTGAGAGCCAGAGAACGCTTAAAACAGGCAAAAAAGGAGATTGGATTTGGTAAATTATCCGGTGCAGTTGGTAGTTATACAATCCTTCCCCCGGATATTGAGAAAAGGGTTATGAAGAGACTGGGATTGAAACCAGAACCAATCTCTACCCAGGTGATACCAAGGGACAGGCATGCATTCCTTATCTCTGCCCTTGCGCTCTATGGTTGTGCTATAGAAAGGATTGCTACCGAGATAAGAAATCTCTCCCGTTCTGAAATTGGTGAGGTTTCTGAACCATTCGGGCATAAACAGAAGGGTTCATCAGCAATGCCCCATAAACAGAATCCGATTACCTGTGAAAGGGTTTGTGGCCTTGTGAAAGTCCTGAGGGGGTATCTTATCCCTGCATTTGAAAATATAAACCTATGGCACGAAAGGGATTTGACAAATTCATCAGTGGAGAGGATCATTATTCCTGATGCATTCCACATAGCCCATTATATCACGAAAAAGATGGTATGGGTCCTCACCAATCTCAGGGTATATCCAGATAAGATGATGGAAAATATAAACAACAGTTTAGGCCTTTATGCATCCCAGAATTTGATGAATAAACTGATTGAAAAGGGAATGGATAGAACAGAGGCATACGAAATTGTCCAGAAATTGTCCTTCAAGGCATTTGAAAATAAGACCCATCTGAAAGAACTCGCACACGAGGATCCCCGAATAAAGAAATACCTTGATGATAGAGATATTGAGTCAGTTTTTGAATTGAAATGGTTTTTGAGGAATATTATTTAATATTGACAATCAAGAGATTTTTACTATAATCATCAAATGGATATATTTAATAAATGCAGGGCAACAGTAGAAGCAGTTAATAGGGCAAAGGCAATCAATATCTATCCATATTTTACCCCGATTGAATCATCCCAGGACCATCGGGTGATAATAAATGGCAGGGAATATATCATGATCGGTTCAAATGGTTATCTTGGATTGGCTGCGGATGAGCGATTGAAACAGGCAGCGATTGAAGCAATAAAGAAATACGGCTCAACCTGCTGTGGTTCAAGATTCTTGAATGGAACCCTTGATATCCATATCCAGCTTGAAAATGAACTTGCAAAATTTTTTGAAAAGAACGAGGCAATCGTCTTCTCAACAGGATTCCAGACGAACCTCGGTATAATCTCCTCAATCGCCGGTAAGGACGATGTGATAATCATAGACCGTCAGGACCATGCATCAATAATTGATGGTTGCCGACTCTCATTTGCTGAGGTAAAAAAATTCAAACATAATGATATGGAAGACCTTGAGCGGATATTGAAGATGATTCCAAAGAATAAAGGGAAATTGATCGTGGTTGATGGGGTCTTCAGTATGGAGGGCGATGTCATAAATCTACCAGAAGTGGTTAGATTGAAACATAAATATAATGCAAGACTCCTTGTTGACGATGCCCATGGTATCGGTGTGATGGGTAAAAATGGCCGTGGGGTATGTGAACACTTCAATCTCCTGGATGAGGTTGATATCATAATGGGAACCTTTAGTAAGTCCTTTGCCTCGCTCGGTGGTTTTGTTGTTGGTGACAGGGATGTCATAACCCATATCAGGCACACTGCAAGGGCATTGATATTCTCCGCAAGCATGACCCCGGCAGCGGTTGCCAGTGCCTTAAAATCACTTGAGATAATCAAAAATGAGCCAGAGCGCAGGAAGAGACTATGGGAGATAACAGAACGAGTGAGGAATGGTTTCAAAGAGCTGGGGCTTGATACAGGAAATAGTGTTACTCCAGTTATACCGGTCATCATTGGTGAAGATGAGAACTGTTTTGCCTTCTGGAAGATGCTCTTTGAAAATGGTGTCTTTGCCAATCCTGTGATCTCTCCGGCAACACCTCCGGGCAGGGCTTTGATCAGAACGAGTTATATGGCAACCCACACTGATGAAGATATCTCAATCGTCCTTGATGTCTTTGCGAGGTGTGCCAAGGCATTCGGTTTTAAGAAATGATAAAGATTATTCCTGTAAAAACCGATAAGGAATTGAAGGAATTCATTGAATTACCTTATCGCTTATACAAGGGTAACCGTTACTGGGTCCCACCATTAAGAAGGGATGTCTACAACCTCTTTGATAAAAAATTCTATCCATTCTGGGAGCACGCAGAGCGCGAGATGTTCCTTGTATACCGGAATAAGGATGTAGTCGGCAGGGTCTGTGCCATTGTGGATTATAATTTTATTGAATTCTGGAATGAAAAGACTGGTTATTTTGGATTCTTTGAATGCGAGAATGACCCAGAAGCAGGGATTGCCCTTTTTGACTCTGTGCGAAGATTTCACAAAGATAAAGGAATGACAAAGTTTGTTGGCCCTTTTAACCCCTCAACCAATGAGGAGGTTGGTTTCCTCCTTGAAGGCTATTTCCTTGAACCGATGATTATGATGCCCTATACATTTGAATACTATCATGAATTGGCAAAGGCCGGGGGTTTGACCAAGGCAAAGGACCTATATGCCTTCTATATTGAAGCAAAGAATGCCCCAATGGAGCGATTAGAGAAGATGTGTTCAGCAATCCGTAAGCGGGTAAGGGATTTAAAGGTGAGGCCAGTTAATTTGGAGGACTTCCACAATGAGGTGAAAAAGATACAAGAGGTTTACAATGATGCATGGAGCAGAAACTGGGGATTTGTTCCGATGACTGATGCTGAATTCAATCATATTGCAAAGACCCTGAAGGACCTTGTGGTCCCGGAACTGGTGATTATCGTTGAGATTGACAATGTGCCAGTAGGGGTTTCGCTCACCGTTCCCAATTACAATTTTGTTCTCAAAAAACTCAATGGGAATTTAAATCTCATTGGTATGTTAAAATTTTTGTATTATAAGAATAAGATTAAAGAAGCAAGATTGATGATTATGGGTGTAAAAAAAGATTATCAAAAATTGGGATTGGAAGGTTTGATGTTTCTTGAAACCCTGAAGGCAGGAATGAAACTTGGATTCCACAGTGGTGAATTAAGTTGGACCCTTGAAGACAACCACGCAGTGAATAATACCATCAAAAAGATGGGTGGAAGATTATATAAAAAGTATCGCATCTACCAGGGCATTGTTTAAAAATCCCCTTTTCTTGACAAAGGACTATTTTGATATATAATTTATTTTTGAGGAGGCAGAATGACTTTTATTACAATGCTTGATGTGATTCCAGGCCGTGCGGATGAAATCTTGAATACAGTGAAGAATCTTGAGATTCCAGCAGGAATAAAGGTGAAGGAATTCCTTTCCCTCTTTGGTAAGCCCGATTATGTCATTATATTTGAAGCACCGGATGAAGAAAAGGCGATGAACTTCATCTTGAAATTTGTTCCTTATGCAGTTCCGAAAACATCCCTCGGGGTCAACATAGAGGTTAAAAAATGAATAACCTGATAGCGCGACTCGCCCGTGAAGAAGGAGTAAAACCAGAAATACTGAAGAAGAATTTGAGTGAAGGCACAGCAGTCTTGATAAAAAGCAGGCGCCATTCCATAAAACCGCTCATCCTGGGTAAAGGATGCCGGGTAAAGATCAATGCCAATATTGGAACATCACCCGATTTTGCCAGTTTAAAGTACGAGTTGAAGAAATTAAAGACCGCAATAGAGGCTGGTGCCGATGCAGTTATGGATTTATCAACGGGCGGTGACATAGATAGAATCAGAAAGGAGATTGTAAGTGCCTCCACTGTTGCTGTAGGAACTGTTCCAATATACCAGGTTGCAATTGAGATGCGTAAAAAGAAGAAACCATTTATTATGGCAAGCGTGGATGAGATATTTGAGGTTATTGAGCGCCATCTTGAAGATGGGGTTGATTTTATTACAGTCCATTGTGGTATTACTCAAGAGGCAATCACCGGGATGGAGAAGAAAAAAAGGGTTTGTGGTGTAGTGAGTAGGGGTGGATCAATGATGATTGAATGGATGAAGGCAAATAATAAAGAGAATCCACTCTATGAACATTATGACCGGCTCCTTAAACTGGCAAAGAAATATTCTGCAACCTTGAGCCTTGGTGATGGATTGAGGCCTGGTTCAATTGGAGATGCGACTGATATTTATCAAATCAGGGAACTCGTCATTATTGGTAACCTCGTGCGCTGGGCAAGGGAAGAAGGGGTTTCAGTCATCGTTGAGGGGCCAGGCCATATTCCGATCAATGAGATTGAGGCAAATATAGAGATCCAAAAGAGGATCTGTTCTGGTGCGCCATTTTATGTGCTGGGACCCCTTGTCACTGATATCGGTGCAGGTTATGACCATATCGTCGCGGCAATTGGAGGGGCCCTTGCTGGATATTATGGTGCAGATTTTTTATGTTATGTTACACCTTCTGAGCACCTTGGCTTACCTGATGTTGATGATGTGCGTGAGGGCGTGATTGCCTTGAAGATAGCAGCCCATGCTGCAGATATTGGAAGGGGTTTAGAGAAGGCACGCCTTCAGGATTTAAAAGTTTCAGAGGCAAGATTCTCCCTCAACTGGAATAAAATGCTTGAACTCCTGATTGACCCCAAAAGGGCTAAAGAAATATTTTTCCGAAGGCGTTCCCGTTCATCTCTCACCTGCACAATGTGTGGTGAATTCTGTGCAATGAAAAAGACCAGAGAGATTTTCAGGAGGTAAGAATGTCAACTGAAGATATTCGTTTAAAGGAGTTGAATTTCGCTAAAAGGGGGAGCATCTCAACGATGCTTTTCTGTGGTGCACTTGAGATTATCTTTTTATTCGGTGCAATATTCAAATTTTTATTACTTCCAGTATCAATACCAATACTCACTGCGATTGTATTCATCTTCGGCTTAATCATCTATATCCTCTCAACCAAAGGAATCTCTTCTCCCCTCATCCCCTATTTAATAACCACATTCACAACAGTGATCCTGACAATATGCCTCTCTTTCATCAATCCGGTTCTTAGAACTCCGTTCTTTTTAATCTACTTTTATATCGTGCTCCATCCTGGCTATCTTTTGGGTTTGAAGAATGGATTATATGCAATCTTCCTCGTTGACCTTTGTTATGGAGTGATGACAATGGTGGTAAAGAATACCTTTCCCGAGGCAAACCTGGGGATGGAATTTGTAAAACTGATTTTGCTAACAATCATCGCATTCTTTCTCATCCTTGATTTTGAGCGCGATATCATCAGATTGAGGAATTTAAGGAGCCTTTTGAAAGAAGTAGAAAAGGGTGACCTAACCGTGCGGTTTGAGGAGAAAAGCTCATTTGATGAAATCTCACTCCTGGGCAGGACCCTTAATAAACTCCTTGAGACTGAGGCGAATATAATAAGATTGATAATTGAAACATCCCGCCATCTAAGTGAAATAAGCGCCCAGATTGCTACAACCTCTAATGAGTTATCAACAGCAATATCCGAGATTGTATCCACAACCCAGAAGATGACCGAGGGTGTTGACCACCAGTTCCAGGAACTTGATAAATCAATCTCAATGGGCAAATCATTGAGTGAAATAAGTTTTTCAGTTGTGGAGAACATAAAGAAAATGGAGGGGTATGCTGAAAGTTTCTCAACGAGTGCGAATAATGGCTTACAGATGAGCGATGCAGTCATAAAAAATATTGAGGTCATTGATTCACGATATGATTATCTCATAGGTTTGATGAAAAAGTTATATGATGTCTCCAATACCATAACCAAGATCATTGAGACAATAAATAAAATCTCAGAAAAGATTAATATCCTCTCCCTCAATGCCTCAATTGAAGCAGCACGCGCTGGTGAATTTGGAAAAGGTTTTGCAATCGTTGCCGATGAGATAAAGCGACTTGCTGATAATACTCAGAATTCTGCTATGGAGATCGGCCAGATTGTAAAGGAGATGATTGAATCCATCCAGACAGTTGCCGAAAGTTCTGAAGAGGTGAAGAAGGCAATAAGTGATGGTAATCAAATCATAAAATCTACCACTGAATCATTGAAGACGATTTCCAATGCGGTGATTGAACTGAATAATGCGATAAAGAATATAAAAAATATTATTGCGAGAGAGGAAGAAGAGATAACAGGGATGCTCAGGCAAATTGAGGACTCATTCAATATCTCAAAGGATAATGCAACTGCTGCCGAAGAGATCCTTGCATCCCTTGAGGAACAATCAGCTGCAACCCAGGAGTTTGCAGCTACGAGTCAGGAATTATTAAATATCACAAACCAGTTGAGTAAGGTGATACAGAATTTTAAGGTCTGATGGCTGACATCCTTATAGTTGAGGATAAAACAAGTTTTGCCGAGGTCTTGAAAATCGCCCTTGAAGATGCGGGTTTTTCTACACTAATGGTGAACACAGGGCGCGAGGCCATCCAGACCTTAAAGCGGGAAAGGGTAAATATCGTTCTTCTTGATTTGAGACTGCCTGACATTGATGGTCTTGATGTGCTCCGTGAGTTGAAAAACATTGATATTGATACAAAATTTATCATAATGACTGCTTTTGGAACAATTGAAAGGGCGGTTGAGGCAATGAAACTTGGTGCCAGTGATTTTCTTACAAAACCATTTGATACCGAGCATCTCGTCATCCTTGTCAGAAAGATTATCCAGGAACAGAAGGCACATCATGAAAATATCCTCCTCAAAGAACTGGTCCAGAATATTCAGGGATTTCCAGAGATAGTGGGAAATAGTCCAGCACTGTTAAAGGCGGTAGAACTTCTAAAGAAGGTTGCCGGAACAGAGACCACCGTCCTTTTACTCGGTGAATCAGGAACCGGCAAAGAGTTGTTTGCACGTGCCTGCCATTTTTTGTCACCAAGGAAGGATGCACCATTCGTGACGATTAACTGTGCCGCGATACCGAATGAACTTCTTGAGAATGAACTCTTCGGTTCAGAAAGAGGGGCATTCACAGGCTCGGTTACAAGGAAGATTGGAAAATTTGAACTGGCAAATAAAGGTACCGTATTCCTTGATGAAATCGGTGATCTCAGTCTCCAACTCCAGGCAAAACTCTTGAGGGTTCTGCAGGAGAAGACCTTTGAGCGTCTTGGTGGAACTGTCTCAATAAAAGTGGATGTCCGTATCATTGCTGCAAGTAATAAGGACCTCAGCAGCCTTGTGCATGAAGGGAAATTCCGTGAGGATCTTTATTACAGGTTGAATGTATTTCCAATAACATTACCACCCCTCAGGGAACGAAAAGAAGATATTCCAATCCTTGTCACCCATTTCTTAAAAAGACTTAAATCAACAAAGACAATATCACCAGGGGCCCTGGCGAAGTTGAAAGAATATGATTGGCCTGGCAATGTCCGCGAACTTGAGAATACAATTGAGCGGGCAAATATACTTTCAAAGGACATAATACTACCTGAACATATCCTTTTGCCTCAAGTTTTGAGAAGACAAACCTTTTTAAATCTGGAAGATATGGATTTGAAGTCCGCTTCCCGTTATGGCAGGGAGATTGCTGAAGTTGAAATCATAAAGAAGACCCTGGAATTAACCGGAGGGAACAAATCCGAAGCTGCACGGAGGCTTAGGGTCTCTTATAAGACACTGTTAAACCGAATTGCCCGTTATAAGGAGAAGAAATTACTTTAGTATCTCCTTGAGGAATTGACCGGTATAAGAATCCTTATATTTTGCTACATCCTCAGGGGTCCCGGTGCAGACAACCCTGCCACCCTCTTCACCCCCTTCCGGGCCGAGATCAATAATCCAGTCTGCACACTTTATCACCTCAAGATTATGTTCAATCACAATTACTGTATTCCCGCGGTCAACGAGGCGGTTTAAAACATTCAGGAGAAGATTTACATCCTCAAAATGCAAACCAGTTGTTGGTTCATCAAGGATATATAATGTCCTGCCCGTCGCGATCTTTGATAACTCCTTTGCAAGTTTTATCCTCTGGGCCTCACCCCCAGAAAGGGTCGTGGCAGGCTGTCCGAGTTTTATATAACCCAATCCTACATCGTATAATAATTGGAGTTTCCTCTTTATCGGAGGTATATTTTGGAAGAATTCAAGGGCCTCAGATACTGACATATCCAAAACCTCACTGATATTCTTGCCTTTGTATTTAATTTCAAGTGTCTCACGATTGAACCTTCTTCCCTGGCATGCATCACAGGTGATGTAAACATCTGGTAGAAAGTGCATCTCAATCCATAATATCCCCCCTCCTTCACACTGCTCACACCTTCCTCCAGGAACATTAAAAGAAAACCTTCCTGGTTTATATCCCCGAACCTTTGATTCAGGTAGTGATGCAAAGAGATCCCTGATAGGGGTAAATGCACCAGTGTATGTTGCAGGGTTAGACCTCGGTGTCCTGCCGATCGGCGATTGGTCAATATTGATCACCTTATCAATATGTTCAATACCAATTATCTCCTTGAACTCACCTGGTGGATATTTTGAATTATAAAACCTCTGTGCAAGTGCCCGATAGAGTGTATCAACAATCAATGTTGATTTACCTGAACCACTTACTCCAGTGACACAAACAAAGACCCCAAGGGGAATCTCTACATCAATGGATTTTAGATTATTTGCCTTCGCTCCGCGTATGATCAATGAACCTTTCTTCTGACGCCTCTTCTTTGGAATCTCTATCTTCTTTAAACCCGACAGATACTGGCCAGTGATTGATCTTTGATTCTGGGCAACTTCCTCTGGTGTTCCTGCACATACTACATAGCCACCTGCATCACCTGCACCGGGTCCGAGATCAATAATGTAATCAGCAGAACGGATCGTCTCTGCATCGTGTTCAACAACCAGAACTGTATTGCCAAGGTCACGCAGGGATTTGAGGGTATCAAGGAGGCGGCGGTTATCCCTCTGGTGTAAACCAATTGAAGGTTCATCAAGGATGTATAATACACCAACAAGGCCTGAACCGATCTGGGTTGCAAGCCTCACCCTTTGTTCTTCTCCACCAGCAAGGGAATCAGTGGTTCTATCCAGGGTCAGATAATCAAGACCCACTGAGTTTAAAAATTCAAGCCTTCTGATGATTTCTTTTATTATATCTTTTGTAACAATCCTTTCCTTTTCTGAAAGTTTAAGATTCTTAAAAAACTGGAGGGCATTTTTGACTGATAGTTCAGTTATCTCAGCAATATTCTTATCACCCACCTTTATTGATAGACTCTGGGGTTTTAATCTCTTTCCCTTACAATCAGGACAGGGTGTTATTACCATATAATCCTCTATCTCCTCGCGCACCGCCTCGGAGGTAGTCTCCCTATATCTTCTCAATAATTCTGGAATAACACCCTCAAAAAACTCTTGGAATACCCCCCTCCCTGAACCATCCCTCCGCACATATTCTACCTCAATTGGGATATTCTCTCCATAAAGTATAGCATCTTTGACCTCCTGGGAAAGGTGACTGAATGGTTTATCAAGGTCAAATTTCAACTTCTTTGCAAGCCCCTTCAATACCGCAGTCTTCCAGGATCCAGGGAGTCCATAGGGTTTTATTGCACCATCAAGGATTGAAAGGTTTGGATTTGCTATAACCCTTTTTGGATCAATGTCCATCTTCGTTCCCAGGCCATCACAGGTCTCACAGGCCCCATAGGGTGAATTGAATGAGAACATCCTCGGTGAGATCTCAGGGTAACTTATCCCACAGTTAACGCATGCGAGTTTCTGGCTGAATATACGCTCTTCTTTTGAATCTATAATAACAATCAAAAGTCCTTCCCCCTCCTTTAATCCCATCTCTACAGAATCCGCAAGCCTCTTCCTTATCCCTTCTTTTATCACAATCCGGTCTATCACAATCTCAATATTATGCTTTTTATACCGCTCCAGTTCAGGAACCTGGTCAATATCATAGAGCCTTCCATCAATCCTCAGCCTCACATAGCCACGGCGCTTCAATCTCTGGATATATTCTTTATACTCCCCTTTCCTCCCCCTTATCACCGGACCGAGAATCTCTACCTTCGTCCCTTCTGGATATGCCAATATGGAATCAACGATTTGATCCGTTGTCTGGGATTCAATCTTCCTGCCACACTGATAGCAATAGGGTATTCCAATTCGCGCAAATAAAACCCTCAGGTAGTCATAGATTTCAGTCACCGTTCCCACTGTGGAACGGGGATTCTTTGCAGCAGTCCTCTGCTGAATTGCAATTGCGGGTGAGAGTCCTTTGATCTCATCTACATCGGGTTTATCCATCATTCCCAAAAACTGCCTTGCATAAGCAGATAAAGATTCTACATAACGGCGTTTGCCTTCGGCATATAAAGTATCAAAGGCAAGGGATGATTTTCCAGAACCAGATATTCCGGTGATCACAACCAATTTATTCCTTGGAATAAATACATCTATATTCTTTAGATTATGAACCCTTGCACCCTTAACCCATATGCCATCCTGCATGCCTTAATAATAGCCATAAGATATGTGGTGTCAAGAAAGTGATTGACTAATTTTTGTGAATTGGTATAATACCGCATGGGTGAGATATTCAGAGTTCATATCTATGTTTCAGGCCATGTCCAGGGCGTCTTCTTCAGGGCACATACCCAGGAGATTGCCCAGAGACTAAATCTCGTTGGCTGGGTTAAAAATCTTGATGATGGAAGGGTTGAGATCGTTGCCGAAGGTAGTGATAATGATTTACAAGAATTGATTGAATGGTGCTGGCAAGGGCCTCCTGGTGCAAGGGTGGATGATGTAGAAATTAAGTATGAAGAACCAACCGAGGAATTCAAAAATTTTGAAATAAGATATGGCAGGTGAGGATAATATCACTTGACATTGAATGAATAATAAATAAAATTAAAGAGATGAGAAACCCCGGTAAGTATTATATTTGCCTTCTGCTCTTTTATTCTTATTTTATTTTTGCTGAATCCCATAATGCTACAAACAATGAGAAGATAAACCTTAATAAAAAGATTGAACCTGTTGATAAAGTGATTGAATTTTTAAAAATTCCATTTCCGCGCCTTGCGGAACCTTCTATTATCCATTTTAATATATATAATCCACCAATTTCTGTAAAAGAAGAAGAAATACGGGATATAGGTGAAAGGCTGCAAAAGTCTTTTGATAGGTCAGTCAACAAATCACCCTTAAATGATACCCTTATCAATGGTATATTCCAGAGTATCTTTCTGGATAAAAAGATTTATAAACAGGGTGAAGTAGCAACTCTCAATGTTACCGCAGTCTTACCGTTAATCAATCCCCAGATAAAATTTTTAAATAAAATTTATAAACTTTATAGTGCGGGGAAGAATACATATCGAACGATCCTTGGAGTTCCAATGGATGCGGATACTGGTAGACATTATATGACCCTGAAATACGAGGAGAATGGAAAGAAGGGGTCTTATCGGATTCCATTTAGAGTAATCCCTGGCGACTTTGCAGAGGAGGATACTTCAGAACTTGATCTCCATATCCTCACTGAAGAGACTCTGGAGATGTTGAAGTATGAAAGTAGATATTTCCATAAGGCCTATGGCACAACATTTGATACCCTCCTCTTAGACGGCGATTTTATCTGGCCTTGTCCCGGTTCTATAACATCACCTTTTGGCATTGCAAGGCGTTATAATAATGGACTTGATAAATGGTCACATAAAGCAATAGATATATCTAACTCTATTGGAACAAAGGTTTATGCTGCAAATAGAGGGATTGTGGTTATGGCTGAAGAACTTGAAGGGCATGGAAAGAGTGTGGTTATTGCTCATGGACAGGGGATCCATACTGTCTATCTCCATCTTGATAAAATCTTCGTTGCAAAAGGTGATACAGTAATAAAAGGGCAGGAGATTGGTGAGATGGGCAAGACCGGGATGTGCACGGGTCCAAACCTCCATTTTCAGATCATGGTGAACATGATACCTACAGACCCCAGGTGCTGGATTCCAGGTGGAAATAAATTAAAAAAGGGTAATTATGTTAAACCTGGGATTGTGAAAAAACAAGAATCACCAGTTTGTTTTTAAAAATTCTTGACTTTTCACTGTTTTTAAATATAATCTTTTTTATTGAAAGGAGTTTATGGAAAAAGAAGGTAAGATTGATACGATAATTGGCAGGAATACGGTGGTGAATGGTGATTTGAAGATTACAGGTTCGGTTAAAATTGATGGAACTGTTGAGGGGAATATCACGGTGAAGGATAGTATCTTTTGTGGGAATACAGGCTTTATAAAAGGAAATATTACCTGCAAGTCTGGTATCATCGGTGGTAAGATTGAAGGAAATATCCAGGCGGAGGATGTCCTTGAATTCCAAAGTGGTGCCCAGATGTATGGTGATATAATATGTAAGGGATTAATAATTCAATCCGGTGTATTTTTTGATGGTAACTGCCGGATGGGGCAGAAATCAAAGGAAAAGGAGTAAATGCTCATAAGATTTTATGGAACAAGGGGTTCAATTCCTGTATCCAGCGCTTCAACAATAAAATATGGTGGAAATACAACCTGCGTTTATATTGAAACAAAAGATGGTAAACCAATAATCATAGATGCGGGCAGTGGTATAAGGGACCTCGGTATCTACCTCCTCCAGAACAATAAGAATGATATTTATCTCATCTTTACCCATTACCATTGGGATCACATCCAGGGATTTCCATTCTTTGCCCCTGCATATTCAAAGAATTTTCTGATTACTATCTACGGTCCTGAGAATGAGGTGGGGGCAAAAAAGGCACTATCCTATCAGATGCATATACCATTCTTTCCAACAATTAAACTTACGGATTTACCTGCAGGACTTATTTTTAAGAAGGTAAAAAATAAGTTTCGTATCGGCTCGGTAATAATCCAGGTAATTCAGAATAATCATCCGAATTATACATATGGTTTGAAATTGACTGAAGATAATAAGAGTGTAGTATTTTTGACCGATAATGAACTAAATTCACCAGCACCCCGAACTCAGTATAAGAAGTTTGTAAAATTTGTTCATGGTGCAGAACTTTTAATTCATGATGCACAGTATGTGGATGATATTTATAAGACAAAGGTTGGCTGGGGGCATTCCACTTTTAATCAGGTAATGAAACTTGCCCAGGATGGCAAGGTAAAAAGGGTAATATTTACCCATCATGACCCTTCAAGTAGCGATGAATTCATTGCAGGAATATTGAATGACTTGCGGGGCAAATTTCCTGAATATGATATTGATGCTGCACAGACCGGCACTGAGATTAGAATATAGCCCCAGGATAAATATAATTCCAAAATTCAATCTTTTAAGGGAGGTCTGATGATATCAGATATTGGATTTGCAGCCGGTGCAATCTGGAAGAAATTAAAAGAAGAAGGTGAGATGGTTATCACAAGGTTGAAACGCAAAACTGGTTTGCCAATAAATATGTTCTATATGGGATTGGGCTGGCTTGCCCGTGAAGACAAACTCAATTTCCGTAGAGAAAGGCGCACTATCTATGTCTCATTGAAGGATGAAAATTAGAGTATTAATCATTCGTGCTGCAGGGACTAATTGTGATCTGGAGACCGCTTATGCATTTGAACTTGCTGGTGCATCAACAGAGAGGGTTTATATTGATTATGTAAAGAGAAAGAACCTGTTGAACTATCAAATCCTTGTCTTGCCCGGTGGATTTACCTATGGTGATGATATAAGTGCAGGCAAGATCCTGGCTAATGAGATAAAGTATAAACTTCAGGATGCGATATTAAAATTCATTGAAAAGGGGAATCTGATCCTTGGTATATGTAATGGATTCCAGGTCCTTGTGAAAGCCGGGATTCTCCCTGGGTTTGATGGTTATTTTGGCGAACAGTGTGTCAGTCTGGTGACAAATGATTCAGAGAGGTTTGAAGACCGATGGGTCAATTTGAAGATCTATGAAGAGAGGTCTGTATTTACTAAGGGGATAAAAAAGAATATCACCCTTCCTGTTGCCCATGCTGAAGGAAAGTTTGTCGTGAAGAATAAAAGGATTCTAAAACTTATTGAAAAACACATCGTATTCCAGTATGTTGATGAGAAGGGCAAACTCGGCGGTTATCCATATAATCCCAATGGTTCAGTTATGAATATCGCAGGCATAACTGATAAGACCGGTAGGATCCTTGGGCTCATGCCCCATCCAGAAAGATTTATATCATACCTCCAGCATCCCCAGCATACAAGAAAAGTTCTTGATGAAAAGGGGGATGGTTTTGTAATATTCAAGAATGCTGTTGATTATTTTAAATAAATTATGAAAGGATATATAACCGAACATCCAATCTTAGAATTTAAAAGGGGGCGAAAAGTAAAATTCTATTTTGAGGACAGGGAACTTGAGGGATATGAAGGATTACCAATTGCAGCAGCACTCCACGCCGCAGGGGTCAGGGTATTAAGGTATTCAGAGAAATATAACCGACCAAGGGGATTTTTCTGCGCAGTTGGTAAATGTTCGTCCTGTTTGATGGAGGTAGATGGCAGGCCGAATGTGATGGTCTGTATGGAACCATTAAAAGAGGGTATGCATGTGAAGAGGCAGAAAGGCAAAGGTAGGGTCTAATGGCACATAAAACCGATATAGATATCTGTGTGATTGGTGGTGGTCCAGCAGGATTGAATGCCGGAATTGTTGCAAAGGAACTCGGTGCCTCAGTTTTAATCATTGATGATAATCCCTCGCTTGGAGGACAGTTAATAAAACAAACCCACAAATTCTTTGGTTCAAAAGAATACTACTGTGGAATTCGCGGTTTTGATATTGCCAAGATTCTCAGCGAGAGGGTTTATGAACTCAATATTGATGTATTACTGAATTCCACTGTTATCGGTTATTATGATGATGATTCCATCGGTGTTTTAAAGGGTGATAAAGTTATACAAATAAGGGCAAAAAGTTATATCTTTGCCACCGGTGCCAGTGAGAATATGCTCGCATTTGAAAATGCAGACCTTCCTGGTGTGTATGGAGCAGGTGCAGTTCAGACGATGATGAATGTATACGGTGTGATTCCTGGAAAAAGGGCGCTGGTAGTGGGTTCAGGAAATATCGGATTGATAGTTCCCTATCAACTACTCCAGGCAGGTGTTGAAGTTGCTGCGATCGTGGAGATCCTTCCTAAGATTGGTGGTTATTATGTCCATGCGGCGAAGATAAAAAGGGCTGGGGTGCCAATCCTTCTGAGGCATACAATCATTGAAGCGCGGGGTAAGGATTGTGTAGAATCAGCAATAATCACTGAAGTCAATGATAGATTTGAGTGTATACCCGGAAAGGAGAAGGTTATTGAATGTGACATCATACTCATTGCAGTCGGTCTCTCACCCTTATGCGAACTCCTTTATCAGGCGGGTTGTGAAATTGTTTATATCCCAGAACTGGGTGGTAATGTGCCCTATTATAATGAAGACCTTCAGACCTCAAGGCCCCATATCTTTGTTGCCGGTGACCTGGCTTCTATAGAGGAGGCATCAACTGCAATGCTTGAAGGTAAGATTGCAGGTGCCCGTGCCTATGAATTTATTTATGGAAAGAGTGAAAGTGCTGAGGAAATCGTCCAGAAGGCTCGGCATGAACTCAAGATCATAAGGGAATCACCTTTTGAACAACGCATCGTAGATGGGCATAGAAAATTGTTCAATAAAAGACCTCTTTAAAATCAGTAATTTAAGACAATAATTGACAACGGTTTTTTTTAATATATAATTTGTTATGAAACCGAATCACAGAATTTATCTTGATTATGCCGCAACAACGCCTCTCCACCCTGATGTTCTTGAGGCAATGAAACCTTACTTCTTTGAAAAGTTTGGCAATCCTTCAAGTATCCATTCAATGGGTCAGGAAGCAAGGGAAGCAATTGAAAACTCAAGGAAAATCATTGCGGATGCCCTTGGCGCAAGTCCTGAAGAGATCGTTTTTACTTCTGGAGGTAGTGAATCCGATAATATGGCAATTAAGGGTGTTGCCTACGCAATGGCAGATAAAGGGAAGCATATCATTACTACAAAGATTGAACACCATGCAGTTCTTGAACCATTCATGTTTTTAAAATCCCTTGGTTATGAAACAACATTCCTACCAGTTGATAAATATGGTATGGTGGATCCAGATGATGTAAAGAAGGCGATTACACCAAAGACTATACTCGTTTCCATAATGCATGCCAATAATGAGATTGGCACCATAGAACCGATTGAGGAAATCTCAAAGATATGCCGGGAAAGAAATGTTTATCTCCATACTGACGCAGTCCAATCCTTTGGTGCAATTGATACAAATGTTAATAAACTCGGCGTTGACCTCCTTTCAATTTCCGCACATAAGTTTTATGGTCCAAAGGGTGCTGGTGCACTTTATATAAGAAAAGGGACGAGGATTGAACCATTATTACATGGTGGTGCCCAGGAGATGGGCAAGAGGGCATCCACCCATAATGTGCCTGGAATTGTTGGAATGGCAAAGGCGGTAGAACTTGCTATGAAGGAGATGAAAGAAAGGGCGGAGCATGCAAAGAGGTTGCGTGATCGTTTGATAGAATCATTCCTAAAGAGGGTTGATGATATAATATTGAACGGACATCCCCAGAAGAGATTGCCCAATAACTGCCATTTTATCGTTCGCTATATTGAAGGTGAGGCACTCCTTATGGCACTTGATCAAAAAGGCATTGAAGTTGCAACTGGTTCTGCCTGCTCCTCTGGTTCACTTGAACCCTCCCATGTCCTGACTGCGATTGGCATTCCGGTTGTTGATGCCCGGGGTTCAATCCGCATCACCCTGGGAAGGCTCACAACTGATGAGGATATTGATTATGTAATAGAAGTATTTCCGAAAGTTGTAAAGGAATTAAGGTCAATTTCACCCATCGCAAGGAAATAGTCCCAATTGATGAAGATACTCGTTGCATTGAGTGGAGGGGTTGATTCCTCCACAACCGCAGGAATTCTAAAAGAAAGAGGGTATGAGATTGCGGGTGCCACGATGGTCTTTAAGGGGGTAGAGAGGGAAGACATTGAATATGCCCGTAGTGCGTGTGATGTCCTTGGTATCAGATTTTATCTATTTGACTTTAGTGAATATTATGAAAAGACAATCATAAAAAATTTTATCAGCGAATATCAGAGAGGTAGAACACCAAATCCCTGTGTATTGTGTAATAAAATGATCAAATTTGGAATCTTCCTTGATGAGGCATTAAAACTTGGATTTGATTTTGTCGCTACAGGGCATTATGCGAGGGTTGAAAAGGAAGATGGACTTTATTTACTAAAGCGAGGAAGGGATAAGAATGAACAATCATATTTTTTATACCGTCTGAATCAGGTTCAGCTATCACTGATGATACTACCATTGGGAGATTATACAAAAGAGGAAGTGAGGGAATATGCCCGAAAGTTAAAACTACCAACTGCCCAGCGGAAAAAGAGTCAGGATGTTTGCTTCTTGCCGGATATGGATTATACCACATATTTAAAGGGCATTATAAAAGAAAAGAAAGGTCCAATTTATGATAAAGAAAAGAGAAAGATCGGTGAGCACAATGGAATATTTCACTATACCTGGGGGCAGCGGAGGGGAATAGGGATAAGCGATAAAGAACCATATTATGTATTAAGGATTGATCCATCTGAAAATGCTATATATGTAGGCAAACGCCAGGATGTATATAAAAAGAATTTGTTCGCTACAGACCTCAATTTTATAATCCCAACGAACTTTGATAAACCGCTAAAGGTCCTGGCAAAGACGAGATATGTTGCACCTCTAAGCCCTGCTACTGTTTATCCTGAAAAAGATGGTGTGCGGGTTGAGTTTGAAAGACCACAATGGGCAATAACCCCTGGACAATCGGTTGTCTTTTATAATGGAGAAATTGTGCTTGGTGGTGGAATAATTAGCGAAGTTATTGACTAAAAAATCAACCACCAACCGGTAATTTACCAACCCTTAAACGATCAAGCATCTCTCTTGCCTTTTTGTGGCTGGGGTTTCCTCTTAATGTTCTTCTATAACAATATTCAGCTTTATTATAGTCTTGCATAAAATGGTAGATCAAACCAAGTCTGAAGTAAATTTCTGCACAGTGATAATCAGTCTGACTCAGGGCATTCAAATAAAGTATCTCCGCAGTAGGAAAATCAAGTCTTACAGATGCGTAGAATGCCATTCTGGTCAATGCAAGGGGATAATACTGTTTTTTTAACAGACCCTCAATAAATAGTTTGAGACCGGACTTATCAGGTTTTCTGAGAATTCGCCATTTTTCTTCTTCAGTATAATTTATTTTTAATCCCATACCCTTGATCACTGATGATAAAACGATAGGTTTTATATCCTCTCTGTATCCTTTTTTTGCATAAATCACTGATGTTTCATCCCAGTAGATAATTCGCCAGTCGGGTGAATTCTCCAAATCCATTTCCCAGAATAATGCCTCAGGATATGAATAATCAAAGATGATGAGTGATGGTTTGTATTTTTCAATAAGATTGAGAACCCCTCCAGGTTGGTGGCTATAATGGAATTCTGTGAATAAAGGTTCTTTTATCACCTCAAGCCTGCCATCAATGTATACAGGCTCACGAACAGACCATATTAACCAACTTCCGCGATTTAAATCGTTTAAAATCCTCCCATTCAATTTATTCTCTTTGATGAATTCACAGGCTTTGATCGGATGGGCAATGGGGTCAAAACCAACCCCAAAATTTCCACCACCCCGTGCTGCATAATAACCGTCATTCTTAATCCAAATGATAAAGAGAATTAAAAATATTATCAATAATATAGGAATTGCATTTTCAATCACCTTGGAAAGGAAAATTTTCTTTTTATTTTTTATTAAATCATTTATTCCAAGGCCCATAATCTGAAGACCAATTATTATAAACAATGGTATATTTCTCACGGCGGTGAAGGAAAGGTATCCAAATGCAATAAACAGAAGATATTCATACATTCTTCTGAAAGGACGGGTGAGTATGAGTAAAAGTAGTGATACTCCGAGAAATATGTAATAGGAAAAGAGTGCGGAATGGGATGTAAGGAGGAAACCTCTTGCGGAAAACGGCGATGCAAATTCGGTTATCGTATCCTTAAAGATACTTGCATTCTGGAGCCGGGTGAAGAGATAGAATGGAAATAGAACCCCTTTTATGTGATAAGGATTTAATAGTGATATGAAGATTGAGATGGCTGTCCATTTTAATAATTCCTTAAAATGACTTTTTTTGGTAAAGAATGTATCTATGAGATAACTGCCGATGATGACCCAGCCCAGGATAAATAAACCATGGAAATTTACCCAAAAAAGTTGAATGATTGGAAGTAAGAAGAGGTAATTCCCTTTATGGTCATAGTAAAGATCAAGGATGAGCAACATAGAGACCATAAATAAATAGGTAAAAAGTTCTGGCCTCACCCCGAATCTTATTTCAAATGGAATGGTCCCAATTAGTAAAATGATACAAATAAGAAATAAGGGGATGGAATATTTTTTTAGTCGGAGATAGATTAAAAAGAAGATGATTAAAATTATAATACTGTTAAAAATTGATATAAAGGTATCCCTTCCCAGTTTGAAGATAAGATATAAAATAACCTGGTAAAGCCAGGACATTGCAATATATTCGTTTTGTGGAACTGTGTATGTATACTGGTCGTAATGGTGGAACGATTTATTGGTGATTATCCATTCACCACCACGGAGATGAAAACCGATATCAACATCGTATATCTTACGGAGGGAAAAAAATAGAATAAGGACGAATATCAGGATTAAGACAATATGCCAGGATGTGAATCTTTTAAACCTCATATTCAATTATATCTATCTAACCAGAAATGTCAAAGTATCAAAAAATGGTATTCTTGACATCAAGAATCTATCAGATATACTCCTTTATGCATATATATCCCTTTCTTTTCTTCCTCTCCGGATTCTCATCCCTAATATATGAAGTCGTCTGGGCAAAGGAGCTATCATTCATCTTTGGTTCTACTATAACTGCGAATACCTTGGTGATAACTGCATTTATGCTCGGCATGGGCATTGGAAATATTTATTTTGGCACTTATGTTGATAGAATAAAAGGTCGGGATAAGTTATTTTCATTTATTCAGTTAGGGATTTGTGTCTCTTCTTTCTTATTACTCCTCATCATACCACAGATTAAATATCTTTATAAAAGTGTAATCACAGGATTCAATCTGAACACAGCAGGTTCTTTACCCATTATATTCTTTATCAGTCTTGTCCTACTCCTCATCCCAACATTTTTTATGGGCGGAACATTCCCGGTGATGACAAGGCTCTATATAAAGAGAACTGAGGATATCCAGACGAGAATAGGGATATTGTATGGAATTAATACCCTTGGAAGTGTACTCGGTGCGGGGATAACAGGGTTTTTTCTTATTAGAGGAATTGGTATGAAAAGGACCCAGGTGATTGCCATCATCATTAATTTCTTGATTTCTATTTTAATCCTCTCTTATTCTGAAAAAGATAGCAGAGAAATCAAAAGAGAATATTCAAGATTGGAAAAAGTTGATTTCAAGGATCGCCTGATAAAGTATCTGCCCCTGATCGCATTCTTAACCGGTTTTGCCAGCCTTGCATGTGAGATTCTGTGGATACGGGCGCTCTCTATATACCTGACCAATTCCACTTATACATTCACCACCATCCTTATCATATTCCTGACCGGAATCTTTATCGGCAGCATTATCTTTACAAAAATCTACAAGAAGGACCTATATGGAATATTATCTACCGTTCAGATTCTACTCGGACTCTATATTTTAGGTAGTTGTATATTTATAAATAGACTCCCTGGTATTCTGTTTGGAATCCAGAAATTCCTGGAATTTCCAGTTATTAGAATATTCCTGCCGCCATTCGCCCTTTCAATCATTGCCTTTCTAATTCCTACCATACTTATGGGCATGAGTTTCCCCCTTATCTGCTCAATGTATAGTAGTGATATGGAGAGGTTGGGTAATAGAATTGGAATTATAAATTTTTTAAATACAACTGGCTGTGCCCTTGGAACACTGGCCTCTTGTTTTTTATTAATACATTATTTTGGAATTATCAGGGGTTTAATAATCACGGGGTTTATTAATCTATCCATTGGCACTTTATTCACAATATTGAAAAAAAATAAAATCTTTAACTATATCCTCATTTGCCTTTCTTTAATCCTTCTTCTTGGCATCCAGAGGAGATTTATCCTTCCCCCTTCAATATACCATACTCCAGGAAGGGCTGACCGGGTCTTATATTATAAAGAGACAATGGATGGAACTGTCATTGTGAGTGAAGATCGAAATACGGGAATCAGGTCCTGTTATGTGAATAATAGTGCGGTCATTGGAACGACGTATGATGCACTGAAGGTGGTGAAGTTACTTGGAAGTCTACCATTCTTATTAAATCCTAATGCAAAGGAGGTTCTGGTCATTGGCTATGGTGTGGGGATAACAACATCCACAATTGCAAAGTATGATGTTGAGCGGATTGATTGTGTTGAAATATGCCCTGGTTTGCGTTTGGCATCAAGATATTTCAGTGATTATAATGACTATGTTTTTAGCAACTCCCGTGTGAATTTTATTGCCAATGATGGAAGGAATTTCTTGCTCCTGACTGAGAAAATTTATGATGTAATCTCTTGTGATCCTACCCATCCAGTCCTGGGGAGTGGAAATTTATATACTAAAGAGTATTTTCTCCTCTGTAAAAAACATTTGAAAGAGGATGGGGTTCTCTGCCAGTATCTTCCTTTTCACAAATTGAGTCCGGATGAATTCAGGTCATTGATAAAAACCTTTGCCGAGGTATTTCCTTATGTATCACTCTGGCTCGGTTATTCACATGGAATACTCGTAGGAACTCTCAAACCACAGATAATTGACTTTGATTCAATCAAGAAGATAAGGGATATTATGCTCAAGGACCCATACCTTATCGCTGTCTCCATTTTACTTGATGATGAAGGTATTAGAAGTTTTGCACATTCAGGTTTGGTAAATACCGATGACCGTCCATTGCTGGAATTCTTTACACCCCAAAGTTTAAAAAAGGAAAACTGGGAGTTGAACATCACCTCAGTATTTTCCCGCAGGGTGGATATCAATCGGGTAATAAAAGGGATTGATGATATTGAAAGAATAAAGAAGTATCTTGAAGGACAGAGACATTTTATCAAAGGATTGATCTATCAAAATCAGGGCAATCAACCAAAGATGCTTGAGGAGTTCAAAAAAGTAATGGAGATAAACCCGGAGAATCAGGATATAATGTTATTTTTGAAATGATGTATTATCTTGCAGACTCTTATAACAGATTTTCTATTATTCCTTTTGCTCCAATTTTCCCAAAATCATCCGTGCAATATTCAAGCCCGCATTGTGTTTGCCAAGTTTTAACAAATTTTGCTTCATCATATTGATCCTCTCTGGATGGGCAAGGAGGTCAGCCATTACATTCCTTGCATTTTCTTTTGTAATCCTCAACCCTGCCCCATATTTGATAAAGAATTCTTCGTTCTTATCCTCCAGACCTGGAATGGAGTTGGCAAATAAGAGACAGGGGCCAGCAATGCTTGCCTCAGTAGTTGTGATCCCACCTGCCTTGGTGATCAGAATATCACAGACCGCGATCAATTCCTGTATCCTGTCAACCATGCCGTATACCCTTAAATTTGCCTTACCTTTTAGTCTCTTGATCCTTTCCATTGCTTCTCTGTTTTCACCACAAAGAACCATTAAGTCATAGTCAAAATCAATAATCTCCTGGACGATTTCAAACCATTCACCACCAAATACCTTACTTCCCATTACTACAACTGAGATGCGATTCGGGGATAAATTAAATCTTTTTCGTGCTGTGTCCTTATCAATCTCACCTTCTAAGGCAAGGCTAACTGGAATACCAAAAGGATAGACTTTTGACTCCTCAACACCATAATTAATTAGTTGCCCAGTAAGATGTTCATTGGGGATGAAATAGTGGTCAATTTCTTTATTTACCCAGTGTGGATGGATATAATAATCGGTCACCACAACTCCAATCTTATAATTAAATTTTGCCTTGTATAAGGCAGAATAATATGCCGGTGAAAAATGGGAACAGAGTATATAATCAGGTTGAAATTCTTCAAGCAACTTGGGAAATATATATGAAGTAAGTTTATGAAATTCGTAAAGCATTCTATCACTGCCACTCTTTACACCCATTCCCTGGTAAAATATCTTCAAAAGCCATATCGCTTTCTTCTGGCAGAATTCATAGATATTTTTATACATAAATCCATATATCGGTAAAACCCAATCAAAGCAATTTTCAAATCTTACCTGTGATTCTGGTGATAACCTCTCTATTCCCTGTTTTATGGCATTTGCAGCCTTTATGTGTCCGGCGCCAATCGGCACCGCAAGGATTAATATTTTCATACAAAACTATAACTATTTAAAGAAGATTTTCAAGTGTTATTTTGTGCCTCAGGCCAATATATATAGAATGACGATGCCGATAAGAATGGTTATTATCGTCAATGGTAAACCTACTTTAAGATATTCAAAGAAACCCACTTTTACTTCATCTTTTGCAGATTCAAAGACGATTATATTAGCAACCGAACCAATAATCGTCAGATTACCCGCAAGGGTAGAGGACATTGCAAGGGTCAACCAGGCGAGTTTTGAATTGGCGAGATTGGTGAAGAAATGGGAAAATAGTATTACCGCGGGAACATTGCTTATGATATTTGATAGTATTGTTGAGCCAATTGATAAATTTACAATTTGAGAGAATTTGCTATCTGAGAGATACATCCGCACATAGTTAAATATTGAGTTTGTGATTCCCGATTTTTCTACCCCTTTCATCACAATAAATAATCCAGAGAAGAAGAGCAGAAGGGGCCAGTCTACCTCTTCCAATGCCCTCCTCGGTTTATCTGCACCCACAAGGATTAAAAAGCAGGCAAGGACAATAGCAACATTCTGGGGGCTATAGCCGAGAGAGAGGAATATTACAAGCAAAATAATGGTTATTAAACTTGCGATAAAAAGCCTTTTCTGGATCCTTACCCCGGAATCATCAAAATTGACATTGATGAACCTGTTCGCAATATCTTTATGGTAAATAATGCGTATTAATAAGAAATTTATAATAAGTCCTGAGATTGACACCGGTGCCAGAATTTTCAAGAATTCTAAGAAATGGATTTTGGAATATAAACCAATGAGCATATTCTGGGGATTACCAATGACAGTCATCGTGCTCCCAATATTTGATGAAGTTGCCAGGCCAATAAGATAGGGAATAGGATTGAGGTTTGCCTTCTTTACAATTCTCAATACAAGGGGTGTGAATAACAGACATATAGTGTCATTCATAAAAAGGCTTGAGGCAACACCTGAAGAAATAATTAGAAAGAATAAAAGTCCTGATGCACTCCCCGCCCTTTTTAATATCATCCTTTCTATGACTTCAAAAAATCCTGACAATTCCATATAGGCAATGATAATCATCATTCCCAGGACAAAAAGAATGATATCAAGGTCAATTGCCTGATATGCCTCATTAACTGTAAGAACACCGAAGAATACCATTCCTACTGCACCCAGGAGTGCCCCGGCAGTCCGATTAATGTGAATTTTTGGTATGTTCTGGATACCGATTATTATATAAGTTAAAATAAATATTATGAGACCGGTGTTCATCCCACCTGACTATCGTGTTTTCTTTCTCTTGTGGTCATAGATAATGGTTATTCGCATCCGTAGATTATATAGATTTTTCACAAAAAGTCAATACAATGCTTGACTAAAAAGATGGAAGGTTTATAATTTATCATTATGCCAAGGTCAATTTATACCCTTGGAACTGGTACCAGGGGAATAAAGGTCTTTTTTAGGATCCTGAAAGATTTTCAAATAGATACAATTGTGGATGTGCGGAGATTCCCTACCAGCAGATTTGAGGAATTCAAAAAGGAAAAACTTATCCATTATTGTATTGAGGAAGGGGTTGAATATATTTACTTCGGTTGCGAACTCGGAGGATATCGTAAAAATGGTTATGAAGAATGGACAAAGACCCAGGAATTTAAATCAGGCATTGATAAAATATGCAAAATTGCTGAAAATAAGACTCTCTGTATTATATGTGCCGAAACCCTCCCCTGGAAATGCCACAGAAGATACATCGGTGCGGAATTAACCAGACTTGGTTTTAATGTAATTCATATCATTGATGAAAACCATGTATGGAGGCAAAGGTTATGATAAAGGTTGGCTCCTGTGGATTCCCTGTTGCACGTTCAAGATATTATAAAATATTCAGGGTAGTTGAAGTCCAGTCCACTTTTTATGATTTTGTAAACCCTGATAATTTAAGAAAATGGCGGGATGAGGCACCTGAAGACTTTGAATTCGTCTTAAAGGCATTCCAATTCATTACTCATCCTGCCTCATCACCTACATATAAAAGGGCAAGGCATCTAAAAAATATAAAATTGGAAAATTTAGGGAATTTTAAGCCAACGAAGGAAGTGCTGGAGTGCTACAGAATACTAAAAGATTATGCTACAATCCTGAAAACAAGGATGATCATCTTCCAATCTCCACCAAGTTTCAAACCCGAAAAAGAGAATATTAAAAATATGGAAAATTTCTTCAATAAGATTGATAGAAAAGATTTTATACTCGGCTGGGAACCAAGAGGAAAATGGCAATCAGAAGAGATTGAAAAGATCTGTAAGGAACTTAGTTTGATTGATGTTGTTGATCCTTTTTTGCGTGCGCCAACTTATGGAAAAATCTTCTATTATCGCCTTCACGGTGGAAAGGGTTATAAACACCAATTCACCGACGAGGAACTGGAAAAATTGGCTGAAATGGTAAAGGATAAGACTGGTTATGTGATGTTTAATAATATTACGATGTTTGATGATGCCCGTAGATTTTTAAAGTTCTGCAATGAATTAGACCGATCTTTGTTATCTGGGTAATAGTAAGGGGCATGCTTCTCCCCAAAATTTAGAGTAATGAATAATAATTAAATTACCTCTACAATGCCGTTGTTCTAATCTTGACTTTATTTAAATAAAAGATATAATGGAGACAGGAATAGCAAAGTCTATGAACAATTGTAGTATGACTTTAAGAAAAGGTGGTATTTAGAATGGAATCAATTAAGGAACTTTATCGGATTGGTAGAGGACCATCGAGTAGCCACACTATGGCTCCGGCAAATGCTGCCAGAATTTTCTTTGAAAAATATCCTGGGGCTCAAAACTACCGTGTGACTCTTTATGGAAGTCTGGCTGCAACTGGCAAGGGTCATCTGACTGAAGTAGTGCTCCGGGAAATCCTTCCACCTGACAAGACTGCCATCCTATGGCGAGAGGATCAATACCTGCCCCAACATCCAAACGCAATGCTGTTTGAAGCCTTTGATTCTGAAGGTGCGATTGCCAAATGGCTGGTTTTTTCAATCGGGGGTGGAGCCATCCGCGACCTAAAATCAATGGATAGAATAGAAAATCTCTATCCTCATAAGACACTCAAAGAAATAATTGACTATTGTGAAAAGAACAGTTTGAGTCTGGCCGATTATGTTTTTAAATTTGACAGAAAGGACCTGAGGGAATATCTGCGAGAAGTTTGGAGAACAATGCAACAAGCCATAAAAAGGGGATTAAATGCTGAAGGAGTTTTGCCCGGTCCGTTGAAATTACAAAGAAAAGCAGGCTCTTTTTATCTGAAATCACGTAATAGCAAAGGTATGCTCCAGAAAATTAGCCGGAGTTTTGCTTATGCCCTTGCTGTTTCAGAAGAGAATGCTGCTGGGGGCATAATTGTTACAGCTCCTACCTGTGGTTCAAGTGGAGTTGTGCCTGCTGTTCTTAAAAGTTTGAGTGAGAGTTACAGATTCAGCGAGGATAAAATAATAAATGCACTGGCTGTAGCTGGTTTGGTCGGGAATCTGGTCAAGTATAATGCCTCAATCTCTGGAGCAGAAGTTGGGTGCCAGGGCGAGATAGGCACAGCGTGTTCAATGGCTGCTGCAGCAGCCTCTTATCTTCTGGGTGGAAGTGCAAGACAGATAGAATATGCAGCAGAAATGGGTATGGAACACCATCTTGGATTAACCTGCGACCCTGTGGCTGGACTGGTCCAGGTCCCCTGCATTGAGAGAAATGCGATGGCTTCGGAAAGGGCACTTGATTGTGCTGTCTATGCCCTGATGACCGATGGTTCACATAAAATACCATTTGATGAAGTGGTCAGGATTATGAAACAGACCGGCCTGGATATGAAAAAGGAATACCGTGAGACAGCCGAAGGTGGACTGGCAACGATTTTTGAAAAGAAAAAAAGAGATGGTGGATAATCCAGCCTTAACTTATGTAAAAAATCTTAATAAGAGGTGCTCCTTGTCGCAGGATGATAAAATTCCAGAAGCAAAAAAAATAGAATCATAACACGCCTTTTGAATATTACAATTTAAGATTTTAGAGATGCTTGACAACCCATAAAACTTAATTATAATTCAATATGTTTGAAAAATTTGACACAGGAGATTCAAACTCTAATACAATATCTAATCTACCCAGATTAACTTCATATCTATTTCCACCTGAATACGAATTGCTTCCATATATTTCTTGAAATTAAAGGTCCAAGAATGAAATAGGAAAAGTAAAAAAAGTAATTATGAATATGCAACAAAATAAAAAAATAGTAAATCTTAATGAATATGGGAAATTAATTGATTCTATTGGCAAACTATTAGAGGATGCAAGAAAAGGTGTTGCAAAGACTGTTAATACAATTTTAGTTGAAACATACTGGAAAATTGGAAAAAGAATTGTGGGGTATGAACAAAAGGGCAATCAAAAAGCAGAATATGGAACAGAATTATTAGCAAGATTATCCAGAGATTTATCTTTAAAATATGGCAAGGGTCTTAGCAAAAGCAATGTTTATTTGATGAAACAATTTTTTCTTAAATATCCAAAATTCCAGACACTGTCTGGAAGATTATCCTGGAGCCATTATGTTGAACTCTTAAATGTTTCAGATGACCTTGCAAGGTCTTTCTATGAGAAACAATGCATAAAAGAAAATTGGTCTGTAAGAGAACTTAAAAGACAAATAAATTCTATGTTGTTTGAACGGCTTGCATTAAGTAGGGATAAAAGAGGTGTTCTTAAACTTGCCCGGAAAGGACAAATAATAGAAAAGGAAGAAGATATTATAAAAGACCCTTATGTGCTTGAATTCTTAAATATTCCTATGGATTATCGTTATACAGAAAGACAACTTGAACAAAGGTTGATTGATAATCTTCAAATGTTTCTTTTAGAATTAGGCAAAGGATTTGCTTTTTTCACAAGACAGTTTAAGATAACACTCAATAATACACATTTTTATGTTGACCTTGTTTTTTATCATACAATTTTAAAATGTTATGTTTTAATTGACTTGAAAGTGGGAAAGATTACCCATCAAGATGTTGGGCAGATGAATATGTATTTAAATTATTTTAAGACCGAAATTAATGCTCCTAATGATAATCCACCTGTGGGTATTGTGCTTGGTGCTGAAAAAGATAATATCCTAATAGAATATGCCCTTGGTAGGATTTCTAATAAATTATTCGTTGCCAAATATAAACTTTATCTACCTGATAAAAATGAATTAAGAGATAGATTAATGTATTTGTTACAAAAATAAAAATTAATTATGAAGGTAGAAAAAATCAAAATCACCCCTGCTAAATGTCGTCCAATGCTTCACTTCCGAGGAGGTGCTCCTTGTCGCATGATAAAACAAAAAGAAGGACAAAACTTCAAATCATTACAAAGTTATTGAAAGACGGATATATAGATGAATTTGTCTGGTGGAACCTTACAAATTCTAAATTCAAAAAATCTGAAATAGAGGAAATTTACGATGTATTTCGAAAGCATATCAAAAAGAATCCAGAGAAAAAATTAGATAGTTAAATAATTATGCGGACGGCGATTGCTGATTTACCTTTACATTATGGCCGGGCACCGAGATGGCTCTTTGAGAAGATGACCAAACTCTCAAGGGCAATCATTGAGGTAATTGTTGCTGAGTATGGTCCTGAAGAATTCTTACGCCGAATTTCTGACCCTTACTGGTTTCAGGCATTTGGTTCGGTTTTAGGCTTTGACTGGCATTCTTCTGGTCTTACTACAACAGTCTGTGGTGCGATGAAAGAAGGGACAAAGGATATTAGCCATAGTTTAGGATTGTACTTTTGCGGGGGCAAAGGCAGAACATCAAGGAAAACCCCTGAAGAAATTGAAAGGATTGCAGAAAAAATCGGTAAGGACCCGAAAAATTTGATCTATGCCTCAAAGATGTCGGCAAAGATTGATAATACCTGTGTCCAGGATGGATATAATCTTTATCACCATATGTTCATTTTTACAAAGGACTTAAAATGGGCGGTGGTGCAGCAGGGAATGAAAGTGGAAACGAAACAGCACTCTGTTGCACTCCAAACCAGAACCAGTCGCACAGCACGAAGGTATCACTGGCTCTCTTTAAATCTAAATTCCTTTGTCTGTGAACCCCATACTGCAGTCTGCTGTGATATAGTCCAGCCCTGTCTAAATATGGTTGCAGAGGAGAGTGAAGATTCAAGGAAGATCGTCACGAGCCTTGCCCGGGTTAGACCAGAAAAGGTTATAAAAGAGACCGAAAAAATTTTACAGATGCCTTCAAGACATCCCATATTGCAACTTGATATAAATCCAAAATATTTTTATAAGGTTCTCTTGAAGACATACGAAACTGCACCAGCAAACTTTGAAAATCTACTACAAATTGAGGGAATTGGTCCAAAGACCTTAAGGGCACTTGCGCTGATTGGTGAACTGATATACGGCATTAAGCCTTCTTTTCAAGACCCGGCACGATTTTCCTTTGCCCATGGTGGTAAGGATGGTTATCCTTATCCTGTTAATAGAGAGATTTATAATAAATCAATAAATTTCTTAGAAACCGCAATAAGAAAGGCAAAGATTGGTGAGGATGAAAGGCTAAAACTACTTAGGAAACTGGCAACCCTTTAAATTGAATTGTTGACTTTTCACTCTATATTTATATAATTGGCAGTGAAGTTTTTCTTAACACTCTTTTTAGCCTTATTATCCTTTTGCCAGAGAAGATTACCGGAAAGTGTGGGTAAGGCAAGGGATGTGGTGGTTGTCTCTCCAGAGATTGATTCTTCTTTGATTGTAAATAACCTCCAGATTTATCAATATGTTCCCCAGCGTGAACCATACTTCATCTTTATCTTTGCCACGGATACGATGTTGAAAAGTGTTAAACAATTCCATTCTATCTTTCTTTATGGTTCACTCAAGGATATATTTATCAGTGAACTGCTGAATGAAGAAGCCCGCGCAGTTACAAAGAAAGATACATTCAATCTCTTTAAGGTAGAAAATCTCTGGGCAAAGAATCAAACTGTTGTCATCCTTGCAGTCTCTGAGAGAGAGTATATCCCCCGGGGGATGAATAAATATCAGAAAATTATAAAAAAACTCCTTGAGGAAGAATACTATCGTAAGGTTAAATTGGCTTTTTATGAGAAGGAGATTGATAATAATCTAAAAAAGCATCTTAAGAGGTTCGGCTGGGAACTTGACCTTCCAGTGGGCTGGATGATTGATTCCACTTATAAAAACGAAAACTTCATATATGTCCATACCCATTATCCTGACCGCAGTATCTTTTTGTATAAAGAAAAAGAGACCGTTCAATTGAATGATTCTATCGCCATTCAAAAGAGAAATACACTTACAAAAAAATATTACAATGGCGATTATATACTAAAGGAGTTTACAAAGATAGAACCCATTGAATTCCAGAATTTTAAAGGTTTCAGGATGAAGGGTGTATGGCAGAATGACTCCCTTGTTGCAGGTGGTCCTTTCCTCTGTTACCTCCTTTCACAGAGAGATTCCCTTTTTATCATTGATGGTATTCTATTTGCCCCTGGAGAGCGCAAAACCGATTATATGATGGGGTTGGAGGTTATATTGAATTCATTCAAATTAGTCCATCCATGAAGAAATTTGCTTGACAATTCTTATAATTTGATTAAAATATATTGTTTGGAGGCATAAATGGCCGAACAAGATTTTACCGAAATTGCCCGACTGGCAGAAAAATTTAACAAGGATCCAAAATCAAGGATATTCGTCCAACTTGCGGATGCTTATAGAAAGAATAATATGGTGGATGAGGCATTGGAGATCCTGAATCAGGGGTTACAATATCATCCTAACTATCCCCTTGCCTATCTGATCCTTGGAAAATGCTATGTTGATAAAAGAATGTATGCCCAGGCAAAAGACGCCTTTGAGAAAACGATTGAGTTTGATCCGGTGAATATCGTTGCCCTTAGATTGCTTGCCCAGGTTTGCGAAACCCTTAAGGATGAGGCATGCCAGATAAAGGCTTATAAGGGAATAATTGCAATAGATCCGACTGATGAGATGGCTCAGAACAAACTCAACCAGCTTGAGGCGAGGCAGAGGAAGGGCGAGATTTACACCCTGACACTTGCCCAGGAGTATGAAAAGCAGGGAAATTTAGAAAAGGCACTAGAGGTATATGAACACTTAAGTTTCATGGACCCTACTGACCTCACCATTAAGCATAAAATAAATGAATTGAGAAGCCGCATTTCCGGTGTTGTTCAGGAGATCAAAAAAGAAGTTGCTCCAGAACCCATAGAGGTAAAAACAGAAGAGACTAAAGTCCATCCTTTAATAGAAGAACCACACATTCCAGAACCTCAACTCGGTGAACATGTCATAGACCTTGATGTTAAAGTTCAGGAACCGGTTTTAGAGGAAATCCAACCAAAGATTGGAGAAGAAAAATTAGAATCGACCACTGAATCTCCACCTGTCCAAGAAGTAACACCAGAAGAGGAAATACATTCCCTTGAGGAATTTCTTGTGAAAACCGAAGAAATCACTGAGGAAAAACCCTCAGAGCCTGCTGGAGAACCATCCGAGTCAGCAGTAATAAGTGGAGAGGTTGAACTGGAGAAACCTATTGAAGAACCGGTTGCTGAAGGGAAGTTAGAGATGGAGGAGATAAAGCCTGCTGAACAGATTAAAGAAACTTTTGAGCAGGCTCCAGAAATAAAAGAGGGGGAGCCTGCCTCTGAGGATAAGATCGGGATAACCCATGTCTCTAAAGAAGAGTCTCTAAAACAAGGAGAGAAGAAAGAAGAAGCCTCAAAACCAGAAGAAAAGAAAGAGGAAGCTCAAAAGCCCAGGGAAGAGGATTTTAAATCTTTCCAGGATTGGCTTTCAAGTTTATTAAAATAAACTTATGAATATCAAGAAAATCAGGGAACTTGTAAAAATACTTGAAGAAAGCCCCCTTAGTGAAATAGAATTCACTGATTTCTGGGGGAGAAAATTAAGATTATCAAAAGGTAACAATGTGCGTGGGAGCACTATTACACCTCCAAGGGTTGAACCATCTGAGGCTAAAAAAGTAGATTCTACCCCTGTTCCAGAAGTAAAAATAGAAGAACAGGAGAAGAAAGAAGAAAAACCAAGAAAGAATCTTGTCGCGATTCGTTCTCCAATCGTCGGCACATTCTACCGAGCACCCGCACCTGATGCACCACCTTATGTGGAAGTTGGTGATATTGTGAAGCCTGGGCAGGTCGTATGCATTGTTGAGGCAATGAAGTTGATGAATGAGATTGAATCTGATGTTGCGGGAAAGGTTGTAGAGATACTTGTTAAGAATGAGGAACCTGTTGAATATAATCAAGAATTATTTTTGATAGAACCAATGTAATGAAAGGGCTATGGAACTAAAAGCGTTACTTGAAAAAATGATGAAAGTTAATGCTTCAGACCTTCATTTGAAGGCTGGAGCACCCCCGGTATTTAGAATTGATGGACGATTGGTTATTGAGAAGTCAGAATCGCTCACCCCTGAGGTTCTCAAAACTATGGCATACCAGATAATGACCCCGTCCCAGCAACAGACTTTTGAACGGATGAAGGAGATGGATTTTGCCATTGGTGTTCGCGGTGTTGGCCGTTTTCGTGTGAATATCTTTTTACAAAGGGGCAGTATCGCTATTGCAATGCGTGCGATTCCTATGTCCGTGAGAAGAATTGATGAATTGAATCTTCCACCAATCTTGAAGGAACTCGCATTAAAACCAAGGGGTTTGATCCTTGTGACCGGAACGACTGGTAGTGGAAAATCAACAACCCTCGCAGCAATGATTGAACACATCAACGAGAATGTTTCCAAACATATTATTACCATTGAAGACCCAATAGAATACCTATTCCGCGACAATCTTTCCGTTATTAATCAACGCGAAGTTCTGATGGATACAATATCATTTTCCATCGCCTTGCGTCATATCCTCCGTCAGGATCCTGATGTAATATTAATCGGTGAGATTAGAGACCGTGAAACAATGGATGTAGCATTAAAAGCTGCGGATACCGGACACCTCGTTATGTCAACCCTACACACCCTGAATGCAACTGAAACAATAAACCGTATCATATCATTTTACCCTCCTCACCAGCATCAACACATAAGGGTTTTACTTGCGGCAACCCTTGTTGGGGTCATCTCTCAACGATTATTACCAAGGGCGGATGGGAAAGGAAGGATACCAGCAGTAGAAATTCTCATTGCTACACCCACGATAAAAGAATATCTACTCGATCCAGTAAAGACCCTCTTGATACAATCAGCAATTGAAGAAGGTTATGGACAGTATGGAATGCAAACCTTTGACCAATCAATCTTCCGTCTCTACAAAGAAGGACTTATATCCTATGATGATGCAATCCAGGCAGTTACCAATCCTGACGAATTCAAATTGAGACTGGTAGGTATTGAGGCAACTGCGGAGCGGGGCTGGGGTTCTTTTGAGAAGAAATAGTGAAATTTGAGAAGATACTCATTGCCAATCGGGGTGAGATTGCAATCAGAATAATCCGTGCAGCAAAGGAACTCAATTTAAAAACTGTCTCGGTCTATTCAGAAGCAGATGCAGATGCCCTCCATACCCGGCTTGCTGATGAAGCAGTTTGTATCGGACCCCCACCCGCAAGGGATAGTTATCTTAATATCACAAGAATAATAAGCGCCGCAGAGATAACCGGTGCCCGGGCTATCCATCCCGGTTATGGATTTTTGGCTGAAAATGCCGAGTTTGCGGAGATATGTGAATCCTGTGGAATATTATTCATCGGGCCCAAACCCGAACACATCCGGGCAATGGGTGACAAAATCAAAGCAAAAGAGACATTTGCAAGATTTGGTGTCCACGGCATTCCAGGGAGTGATGGCGAAGTAGATAATATTCGCAATGCACGGATAATCGCTTCAAAGATTGGTTATCCAGTAATTTTAAAGGCAGCCGCAGGTGGTGGAGGGAAAGGAATGAGGATTGTCCGCGATGAGGAAGAACTTGAATCCGGATTTAGAATTGCCCAGGCTGAGGCTAAGGCAGCGTTTGGGGACCCGAGGTTATACATAGAAAAGTATATTGAAAAACCAAGACATATTGAGGTTCAGATCCTTGGTGATCTTAAAGGTAATATTATTGCTCTGGGAGAGAGGGAATGTTCAATCCAGAGGCGCCATCAAAAATTGATAGAAGAATCTCCATCTGTGGTCGTGGATGAGGATTTGAGAAAGAAATTGATGGAAACCGCAATAAGGGCGGCAAAAGGCATTGGGTACCAATCTGCTGGGACGATTGAGTTTTTGATGGATGAAAACAAAAACTTTTACTTTATGGAAATGAATACGAGGATTCAAGTTGAGCATCCTGTAACTGAAATGGTAACAGGTATTGATATTTTGAAAGAACAGATAAAGATTGCACTTGGAGAAAAGATCTCTTTTAAACAGGAAGATATAGAATTAAGGGGTCATGCGATTGAATGCAGAATAAATGCTGAAGACCCTAAAAAGAATTTTGCCCCATCACCAGGGAGAATCAACTTTCTCCATATCCCCCAGGGAATTGGCGTTCGCTTTGATACCCATATCTTTGCTGGTTATACAATCCCACCCCATTATGATTCATTAATCGGAAAGTTGATCTGCCATGGCAATTCAAGGAATGAGGCAATCGCTCGTATGAAACGGGCGCTTGAAGAAATGGTGATTGAAGGGGTGCACACTACTATTCCTTTTCACCTTGAGGTTATGAATAATGAAAAGTTTGTTGCCGGGGAAATCTCCACAAAATTCATAGAAGAAAATTTCGGCTTGAAATAGGTTTTAAAACAATCTCTTTATGCCGGGAGCCGGACTTGAACCGGCACTCCCCTTGCGGGGAAGCGGATTTTAAGTCCGCTACGTCTACCAATTCCATCATCCCGGCATTAATTCAATATCCATTTATATTATATTCATGAGGTTTATATTTGTCAATGTGCGATTTAAATCATAATTGTGGCTCCAATTTCTAAGCAGGATATTAAGAAATCATCTAAATAATACGGGTTATCAGTATAACTAACAAAACTGGCTACAATGCAACTAAAAATCACCAGGATCTTTTCAGTTGGCAATGCTTATCCACCCCCACTTCAATCATCCTCCTTCAAGGGTGCATTCAGCTAATAAAAATATTGAAAGATTTTAGAATCTGTATATAATAAATTTATGTTTACAAACTGTATGGTTAGGATATTCCATTTTATGGAGTTAGAATTATGAAGGATAGTGTAAAGAGGTATCTATACCAGAGGCAGAAAAGGGTTAAAATTGAGGATGAACCAAATCAAATTGAAAATCCTTGTGAACTATGGCCTGATTTGAAAAAGTGTGTTGAGATCTATTTTAAGATCAGTCCTTCAATGCAACAATACCACAATGTCCTGAAGGAACCACTTGATTTTGAATACTCAGAAAATTTTTTAAAGGAAGTAGAAAGATACTGCACAACCAATGAATTAAAAAGACAGTTTATTGATGCCCTGACCAAAGTTGTATATAAGATTCCAAGTTCTGGTCTTCAGGATGTTAAAATCAAAGAGATGGGCGTCCTGTATCATTTTTATGTCTCATATTCTTTCCGTGTGTATTATCGGAAAAAAGACAATCGTGTCATTCTTGAAAAATTTATCCCCCATAAGAAAAAGGGATTTGAAAGGCATTTTTAGAAAAATTCATTAAAGTCAAATTCCTACTTAACAAAATGATTTTTTTGGATATAATTACAAACTATGATAGCCGGTCATTATATTAAACAGGAAAAGGAGTGTTGATGCCCAAATTTAAGTATAATCCTTTGGTCGCCCTGGTGATGCCGGAAATTAGAGAAGCGATTAACAAAAAAGACTGGCATACCTTAAAAGATTTTGTTTCCACCTGGGAACCCGTTGACATAACTGATTTATTTAAAGAGTTAAATCCCGAAGATATGCTCATCATCTTCCTGCTATTGCCAACCCAATTACAGTCCGCAGTCTTTGCAAAATTTGATGCCCAGACCCAGGAGCAGATTCTTAAAAGTTTGAATGACCAGCAGGTTAAAGCAATCCTTTCTGAGATAAAACCCGATGACCGCACTGAATTGTTTGAAGAATTGCCTCCAGGACTTATGCGCAGGCTCCTTGATATCCTCCCTCTTGAGGACAGAAAAGAACTCCTTACACTCCTTGCCTATCCCAGGGGAAGCGTTGGTAGATTATTGACACCTGATTATGTTGCTGTAAAACCATCCTGGACTGTAGCAAATGCCCTCCAGCATATAAGAAAGATAGGAAAGGATGCTGAAACGATAAATGTCATATATGTTGTTGATGATGAAGGTCATCTGCTTGATGATATTCCAATAAGAAAATTAATACTTGCTGAACCAAATCAAACGATTGAATCCATAATGGACCGCAACTTCGTCTCAATAAATGCCTATGCAGACCAGGAAGAGGCAGCAAAGGTTATGCAGAAATACGACCTCATCGCTCTGCCGGTCACGAATGCGGAAGGCCAGTTATTAGGGATAGTAACCATTGATGATATCGTTGACATTTTGCAGGAAGAACAGACCGAAGATTTTACAAAGATTTCTGCTATTACTACAAAACCAACGCAACTGGACTTTATTACCAAACTTAAAGAAATCCCTTTGAATAAATTGTACCGGAGCAGGGTGACCTGGCTTCTGGCACTCTTGATTATGGATTTAGTAACCGGAAGTATAATTCAGGGTTTTCAAGAGACGATAGCCCGATATGTGGTGCTGGTCACATTCTTACCGGTTCTCGTAGACACTGCAGGAAATGCTGGTTCCCAATCCGCAACCCTGGTCATCAGGGCAATGGCACTGGGCACAATTCAGATGAGGGATTGGTTATATCTCCTGGGTAGAGAACTGCTCGTTGCCGGTGCATTGGGGATTACGATGGGGCTTGGAATTTCATTTATGGGCATTCTCAGGGGCAGAAGTATTACGATCGCCTCGGTTGTAGTATTAGCAATGGTTATAAATGTGATTGTTGGTAGTCTTATCGGGATACTGTTGCCATTCATCTTTACGAAGTTTAAGAAAGACCCGGCAACAGCGAGCACGCCCTTGATAACCACCCTCGCTGATATTATCGGCACAGGAATCTATCTGGGAATTGCATTTTTGATGCTCCGTTAATATAGTTTTTTAAAGATTATTGAATTATTTAACCACTCTTCGTAGGAGCACTTTCCAACTGCGAGTATTATCGTGCACCCCCACTTCGTAAGTGGGGATATGGATGCTACTGCACCCACCTCACTTTACACCTTGCAATGTTTATCTTCTCTATCTCCTTTGTATAACGGTCCATTATGAGGTTAGCAAATTCGTATGGCTCAATATCATAATCCTTGAGCCCTTTTGTTTTTACCGGAGTATTGGTGGATGTGATGTTGATGCCAAAGTGAATGAGTGAAGAAAGAGGAGATACTGTGGCAACAGATATGGAAAGTTTTGCATCATCCTCATATAGGTCTGAATTTACCCTTTTCACAATAAGTTTCCCCTTTATCTCATTTATTGCATCACGGACAATGCAGGTGAGAAGGAGTTGTCGTAGAATTATCTTCTCTATGTCTGTATCATAATGCTCCACAATGAAGTGGAGCATATATTCAGAATAGATTGCCTTTCCGGCTTTGAGGTCTTCAATATCAACCATCTCTTTCAATTTTACATCACATGGTCCACAAAAGGCAATTATTGAGTCGCCAACAATTCCAAATGTTGTATAAGCAAAGTTGCTTCTTAATTGCTCGCCAGTATAGGCAATCTCATCCTTTATAAGGCGGTATCTCATTTATTTCCCTCCTTTCCGGTTATGCCCAATCTTTTTCTTAAATAAGGGACCAATCCTTCTTCATTGAGAATTTCAAGAATAAAAGGAGGTAATGGAATAACACTCATCTCTTCTCCTGAAGAGACATTTTTTATCTTGCCTTTATCTAATTCAACTTCCAGCACATCACCATGATTCACTTTTTCAGTTATACCCGGAGCAATCAAAATGGGTAAACCAAGATTTATTGCATTCCGAAAGAATATTCGGGCAAAAGATTCAGCAATAACAATGCTGATACCAAAATATTTTAAACAGGTTGCTGCCTGTTCCCGTGATGAGCCACATCCAAAATTCTTACCCGCAACGATGATATCGCCAGGTTTTGCAGTCTTCAGAAAATCAGGATAGGCGAGTTCAAAACAATGCTTCGCCATCTCCTGCCGGTCTGTGGTTATGGATAAATAACGACCTGGATATATATCATCTGTGTTTATATTATCACCAAACTTATAAACCTTGCCTTTTATCATAATCTAAACCCTTCCAAATATCTCTCTTCTCCATTGGAGTCCATGAATTTAATCATTCAGGTTCAGTAATCTCTCCTTTTATCGCTGTGAATGCCGCAGTCGCTGGTGATGCAAGATAAATAAAGGATTCTGGACTTCCCATCCTGCCTTTAAAGTTTCTATTAGTGGTTGATAAACAAACCTCGCCGGGAGCAAGTAAACCTTGATGTGCACCAAGGCATGGTCCACAACCAGGGTTTAAGATAAGTGCCCCTGCCTTTACAAATATTTCAATATATCCTGCCTTTAAAGCCTCAAGGTAGACATTTCTTGATGCAGGTATTATCAATAGTCTTGTTTCTGGATGGACCGTTTTGCCATCAAGGATCTCGGCTGCCACCTTCAAATCCTCAAGCCTCCCATTAGTGCAAGAGCCAATCAGAACCTGGTGAACCTTTATGCCCGCAACATCCTTAACGGGTTTAACATTATCCACCGAATGAGGGCAGGCGATCTGTGGTTTTAATTCACTCACATCAAATTCATAAGTCTTTAGATATTCAGCATCCTCGTCAGGAAGTATCACCTCAAAATTCTTTTTAGTTCTCTGAGTTACAAATTCAATCGTCTTCTGGTCAGGAACAACAAAGGCATTCTTTGCACCCATCTCCATTGAAAGATTTGTCAAAACCATCCTTGAGGAGATACTCATCTCACTTATGGTTGGACCGCAGAATTCAATTGATTTATAATCTGCTCCATCTGCTCCTAATTGACCGATGATGAAGAGAATCAAATCTTTTGCAGAAACATATTTGCGGAAACTGCCTCTTATAACCATCTTCAATGTCTCAGGAACTTTAAGCCACAACTCACCAGTTGCCCATACCCCTGCCATCTCAGTTGCACCAACACCTGTGGCAAATGTCCCAAATGCACCATGGGTGGTAGTATGGGAGTCGGTTCCAACAAGAACCTCGCCCGGACGGCAATGACCAAATTCGGGCAAAATCTGATGGCAGATACCTTCTTTCAAATCATAGAAATTTTTTATCCCCTGCTTTTTTACAAATTCTCTTATCCGCTTATGGGTTGTTGCAGTCTTTTCCGATTCCGCCGGAATTCTATGGTCAAACAATATAACGATTTTCTCTGGATCCCATACCTTTTCTAAACCTATCTCAAGAAAAGACTTCAATACAACATCCGCATTTTCATGAGACATTGCTACATCTACCTTTGCCATCACAATTTCATTGGGAATTACTTTGTTCTTTCCACTTGCCTTAGCCAGAATTTTTTCAACAATCGTCGCCATAAGTTATTTAGGATTTATCAAGATTACGCTCCCACGGTCCGTCGTATTCCACTTCCTGTTCGCACATTCTCCGCATTGGTTTTTCTCTTGTCATCTCTTCATAGGCATGGGCAATAAGACCTGCACACCTTCCGATTAAAAAGAATGCCTTTCCCAGACGCCAGTCAAAATCCATATCTGATATAATAGCAGCGATTGCACCATCAACATTTATTGGCAGGGGTTTCGTCTTTGCAAATTCAGCCTCAATTGCTCTTGTTAATCTTATATGCTCTCTTGTAATATTCAACTCATCAGCAAGGCTGAAAAGTTTCTTTGTCCTTGGGTCCAGGGTATGAATCCTGTGGCCAAAACCGGGCATATATTTACCCGCTGACTTTAGTGTATTCAATAATTCCTGGGCAGTCCTCTCATAATCCCAGTTCTCCTTTTGCATCTTCTTTACCCATTCCTGGAGAATCCTTGCTGATTCCTCAATTGCACCGCCATGAACATCGCCTATTGCTAATATCCCGGCCGCCACAGCAGTCGGTAAAGGTACACCACTTGAGGCAACAATTCTTGTCGCATGGGTTGAAGGTGGCGTGGTGCCATGGTCAATTGAAGAGGTGATTATGGCATCCATCATCTTCGCCTCTTTCTCGTCAGGTAATCTCCCTTTTATTAACAGGAAAAACGCAGATGAAAACGGAACATTTCCAATCAAATCTTCCTGACGATAACCCCTCGTTACAATGTGGTTCGGTTCAACCTTGGTTATGCCGCTTTTCCAGACCAAGACTTCCTCCTTTTAAAAGTATTTGATTATATTAAATAAACTTCCTTTGTCAATAAGATGTTTTATATTCATACTTTATTAAATCAATCATTGAATACAATCCTGGTTTCTGTTTCACAAGAAATTTCACAGCCTTAATTGTTCCTGATGCAAAACATTGCCTATTTGTGGCATAGTGCCTCAATTCTAAAAATTCTCCATCCCCAAAAAATAAAACCCTGTGTTCTCCAACTATATCCCCGCCCCTTACTGCATTTATACAAACCTCACTCCTGCCCCGTCCATCACCAATGCCTTTCCGTCCAAAGATAATATTTATTCCTTTTTTGACCTCTCTTATTTTATCTGCAATCGCCAATGCTGTGCCTGATGGCGCGTCCTTCTTCGCCCGATGATGTGTTTCTATTATCTCTATATCATACCCATCAAGAATCTGAACTGTCTCTTTTACTAAATTCATCAGGTGGTTTACACCAAGTGACATATTGGGACTAAGGAAGATCGGGAACAAATTCGCAAACTCTTTAATCTCAGCAATTTCATTCTCTGGAAATCCTGTTGTACCTATGCAATATGGCTTTCTGAATTCTTTTGATTTTCTTAAATTTTCCATCGTGGCGATATGATTTGTGAATTCTACCACGCAGTCTGCTTCATTAATCACTTTAGTGATATCGTCATATATAGGGATGTCTTCTATTTTCTTATTTACAAAGGGATTATTATGCTCTTCAATTCCTGCAATTATTCTAATCTCATCATCTTTCTGGGCAGCAGAGATTATTTCCCTGCCCATTCTGCCACCTGCACCACATAGGATAACTTTTAACATATCGCAACTCCATATTCAATCAATCTTTTACGAAGAATCTGCACATTCTCTTCACTCATTGAAACAAGGGGTAATCTTGGATTCCCAGCAGGTAACCCCATCAACTCCATCGCTTTTTTTACCGGGATTGGATTTGTCTCAATGAATAATGCCTTCACAACCGGAAACATCTTTATGTGTAATTGCCGAGCCTTTTCAAACTTACCTTCAAAGAAATAATTACACATATCTGACACATCCCTGGGAAATATATTGGCAATAACCGATATCACACCTTTTGCACCCAGGATGAGCATAGGAAGGGTCAGTGAATCATCGCCGGATAATACATCAAAATCATCACCTAAAAGGCTTATCAATTCTGATACCTGGTCAAGATTTCCACTTGCCTCTTTTATTCCAACAATATTTTTACAATCATGGGCAAGTTTTGCTACAGTCTGAGGAAGGATATTCACGCCGGTTCTACCCGGAACATTATAAATTATAATGGGTAAATCTGTTGACCTGGATAATTCCTTGTAATGCTGATACAATCCCTGCTGTGTAGGTTTATTATAATATGGTGTAACAACAAGCAATCCATTTGCGCCAATCTTCTGGGCGAGTTCTGCAGTCTTTATGGTTTTTAAAGTAGAATTCGTTCCGGCACCAGCGATTACTGGAATCTTTCCGTTGCATTCTTCAAGGCAGATTTTAATTATTCGTTCATATTCATCTTCGCTCAAACTCGGGCTCTCGCCGGTAGTTGCGCAGGCGACAATTCCACTCGTGCCATTTTCTATCAAAAATCTCAAATTCTTCCTCAACCCCATCTCATCAACATCACCATCTTTGAATGGGGTTACTATTGCCACATAAGAACCTTTATACATCTGAACCTCCTTTAAACTCTTTTAGTTTTTCTTAAGATATCATAGATACGATTAAAATCCTCAACACTCAAACAATGGATTGTTATCGTTCCTTTACTCTTTCGCCATTCAATCGTAACTTTTGTTCTTAGAATTTTAGATAGTTCATCCTCAAGAATTAATAAATTGGGCTCCTTTTCTTTCCCCGGCTTTATCTTGGTACTCTTAGACCACCTTTTTACTAATTTTTCAGTTTCTCGGACGGATAATTGTTCCTGCACAATCCGCTCACCTACTTGAAGCATTTTTATCTCGTCATTCAATGAGAGCAGAGCCCGGGCATGCCCTTCCTGGAGTAAACCCTTTTTTATGTATTCCTTTATCTTTTCCGGAAGCCCCAATAACCTTAAAACATTTGTAATAGTAGAACGGTCTTTGCCAACGAGTTTGGCAATCTCTTCATGGGTGAGATTAAATTTCTTATTGAGTTGTTCATACGCGAGTGCCTCTTCTATGGGATTCAAATCTTCACGATGGAGATTTTCAATCAAACCAATCTCCAGTAATTCCTGCTCAGTCAAACCCTTAACAATTGCAGGAACCTCTTTTAAACCAGCAAGTTGTGCAGCCCTGAATCGCCTTTCGCCGGCAGCAAGGATATACTTATCATTAAATCTTTTAACGATCACCGGCTCTATTACCCCTTTTTCTTTTATTGAATTGACCAAATCCCTTATACTCTCTTCAGTTATCCGCTCCCTTGGTTGATAAGGGTTTGGCTCAATCTCCGTAATAGGGATCATTCTGAATCCCTCCTGCAAGACAATCTTTTCATCCTTTGATATGAGCGCTTCTATTCCCTTGCCCAATGCCCTCTTACGCATGGTTTAAAATCTCCTTTGTTAAACTCAAATATGCCTGGGCACCGGAACAAGAGATGTTATAATGGAGCACAGACTTACCAAAAGACGGTGCCTCAGCGATGCGAACTGACCTGGGAATGATCGTATCAAAGACCGAATTTGAAAAATGTTTTTTAATTTCCTCAACGACATCTTTTGAGAGATTTAACCTTGCATCATACATCGTTAAAAGTATTCCTTCAATCTTCAAATCCGGGTTTAAACTCTCTTTTACATTCTTTAATGTCTTCAACAACTTCTCCAACCCCTCAAGTGCATAATATTCACATTGAACGGGAACAATTACACTGTCACAAGAAACAAGGGCATTCAGGGTCAAAAGACCAAGGGATGGTGGGCAATCAATGATTGCAAAATCGTATTCGCTTTCTATTTTTTTAAGGGCATTCTTTAGTCTCCTTTCCCTTTCATCCAAAGAAACAAGTTCTACTTCAGCACCGACCAGGTCTGGGGTTGAAGGTAAGACAGATAAATAGGGGTATTTGGTTTTTATTATTGCCTGCGTGATAAGGTTCGGTTCAAATAGACAATCATAGACCGATGTTTCAAGAGTTTTATAATCAATACCTATTCCACTTGTAGCATTTGCCTGAGGGTCAAAATCAACAAGAAGAGTCTTCTTTTCAGCAAGAGATAACCCGGCGGATAAGTTAACCGCTGTAGCGGTCTTACCAACTCCGCCCTTTTGATTGCAGATTGCAATCTTACGCATAATCTATTTTAACAAAATTTTATTTCGTGTCAACAATTAAAAAACAAAAAACTTGACTTTTAACAAATTTTTAATATAATCAGAAATAAATGAAAGGATTGATATTATCCGGTGGATTTGGCACAAGACTTAGACCACTTACTTATACAAGTGCCAAGCAACTGATACCTGTTGCCAATAAACCTATAATCTTCTACGGTATTGAATCACTGGTCAATGCAGGGATAAAGGAGATAGGTATTGTAGTTGGAGAGACAGCTGAAGAAGTTAAAAAAACTGTTGGCGACGGTTCAAAATGGAATATCAAAATTGAATACATTCATCAACCCCTACCACTGGGATTAGCCCATGCAATAAAGGTATCTCGGAATTTTTTGGAAGAAGAGTCATTTATAATGTATCTCGGTGATAATATCCTAAAAGAAGGAGTAAATGATTTTGTGAAAAAATTTATAAACGATAGACCGGATGCGCTCATTCTATTAACCGAAGTAGATAATCCCCAGGAATTTGGAGTTGCAGTTGTAGATAGTAATGGAATGGTTAAAAAATTGATTGAAAAACCGAAAGAACCACCATCAAATTTAGCCCTTGTGGGTGTCTATCTGTTTAACAAAAATATCTTTACAGCAGTTGAAAATATCAAACCATCCTGGCGTAATGAATTTGAAATCACCGATGCGATACAATGGCTCCTTGATAACAATTTTAATGTTTTATCGCATCGGGTTAAAGGTTGGTGGAAAGATACTGGTAAACCTGAGGATATAATTGAGGCAAATTTGCTGGTGCTTGAAGATATTGAATCGTCAAATGAAGGCATTATTGTTGACACTGCCACAAGTGGCAGAATTAGAACTGGATCCGGAACAAGGATTGAAAGGAGCGTAATCCGTGGTCCAGTTGTAATTGGTAGTAATGTTCAAATAAGAAATGCATTCATCGGACCTTTTACATCAATTGGCGATAATGTTTTAATTGAAAATTCTGAGATTGAGTGCAGTGTAATTATGGAAGGTGCACGGATTATAAATCTCAAAAAAAGGATTGACCGTTCAATCATTGGAAAGAATGTTACTATCAGTCAAACAAATACCTCCCCCCGAAGCCATCGTTTCTATCTTGGTGATCAAAGTTTTGTAGAAATTGTGGAATGAAAGAAATAATCGGATTTAAAGGCAATAAATTGATTGATGGTGTCAAGGTAAAAACATTGAGATTATTGCCTGATGAACGTGGTCGGTTGATGGAGATTTTAAGGAAGGATGATGAGGTATTTGAAAAATTCGGTCAGGTTTATCTCACTACCGCATATCCTGGTGTTGTCAAAGCCTGGCATTACCATAAAATCCAGGATGACAATATGACAGTGATAAAAGGAATGGCAAAGATTGTTTTGTATGACGACCGTAAGGATAGTCCGACAATGGGTATAATCAATGAATTCTTTGTCGGTGAGCATAATCATCTTCTAATACACATTCCCAAATTGGTCTGGCATGGTTTTAAGTGCATCAGTGAAGAGGAATGCATCCTTTTGAATATAGTAACCGAACCATACAACTACCAAAATCCCGATGAATATCGCAAACCCCCTCATAATTCTGATATTCCCTATGACTGGGCGCGGAAGGATGGATAAAGTAAGTATAAGAAATATGAAACAACTATGAAAGTTCTCATTACTGGTGGTTGTGGTTTCATTGGGTCTAATTTTATACGATATTTCAATCAAAAACATCCCTATTATAAAATCCTCAATGTCGACAAACTCACCTATGCAGGTAATCTGGAAAATCTAAAAGGGCTTGAGAAGAAGGGCAACTATCACTTCGTTCGTGCGGACATTAGTTCCGCATCGGTGATGAGAAGAATTTTTGAAAAATTCCGCCCGGATGCAGTTATAAACTTTGCTGCTGAGACCCATGTTGACCGTAGTATACTTAGCCCTGCTCCTTTTATTAAAACGAATGTTGTCGGGGTAGGTGTTTTACTAAACCTTTCTTTAAAATATAACGTAAAAAAATTTCTGCAAATCTCAACCGATGAGGTATATGGTTCAATACTCCATGGCAGTTTTAGAGAAGACTCTCCACTTGACCCATCAAGTCCTTATGCAGCGAGTAAAGCATCCGCTGATTTATTGGTTATTTCTTATTACAAAACCCATGGTCTTCCCATTCTTATAACACGTTCTTCAAATAATTACGGTCCTTACCAATTTCCTGAAAAACTCATTCCTCTGGTCATACTAAATGCATTGAATAATAAGAAAGTTCCTGTGTATGGTGATGGTATGAATATTCGCGATTGGCTCTATGTGGAAGACAACTGTGAGGCAATTGACCTTGTTTTCCATCACGGCAAAATTGGTGAGATTTACAATATTGGTGGAGAGAATGAATTAACCAATCTTTATGTTGTAAAATTTATTTTGAAATTATTAAATCGTCCTGAAAGTCTAATTACATTTGTTAAAGATCGGCCAGGGCACGATAGGAGGTATTCATTGTCACTGAACAAGATCCGCCGTCAACTGGGCTGGCATCCCAAAGTCTCCTTTGAGACCGGTTTAAAAAAGACCATAGATTGGTATCGAAAAAATCAGCACTGGCTCAGAAATACCCAGAGTGGTGAGTATAGAAACTTCTATAAGAAATATTATTCAAAATTGGGATTAAAAGAATTTTGATGTCCGGCTTCATCGTTGCAATTGATGGCAAGGCTGGTTCTGGTAAGAGCACAACCGCAAAGGGAGTCGCTAAAAGGTTAAATTTTTTTTATCTTGATACCGGGGCGATGTATCGGGCTTTTACCTTAAAATACATCAAAGCAGGTGGTAGGGATGAGATAGACCATGATCTGGTAAAAGAATTGCTTGCCAAAACCGATATTGATTTGATTCAAAAAAATCACGACTTACAGGTAATCCTTGATGGTGTGGACGTGAGCGAGGAAATAAGAACTCCTGAGGTTAATAATCTTGTTTCTCCAATTTCCGCGATAAAAGAAGTAAGAGATTGGATGGTGAAGAGACAGCGGGAGATTGCAAAGGACAAAAACATTGTTTGTGAAGGCCGTGATATGACAACCGTTGTATTCCCGGAAGCACAGGTAAAGATATTTATGGATGCCGATCTCCAAGTAAGGGCAGAGAGGAGGAGGAGAGAACTACTGGAAAAAGGGATAAGCATTAGTTTTGAGGAGGCCTTGAACAATTTAAAATATCGCGATGAGTATGACTCAAACCGTGCACATTCACCTTTGAGGAAAACCGATGATTCTATATTGATTGACACCACAAATCTCACAATAGAAGAAGAAATTGAACTGGTAGAAAGAATAGTCCACGAAAAATTAAAATCTATCTGACCCCTGCCAAAATTTTTTTTAAAAATGCACGATTGTTATACAAGTCATCAGGATTATACCAGTTAACTCCTGATATTTTTGAAAACCAGGTTATCTGTCTTTTTGCAAAATTTCGGGTATGTTGTTTTGCCTTTTCTATTGCTATTTGCAAGTTCCACTCCCCTTTTAAATACTTAACAATTTCCTTGTAGCCAATTGTGCGTAACCCAGGACAATCCACTGCATAACCCATCTTTATAACATTCTTCACTTCATCAATAAGACCAGCATTTATCATAGAGTCATATCTTTTATCAATAATCTTATAAAGTTCATATCGATTTTTAATAAGACCAATATATTTTGGTTTATACCGTGGTTTCCTTTTTTCTTTTTTTATTAACTCACTTAGCGGTTTCTTCGTAATCTCATATACCTCAAGTCCCCTTAGTATCCTTTGTTTATCTTTTGGTCCGATCTTCATTGCCCATTCTGGATCAATTTTAAGCAATCTATTGAATAAATAATCAAGCCCCTTTTCTCTTAAGAGATTCTGAAAATACGATTTTAACTCCTTACTGGATTCGGGCAGTTGATGGAGGGGTTCAAAAAGTGCTTTGAGATAAAGACCGGTTCCACCACAAACGATTGGCAACTTTTTCTTGCTCAATACTTTCTCAATTACATTTTCTGCATCACGGGCGAAGCTACCACAGGAATAATGTTCATCGGGCTCAAGAAAGTCAATCAAATGGAAAACCACTTTTTCCCTCTCCTCAGTTGTGGGTTTGGCAGTTCCTATGTCCAGATATTTATATACCTGGCGGGAATCCGCAGAGATTATCTCTCCATTAAATTTTTCTGCAAATTCTATTGCGAGCCTTGTCTTACCAACCCCGGTTGGACCAATGATTGTAATAATCTCTTCCATATCAAATAGATTATAGACAAATTCTTTGGAATGGCAAGTCCGGAATCAAATTGCTATTGACTTTTTGAAAAATTCTTGTATCTTTATCAAATGGCACATAATAATCACCATCATGAAGTAAATGCAAAAAATGTAATTTTTGTAATATTCCTAAATTTTTTTATTACCATTACTGAAGTTCTTGGAGGTCTACTTGCCAATAGTCTCTCATTGATCTCCGATGCCCTGCATAATTTCAGTGATAGTATAGCAATCCTTATCAGTTACATTGCCCTCCGCCTCTCAAGACGTAAAAGCACAATTCAAAAAACCTTTGGCTTTAAAAGGGCAGAAATCCTTGCAGCATTATTCAATGCCTCGGTATTAATCATCATCATATTCTTTCTATTCAAAGAGGCATTTATCAGACTTTTGCATCCGCATAAGATTGATAGCCTCTTGATGATGGTCATTGCCATCATCGGCCTTGTTGCAAATATAATTGGTGTATTTCTGTTAAAAAAGGATGCCCACTATAATTTGAATATCAAATCCGCTTATCTCCATCTGATCGCTGATTCCCTCTCTTCCATTGCTGTAGTCATTGGTAGTATTCTTATAAAGTTCTTTAATATCTATATCATTGACCCTTTATTAACAATCATCATTGGTCTTTATATCCTGCGTGAAAGTTATCTCATCGTCAGGGATACCGTAAACATACTTATGCAATCAACCCCTGAAGGAATTGATATTATGGAGATAAAGTGCGCAATTGAAAGTATACCTGAAGTCCATAATCTACACCATGTCCATGTCTGGCAGATGACAGATAGAGATATTCATTTTGAAGGGCATATTGATGTATGTGAGGATTTCCGCACAAGCGAAGTTGCTATCATAATTAAAAAGATTGAAGAATTACTCACCAATAAATTCGGCATAAAGCACACAACGATACAGGTTGAATTTGGCACCTGTTCTGATAAAGAGATTATTAAAACCTGTTAATTTACAAAACTCTTTTAAGTTTATTGCCTCTATTCTCTTCTAAGAAGAGTAAATAAGTAATAACCTCGGAGTGAGGGTAGATTATGGAAATACCCTCTTTGTAATCTCTCATCTGGTCAATATACTCTTTCTTTTCCTTACCAAGTTTATAGTCTATAATTGTGATTCGTTTAGGTTCAATGATGACCCGATCGATGTGGGCTGAAACATCCGCTCTTTCTTTTTCATAATAGATGTTTAATTCATTCTTGCATTCTTTATTATAACCATCTCTATAAAAGATAAAGCGCAAATCAGGGTCAGTAAATGTATCAGTTAGAATCCTTGTTAACCTGGTTTTAATTTCTCCCGATTCATCAGGTCTTTTTATACAATTCCTTTCAATTTCTGTAACAATTCTTCCAATCGCTTTTTCAATCTCTATTCCATCAAGCCATAAAACTTTGCTCAATGCCTTATGAACAATATCACCAAATTCCATACCCCTTTTTCTCGCCGGTTCAATGATTTCTAAACCTCTTTCAGTAGGAGAATAGGTATCACGCTCTTCTTTAACCTTCAATGTTTCTTTGTCAAAAATAGGATATAAAATCTTTCGCTCACCCGTGACCACATGCGTTGGCTCTTTGGCTGGTATTTCACGAACAGGGAATACCTCTTCACCGAGTCTATCTTTTATTGTCTCAAGCCATGGACTTGATTTATTTGAATATGTATAACTCAATATATATATACCACTCTTTGCCCTAGTAAGAGCAACATATAAAAGATTTAAATCATCCTTATATTCAAGCTCCTTTTCCTTATCTTCAAGACCAGGAATATATTTACCATATTTATAGAGATAGATCTTATCCGGCCGTGAATTTTCACAATATGAGAAAATCAATCCCCCTTCTTTTGAACTCCAATTTGTTTCAGGAAGGATTACAACTTCAAACTCCAAACCTTTTGCCTTATGAACAGTCATTACCCTTACTCCCTCAACCTGTGCTTCCTTCACCTCAATTGCTGGGCCATAGTCTTCAAACCATCTGATGAAGTCAGCCAAGGACCCACAGCCATTCTCAAGATAATCAATTGTAGCATCAAGCAATGTAGCAATGGGATATGAAATTTTGATATTAAGAATTTTGCAGATATTAAATATGAGTTGATATGGGTTCATAAAGTAGACGAGGTTTAGAAGCTCAGTAATCTTTTTAGTCACTTCATGATCTGGGAGTGCATCCTTGAGTGCAAGGAATAATTTCTTTTTATCCTTTTTTATTGCTCGGATAGATTCTTCACTAAATTTGAATACCGGGGAAACCAAAATATGGAAGAGGCTGAAATCGTCCTCAGGATTATTTAAAAATTTTAACAAAAGAAAAATAAATTGAATATCAAGCACCTCTACCAAACTTGCGCGGGCACGACTCAGGCAGGGTATATTATTATTTGAAAGAGTCTCTGCAAGTTGGGAAGCAAATTCATTTGTTCTCGTTAGAATAGCTATGTCTTCCTCTTTATATCCCTTTTGTTTTAATATATTTATAATTTCAACCACCTTTTGCCTAACGTTTTCATTCCTTTCGTCTTTGTTCATAAAATTGCCCATTTCTTCTATTATTACCCAGCCTCCGGTTTTTTCTGGATCTGCTTTGTCATCTTTTTGTAAAATCCTGTTAACAAATTCTATTATCTCTTTCTTTGAACGGAAATTTTTTTCCAGTTTTTCTTCCACAATCTTTCCTTTATACCTTATTTTTAATTCATCAAATAGCTCTGGCGCACCACCACGCCATCTAAATATCGCCTGATGGGGGTCGCCAACATAGAAAAAACTCTTCTTCTCTGGATTGTACGCTGTTATTTCATCTAATATTGGTGTAAGTATATCAATCTGCTTGTAACTCGTATCCTGGAATTCGTCAATCATCAAATGATTGATATCTGCTCCAAGTTTGAAATAAAGATAGTCAATCTCCTCAGTATTTTTTAAAGCATTCAAAACATAATCTTCAATATCAGCAAAGGTTATAACATTTTCCTTCCTTTTTTCATTCTGGAAGATTTTATGTATTTCAATGATAGGTCGAAAATGTATTATTATTTCAATGTTAGACTGGGCCTCCAAAAATTCAATAATACTTGTAGTTATATTCTTAACAAGAGTATTATACTTTTCCTTGTCAATTATTCTTTCTTTAAATTTATTAAAATAGCTTTTCTCCATCCCATTTCGTGACAAAAAATATCTAATGAGTAAACTCAATGATTCAAAATTGACCTTTTCTAAAAATTCATCAATATTTTTTAAAAATTTATTCCAATTGGAATCAACTTTATTCTTCGCAGTATATGTGCCCTCAATATTGTCATTTACAAAATTCTTGAACTCTTTAAGTGCTTCAATAACTTTTATTTTTGACTCTTCTAATCTCTGTTTCCAAAATTTTTCTTCCTTAAATAGATCCTGGAGTAAAGTAAGCCATGGCTTATATTGGTGATACAATTCCATTAATACTGTTTTTGTGTTTTTCTCCTGGATTTCTTCTATTAAATTTCTTATAAAGCGCGATAGTTTCTCGTCACTGTAAGCATTTTCTAAAAAGATTTCAACGGACTTCTCTATAATGATATCTTCCTCCTGCTCTTCAATGATCCTGTAGCCCGGTAATATTCCTGCCTCAAAAGGAATGACTGAAAGGAATCCCGCAAATAAGCTGTGAAACGTTGAAACATTTAAATCTGATAAATTGTGGAGGAGATAATTTTTTTTCTCTTCCGCAATTTTATTTATTTCTACCCCGGGGAATACCCCGGAAAAGTATTCAAACACATCTTTTTCCCGCTCACTGGTGATGACACCTGTTGATAACACATTAAGATAGTCTATAATCCTTGATTTCATCTCATAGGCAGCTGCTTTGGTGAATGTAATTGCATAGATAGAATTTAAAGGATAATTATTTTTATGTAAAAGTAGATAAAGAAATCTCTTAGTAAGGGCATGCGTTTTCCCTGAGCCAGCTGCTGAGATAAGTGCAATGTTATTAATATCCCCCATCTACACCCCTACCACACAATTTGGAATAGTCACAATATCTGCATGCACCTCTAACATTTGTCGGGGAAAAAGGAATGTTCGGATCAATTATCTCCTTTATTGTAGGTATGAGTATCTCATCCTTAAATCTGTTGAGATATTCAGTGACTTCACTTTTTTCGCAGATTGTATATATCTCTATTTCCCTACCAATTTTATAATACATCAAACCACCGATTTTATTATCCTCTCCTGAAAATATTAATGCATAAAGGGGTAGCTGAAATTCTATAAAATCCTCTCCTATCACCCAATCCCTTTTCCTTGGCATTGTGCCAGTTTTATAATCAATTATGTAGTATTCCTCATCCTTTACATCAATGCGGTCAACATAACCCATTATAAGTATTGAGCGCTTTTCTAATTCAATACTTCTTGTGATTTTTTTCTCTAAGTTTTTTGTTACTGGCCGAAATCCATCAGCAAATCTTTTTGCTTCATTTTCTAAAAATTTCTTAATGTATTTCGTATAAATTTCAAGATCAAAATAAGTGACTGGCTTAGGTTTAGAAGAAAGGTATTTTTCGGAATCAATTTTATAATGTAATATCTTTTTAAATCTCTCAAAAGCCTCCTCAATTTCATCGTCTGTAAAACCTGAGGGATAATAATCTCGGTAAAACTCACTGACAACCGAATGGAATAGGTCACCCCATAATAATGGATCAAATTCCTCAGGAATCGCCTTTATCTCTTTTATACCAATTAAATAAGAAAGATAAAATTTATACGGGCAAGTTCTGTATTTCTTAAGAGCATCAGGGCTTAGTCCTTTTCTTGTTATCCGATTCAACAGTTCCTCCATCAAATTTTTTTCTTTTTTTATTTCTCGTTTAACAATTTTCAGAGAACTCTGGATAAAATCGTGCCGGGATTTATCTGGATGATAACCATCAATTTCAAGGATTGAAATAAATCTTGATGGTATATCCTTCTCCTCCTCCTCTATATATGAAATATAAACCTCCTTTTTTCCATTAATCAATTGAGTAAAATAATAATAGTAAAGATTATCCCGTTCTTGACTCGTAGGTAAACCTAATTCCTTGCGTAATGCGGGGTTCAGAAACATATCCTTCTCACTCTTCCGTGGAAAGATTCCCTCATTAAATGAAGGCAAAATAACACAATCAAAATCAAGATTCCTTGCCTCAAGAACACCTATTATCTGAACTCCCCTTAAAGGTTTTCCCTGAATATGGTATTTGCTACTTTTGAGAATCGTCATAATAAATTCAAGCATTTCTATGCCGGGCTGAATCCCATCCTCCTTTATCCTCAATTGACCGAGATTATGAAGTTCATCAAAAAATTCTTTTAATCCTGGGTAATCCATCTTGATTAGCCCTTGATTATATGAAAGAAGGTCATTAAGTAAGGTTAACAAATTATCAATATATTCACTTAATTTTAATTTAGCCTGGACAGTATTGAAGCACCTTTTCAAAAAATTTATGAAAACTTGAAATTCTGATTCCATGCCATCCAATTTCAATTGGATTTCATTATTGGGGAATTCAAAATAATTAATCTTTTTCTCTCTCATCATCTCCATCATCCTGTAAATCAGGGGCCGGAATTGAACATCATTTATAACCGCATTTTTAATGAGAGGATGCTGAATGAAGACAAAAAATTCAGAATAATGGTTATTGTTCTTCAGTGTATTCAATAAATGTTCCAGGAATGAATAAAATAACAAGTTAACAAAAGGGAGACCGGCAGAAAGGTTATATTCAATATTTCTAACATTTAAAATTTCAACTACCGGGAATAAAATAGATTCATCAGTAAGAATTACACCTATTCTATGGGGTTCTTGATACCTTTTTATTGCCTGAGAAATCACTTCATCCAGGTAAAAAGTTTGTTTAGTAAATGTGTCAAGTGATTTTATATGAATTACTGGCTTTGCAGAAGGACTGTTTCCTATCGTTTCAATTTTTGTAATATCTAATCCCAGGTAGTTCAAAAACTTATAGTGGAGATAAAATCTTTTATCAGGTTCTTTACTTAAAGAAACTTCTTTAGGATGCCCAGAATGCAGGATCAATTCAGTGTTCAAATCTGTAAACATATTCTTTATTATTCTCATCTCTAACTTCGTCGGTGCAATGAGCCCAGCGATACAGATATAGTCAAAATCGGAAAATATATTTGGATCATACCCCTCATATAGTCTTTTAAATTTATCAATAGGGTCGCGATAACCTAATTCTAAAAGATTTTTCTGGTATCTTTTAAAAACCAAATTTAATATCAGCAATTCATTCTTCACATATCGCTCCGGGAAGTGCAGTTCTATTGACTTCTCCTCAATTTCATCAAGCTCTACACCCTCCTGTGCTAGTTCATCAAAGAAATTAAGCAGCCTATCACCGATTGCAATAAATTTCAAAAACGGAAGGTCAGGCAGGAATTGAATCTTTAATTCGTCTATCGTCTTTTTTAGTATGAAATTTCTTTCGGTATTATTGAGCATCAACCCTTTTTCACCACCGCTTTTCTCATAGATAAAATTGGTTAATTCCTCTATAGTAAACATTTCCGGTGGAATTATTCCCTTTTTGTTTACAACTTCAAGGAGGTACCGCCGGAAATAAAATTTATTTCGCTCAGAAGGAAAAATAAATAATGTTCGGGAAAAATCAGGGATATAATTAGTAAATTTTTCAATGTAATATTGGGCAAGTATTCTTAAAAAAGGCTGTTCAATCAATATTATTTTAACCCGTTCTTCCATTTCTTATATTATAACAAAAAGAAAAAAAAAGTCAATACGTGTAAAACTGACCACGCCCACTTTGTCCCCCTTGAAGGGGGAGGATAGGGTGGATTCCTATCCATACTCTAAAAATCATTGCGAGCATGGTGAAGGCGGGCGAAATCAATCTCCGAAATGGTCAATAACAAATGAGATTGCTTCGGCACCCGCCACGAAGATTGGCAGATACCTCGCAAATGACACAAATAAGAAAACTCACAAAGACAAAAAATAAAAAAATGTAGCATAAAAAAGTCAAGCAAGTTTGACCACCACAGAACAAAAATGGTGATATCAATGGTTATACGGTTTCGCCGCCAGTATCGTCAAAGGTTTGACGGTTTCGTCAATTGCAGGAATGCAAGGTTTTTGCCTTCCAATAATTTTCTTCTAATAAGGGTCAATGAGTTTTAACTTATGAATATCTCTGCTCAAACTTGTAGTGGCCGGCTGCCACACCTCTTGGCGGCTTGCTCGGCAAATAATTTCTTGGCTCAAATCCGCTTTCGGATTGCATTTGAACGAAATTTACCAAATATAGCATGAATAATGGGCTACAAATATCACCTGAAAAAGACCCAAGCGATTTTTTGGTTGTATTTTTGTTTGAGTTCTTTACCGATTCAACTTCAAAAAAACGTGTCCAAAAGATGTATAAAGAGTAGTGAGAAGGCAGGTTGTAAATTGGCCTCTTGATTTTTAAAATAACTTGGATATAATAGGTTTAAGTCTAAAAAGGAGATAGAATGAGGATTAAAATAATGAACCAATCAATTCTTGACTTCGCAGGTGATCTTTTAATCGTCAATCTCTTTGAGGGTGTAAAACATCCAGGAGGCGGAACCGGTGCTGTAGATAATGCGCTTGATGGTGCCATCTCAAAGATGATAAAAAATGGAGACATTACCGGAAAACTTGGTGAAACAGTGATATTCCCAACATTCGGAAGACTAAAATCCAACAAGGTAATGGTTTTGGGTTTAGGAAAGTCTGATAGTTTTGGGATGGAAGAAATAAGAAAGGCAAGTGGTTCTGCCGCGCTTGCTTTAAAAAAAGCAAATGTGAAGAACGCTGGCACTATCTTACACGGAGCTGGTATAGGTGGGATTGAACCCGATATTGCCTCAAGGGCACTTACTGAGGGTACCATTCTTGGACTTTATGAGTTCAATGTATATAAAAAATCTGAACAAAAGGAATTAGAAGAGTTCTATATTGTTGAACTTGATAAGAATAAAATTCCGAAGATCGAAAAGGGTGTGGAATTGGGGAGGATCGTTGCAGAGTGTCAAAATATTGCCCGGGATTTTACAAACGAACCAGCAAATAATCTCACGCCAGAAAAGTTTGAAAAGAAGGTTAAAGAGATAATAAAAGATTTAGGGCTCAACGAGAAGATAAAAGTAACTGTGCTGGATAAAAAAGAGATGGAAAAACTCAAAATGGGCGCCCTTCTCTCAGTTGCCCAAGGGAGCGAAAATGAACCAAGGTTCATAGTCCTTGAATATCAGGGTGGAAAAGGAGATTTGTTCAGTCTCATTGGTAAGACCGTCACTTTTGATTCAGGTGGTATATCATTAAAACCTTCAGAAGGAA
>Ga0207433_10001054_pt1 | contig 61087 bp, 65 predicted proteins | sample YelNatPaOPGAMG01_FD_187559 | JGI IMG/M metagenome (GOLD analysis project Ga0207433, IMG submission 187559) | Hot spring thermophilic microbial communities from Obsidian Pool, Yellowstone National Park, USA - OP-RAMG-01 (SPAdes) (version 3) | ecosystem: Environmental > Aquatic > Thermal springs...
CTGAATAACCACCCCCATACCAATCATAACCACCGGAAAAGGTAAAGGATTTAATGATTTGATAGGTATTATTCCCGGTTGCCTCAAAGATAAAGCAATGGATTAAAGAAGCAGGTGGCACAATAAAACCCTTGACCACAAACTCCAACTTTCCATCACCATCTGCATCAGGGACAGTGAAGCAATCTTTGACATTTAGGGTAGGAACATAACCCTGATATATTTGCTGATAGGTGTTATCGCCTGGACTTTCAAATACCCAGTAGGCAGCCCCAGTTTGACTACTACCCAAATCACCCATCGCAAATTCTATCTTCCCATCTTCATCAAAATCACCAAAGGCGTTCGTAGAGACAGAACTTTGAGGAAAACCATTGCTCATTGGATTGAAAGTGCAAACCGTATCATATTGATTGTTACCATATGATTCATATACCCAAATCCAATGAGGTTGGCCATTACCATTTTTATCAAAAATCTCGGGGATACCATCTTTATCCACATCATACGCTTGGATAGGAGCCACTGCTCCCTGCCCCACCGTATCCCGCCAGACCTCCTGGGTCGGATAGGAAAAGGAATCAGGGGATTCAAAGATTGAAATACCTTGCCACCAACGTTTTGCTCCACCTCGTTGAAAAACAAGGTCATAAAACCCATCAATATCAAAATCACCACAATCCCATAAAAGGAGAGGATGTTCGGGATTAAGCACCGAATCCACATCCCAAGTATTAGGAGGGTGTAATTCATAGAAATAAAGTGCATACCCGCCGCCAATGTATGGAGTAAGGATAACTTCATAATAGCCGTCGTGGTCGGTATCAGCAATCCGAATTGTTCCATCAAGATTGAAAGCTGGACCTCTTGGAATATACCATTTCTGAGAAAAACCAGAAACAAAAATTAGGAAAGTTAAGAAACCTACTGTCATAGTTCCTCCACAGGGGGTTCTGTAGTTTATTACAGAACCCCCCGATGCTATTCTACTCAACCTTTATGATTTTATGACAGATGGTTTCTTTTGTATCTGGATTCTCAATGGTTAGGAAGTAAATGCCTTGACTAACCGGTCTACCAGATTCATCCTTGCCAGACCAGGTGAATTGAAAACCTTCATTAATTATGCCATTATAAAGGGTCTTCACCGATCTACCAGAGGCATCATAGACCTTGATTTTTGCAAAGGTTTCTTTTTCATTTCGGAAGTTAATTTTGAGGGTTTGAGTAAATGGATTTGGTGAAAGAATGACTGAACTCCTATTTAATGGCTGTGCTTCCTGTGCCATTGGACCAGAAGTCATTTCTGTGGTTTCTTCTTCATATTCATACTGATACACATAGATTGGACCTGCGGTAGCAAAATCACCAGTTATTCGGTCAAAGACCACTTCAATTACGCCATCCTCATAGAATGCAGGTGGAACCCAGAATTCAAGTGTCTCTGGCTTGTAAGCATTGCATTTGATAAGATGCTTCCATTTATTATCAATTTTTATCCATTCTCGCCATTGACCTGATGATTCGTGATAGGCAATCACCTTCATTTTATACCGATAACCGTGCTCAAGAGGGAATTTATAGGTAATCGTCTGGTAACCAACATCAACAGGAATTTGCCAGGTGTAGATGAAACTGTCACGGGCAACAAGATAAGGAGAAAGTGTTTCAAAGCCGTTGTTTGAAGTAAGATAAGCAATTTCCATTGGGATATACTGAATTTTCTTGAATCTGATTTCGTAAGCCGGAGCATCGCCTTCAAGCCAGGCAGTGTAGAGATAGGTTCTGGATCCAAGAAATCTTGAAACTGATTGGGGATAGAATGAGCCTAGAATGGTCTGGCTGAGATTGTATAACTCACCATCGGTTGTATAGTAGATTTCAGGACCGTTAATTGGTGGCCAGGGACTATCCTGAAAGACTGTAAAGGTGCCCGAGGCATTGACCGGATAGCGGGATGGTGTATTCGGGGTTTGGCTGATGTTGTCCCATGTAAATTGAGGAGGTATTACATCAATTCGCCGCCTTCCTTTCCAGACATCTTCTGGTTGTACTGGCGTCTGTTTATGCTCCCAGACCACATAGACCATATCACCATAGGTCTCAACAAAGGGATGGGCGGATTGGATGCCCTGGTTTCCAAACCGCGGTCCCCAGTTTTGCCAGGATTGACCTGTTTGCCGTGTCGCATAGCAGATGGTATCTGCCCTTTGCCACACTGCATGGAGGAGGTTATTTGGTGAACGAGCAATTGAAGGATGAGAACGAAGCGGTGGATACATACCACCAACACCCTGTTCTATCAATTCAAATACCAGCATTTCTGGATTTGTGATTGGGAATATACAGTCCTCAACCGTATGAACAACGCCATTCATTTGAATCCTGCCAGTGCGCGTAATAAGAATATGCACCTCATCAGGATTTGATGGAATGATGGTGATCGCAGGCGGTGAATTCACAAACGGGTCAAGGGGACTCACAGGATAATACAAACGATACACTTCACCCCATACACCAGGTGCAGTCTGTCTCCGATACCACAAACCACCTGGCTCATCAGTCCAGGTTACCGAAGGTAAATTATCAGAACTTAAGGCAATTGCTGGGAATCCACCTCTGCCAATGGAAAGAGGTGTTGTCCAATTCGCACCACCATTCGATGAGTATTGATATATCACTGAATCCATCCGGGTATAAACAAGATGCAATTTCTCAGTATTTGGTTCCCGCGCCAGATGCCGATTACCATTATAGGCAATGGCAAGCGGGTCATCGGTATCATTGATTATTGGGCTAATTTTGATTAGATACCCATCATATGAACCCGCCCCGAAAGAAAGGGTTGCCCCTGCAATTATATAAGTATCATCCAGTGCTTCTATTGAATATCCCCCATCATGCTCAACACCACCTATTGTTTTTGACCACTGGATATTACCGTTTCTGTCAGTTTTTACTACAAACACATCTGAGTTTGCGGTTACAGTTTCTCTTATACCACCGCAAATGATAAAACTACCGTCACTTAGTGTCTCCAGGTCAAAACCTTCAGCGAAGTGAATTGTAGGATCAGCTAAGTATTTCTCCCAGACTGGTGCACCATTAAATCCTCTTTTAACTAAAATTGGACGGGTAGTATAAAGTCCGGTAACTACATAGCCATCAGGAACTTCCTTTATTGAAGTCCCTTCGTCCTCGTGATTAGTGCCGAACCAGGTCAACCACATAGAGGTTCCTCCAGGCGTTATTTTTTCTATAAAGATATCATAATCATCACCCGCAGATGAGGTCTTACCCGTGATTACATATCCTGGTTCAGGGTCATATTGCGCCTCCCAGCCTGCAAGTCCGAAATCATCATAATGGGGCCCTGGGAAATCGGTCCTGTGCCACCAAATAATATCGCCGAGGGGATTTAACTTGGCTGCCCATACCTCATTCGCCTCGTAAGAATCAAAGTAGCTCCCCACTACAAAATAGTTCCCATCCCTTGTGCGCTGAATATAATTTAATTCACCACCAGCATATGGATATTCCACATATCTCTGCAATGCGCCTTGTGGGCTAAATTTCATAAAAAAAGCCCGTGCTTCAGTTGAAGTCTTTTTGTCACCAACAACAACATATCCGTCATTAACTGCAAGTTCAACAGAACGCGCACGGCAGCCAATATAATTGGGCTGGCTTACCCATTCAATATTCCCCAAACCATCAACCTTGACGAGATAAACCTTCGTGTTAAAACCAGAGCCTGAGTAACCAGCCATGATAAAGCCGTGGTCTAAGGTCTGACGCACAGAAAAAATTTCTTCAGGGATACTTGTTCCGTATGTCTTGGTCCATATTACATTCGGTTCCTGGGCTAATATCAGTCCCGAGGCAATTAAAATGCAAATTATCACTTTGTTCATTTTTTCCTCCATTTTTACAGGGCTAAAAGCCCTTCCTACACCTTGCTATGGACAGGGACGAACCCTTGTCCCTACACCTTGCTATTTACACCTTGCTACGGACAGGGACAAGCCCTGTCCCTACATTTTACTACTATTTTTTATTACAATTGTAGTGGTTGAGATTGCTTAACAATCACCCAACGCCACTACGATTTTTTGAGTTTGTGCAGAGTAAACCGCCAAGAGATGTGGCGGTCTGCCAATCCAATCTGACATTATCTTTAGGCTCCGATGTCAGACGGAGCAGACTCAGACAAACCTTATAAATCTCGCATAGAAATAGCCAAAGCCATCTTTGTTAAAATCAGCACAAATAAAATACCGACAATTATTTTCTGATTCATTCGGTTTATTAAGATAAGATAAGATAAGACATACTCAATCCTATATAATAATTTTAATAAAATATTTACAAAAGTCAAGGGTTTGGGTATCATTTTTGCTCCATAAGTTCTCTTCATCTATCATCTCCATCATTAAAAGCAAAAAGGTATGATGGCTCCACCTTGCCGGCATTTTTGAAATTTAATAACAGGTAAGAAGGCTTACGCCTTTGGGGCCATCATACCTTTTCAACCAATTATATACAGAATTTCAAGTCTGTCAATGCATAAATTTCATCGGCACTGGAAGTGCCTCCTACAAAGATCGTTGATCGTTATACGGTTTCGCAGCCCGCCATCCGCCAAATTGGAAAACATACTTGAATTTCTCCTTGTTTTCAGTAAAATATAATTATGGAGCCATTGCATAAATTAGAAATCCTGAGTAACTATAACGCCCTATCTACAGAATCACCTGATATTGTCAATAAGGGCGCACACATTGATAAAAGTGTGAAGATTGGTAGATTTTCTATAATTGAGAACGGGGTAGAAATTGGTGCGGGAACCACGATTGGTAATTATGTGTTAATAAAAAGGGGGACGAAGATTGGAAAGAATAATATCATTTATTCTGGAGCACAGATTGGAACTGATCCCCAGGATTATCATTTTAAAGGTGAGTATTCGGAATGTATAATTGGCGATAATAATATAATTAGAGAATATGCAACAATCTCAAGGGCGACCGGTGAAAACCAGAAGACCATAATTGGAAATAACAATTTTATAATGACCTATGTCCATATTGCACATAATGTAAGAATTGGAAATAATACAGTCATTGCCAGTGGTGCCCAGATTGCTGGATATGTTGAGATTGATGATTTTGCCTATATCGGTGGGCTCGTTGGTATCCATCAATTCTGTCGGGTGGGAAAGTATGCAATGCTTGGTGCCAAATCATATTTGAATAAGGACCTTCCCCCTTATTTCCTGGCGCACGGAAACAGGGCAAGGGTTTATGGAGTAAACCGCATAGGGTTAGTGCGGCATAATTTTAATAATAATGATATTGAAGAAATCAAAAAGATATATCGTCTGATTTACAAGACGAATAAAAATCTTAATGAAATCATATCATTAATCAATACCAGCACTTTTGGAAAATTCTCTCAAGAGATGATTGATTTTATAAAAAAATCGCATCGGGGTATTATTTTTAAATAACCCCGAACGAATCTTTATCTTATTTTCTTTTTATGGCGCATTGCCTTTCTTCTTTTTTTATATTTATGGCGCTTAATCTTTCTCAATTTTCTCTTTCTTCCGCAAGGCATAGATAGCACCTCCTTTCAACAGATTATATTTATTTTTTATTGTCAGTCAACTATTGAAATGAAGGTTTTAATCTATATAATAATTTATGGGCTATCTGAGAATAATTTTCTATTTAATTATAACCCTTTTGTTGAGTTGCACCAGGAAAATTCCTGTGGATTTTTATCAGGAAAAGATTTCTATAGAAGTTGATTCTTCAAGTGCCTTTGTCACCGGCGAATATTTTTTCAAAAACAATACCGATTCCCGAAAGATTGTAAAATTTTTTTATCCATTTCCAGTAGATACCAATCATTCTTTTCCAGATATCATTGTTCTTGATTTTCCTTATGAAAAGGATACAAATGGAATACATTTTTCAATGTTGATGAAACCCGGCAAGGAGAATTCATTCAAAATTAAATACCGACAGCAATTGAGTAAAAGGTTTTTTCGTTATATCACGACAACAACGAGGAAGTGGAGAAAACCAATAAATAGCGCGGAATTTTTTATAATGGCGCGCAAGGATTTCAACCTGCGTATTAATTACAGCATAACTAAAAAGGAATTAAGGAATGGGAGGTTATGCTACTATATTATTAAAAAGAGATTTTACCCGGATGAGGATTTAATTATTGAATGGTGATTTTATCAAAATCCTGAATATGAAGGCAATCTTTTATAGTATATTCACCAACCCTTTCCCTTTGTAAAAAATAGAGAAAACCATCGGTCTTTAAGTCCCGGGCAATATCCTGGGCAAGTTGTCGTATATAGACGCCACCTGAGCAGAAAACCCTTATGGCTAAAACAGGATATCTATAATAGAGCAATTCAATGTTAAAGATTTTCACTTTTTTGCTCTTTTCAATCTCAATGCCTTTTCTTGCCAGTTTGTATAAAGGTGTTCCCTGAAATTTTGCAGCTGAATAAGGTGGAATCCGCTGTTCTATTTCACCAACAAAGAGTTTTAATGCCTCTCCAATTGATTTCATACCGGGTGGAGGAAGATTATCATCGCGCAGTATTTTTATTTCGCCTGTAATATCCCCGGTACTTGATTCGGCACCCAGCCTTATGCCCGCAGTATATTCCTTCTCCCAATTTTTAATTTCTTCAAATCTTTCAGTCGCCTTATTCAGAAGTAAAAGCACAACCCCGCAGGCGAATGGATCAAGTGTGCCCCCATGGCCTATCTTCCCTTCAAATTTAGTTATTTTCTTAAAAATTCTTATAAGGTCAAATGTGGATGGTCCGATCGGTTTATATACGGGAATAATTCTATTCAATCTACCCATAGGAGATTTTATATAAAATAGAGATATAATCAAGTGGTTGACTTTTTATTTTTTTTAATTATTATTATATATGATTATTGTTTTTCTAATAAGTATTCATTTTGGACTTGAGGGCGGAGTAAATAAACCGATAATCGGTTTTGATTATACACTGAACAGTGGAACGATTATCAAGGCATATATTGGTAAACAGGATTTCAACCATAATGTCCATTTAAATTTTGCATTGAGTGGTTCATATTACCGGGGAAAGAATTCAGGTTATTCATTCAGTAAATATGGTCTGGGTTTGATGATACAAAAAATTCCCTGGCGTATTGCACCTTATGGAGAATTGGGTTTAGATTATATCACCCGTGAATTAAACAAAAATAAAGAATGGGGCATTGGATTTAGTTATACACTTGGATTGTTGCTAAATTTTTATTATGAAAATATAAATATCTATCCTGGTCTTTATTATGATGGTATTACCGATTTTAAAGATTATGCCGGAAGTCTCGGTATAAAACTGGGGATTCGCTATGAATTATAAAGGCATTTGGGTGATATTATTTTCAGGTTTGTTATTCAGTGCCTGTAGGAATCATATCATTGAGCGTTCTGCAAACGATTACTTCCCGATCAAAGAAGGAAACTGGTGGAATTATACCAATGATGATCTGTATAACCCGGTAAGTATAAACATAACAATTGAACCACCTGATACAATTCTCCAGCGTGAATGCTACCCATTCAATGTTTCTGGAGAATTCCACTACTACTCTAAGGACCAGGAAGGTATAAAGGAATACATAAAGATAATTGAAAACTACGGAGGTTCTGATTATACAATCCTTGAGGGTTTTATTTTTAGACTTGAATTGCCGTTTGTTACAGGAAATAGATTTGTTGATTCGCTTGTTGATTCTCTGGATTTTTTTGGGCAATGGATAAAGGCGCGATATGTCATAAATGTCCTGGTGTCTGATTATCAAGAGGATGAAATTTATGGTGAGGTTTATCGGGTTATAATCAATCGGTATCAAACTGTAATAACGCAGGATTCAACTGTTTCAAAAGAAGAATATATAGAAGAATATTATGCCCCGGACATAGGAATGATTGAATTTAAAAACGCTGAAGGCAGATTCAGACTGAAAGATTTCCACATAGAGAAGTAATTTTGGTATTATCATTACTCCCTTGATTATGGTGGCAAAAAAATCAGCAGGGAGAGGATTATTTTTGAAGATGTATGAGCGGCTATTTAATAATTTCGGTCCCCAGCACTGGTGGCCCGGGGATACACCATTTGAAATAATGGTCGGGGCAATATTGACCCAGAATACAAACTGGCAGAATGTGGAGCGGGCGATAAATAATATAAAAAAGGCAGGGTTGCTTGACCCTAAAAAATTGCTTGCGAATAAAAAAAGGATTCCCAGTTTGATAAGACCTTCGGGATTCTATCAACTTAAAACAAAACGATTGATTGAGTTTTTGAGGTATTTTGTTGAGAGGTATGATGGAGAAATAAAAAATTTTGATGATAAAGATACAAAATCATTAAGGGATGAACTTTTATCCATAAAAGGGATTGGACCTGAGACTGCAGATTCAATCCTTTTATACGCCCTGAACCGACCTGTCTTTGTTGTTGATGCCTATACCCGAAGATTCCTTTTGAGACACAGACTTATAGGTGATGATGCGGATTATCACAAAATTCAAAGATTATTTGAAGAAAATCTACCCAGGGATACACGATTATATAATGAATACCATGCCTTAATCGTCAGATTGGGTAAAGAATACTGTAAAAAGAATGAACCACTTTGTGATATTTGCCCTTTATACAATCTTTTCAATAAGTCCTGATAGTATAATCTTTGGTGTCTATCTGAATCCCTATCAGGCAAGTAAAAAGAGTTTTCTTGAGGATATCTTTATTGCTGCTGAATCAGGCTATATAAATACAGTGGTTGTGGATTTAAAATCTGATTATGGCTATCTATGTTATGAGACAGAAATCCCTCTGGCAAAAGAATTGAAGGCATATAAAAGATATATTGACCTTGAATATCTCATAAAGAGATGCGAAGAATTGCATATCAAACTGATAGGCAGGATTGTCTGTTTTCGTGATAATTATCTTGCAAATTATGAGGATTGTGCAATAAGGGATTCAGCCGGTAAAATCTGGTATGATAAGACCGGTACTGCCTGGGTAAATCCGTATAATAAAAAAACTCACCAATATCTGATAAGTATCATTAAAGAATTGGAAAAGAAGGGGATTAAATCCGTTGCCCTTGATTATGTTAGATTTCCTACTGATGGGGATATTGGTCGTATAAGATTGAATAATGTAAAAGGTGAAAGGTATACGCCGATTATTGAATTCCTGCAGAATTTAAAAGACACAACCGATATTGAGATAGGGGTTTGTATATTTGGCTATGCAGTCTGGTATGATTTAAAGACCGAGGGACAGGAGGTATCAAGATTTGCAAAAGTCGTGGATGTGATCTATCCAATGCTTTATCCATCACATTTTCATCCTTCTTTCAAAAAAGAGATCTCTGAATACTGGCGGAATTACTGGATATATTTTGATTCGGTTGAGGAATCCTTTAAAAAATCACCCTTGAGTGTGAAGATAATTCCATTTGTCCAGGGATTTGACCTTTATTGTGAAAGATTTGATGAGGACTATATATTTTCGCAGATCTTTGGTGCGTTCAATGCAGATGCCGATGGAGTGTTAATCTGGCATGCAGCAAGTAATTATACTACTTCTTTGCCTTGTTTAACTCGGGCGAATAATTTAATCCGATCCCGATACGCTCAGAATATCCTAAGTATCCGTAGGAGAGTCCTACTGCACCAATATCAAGAAATAATGCCGAGCCTATCATTATCTCTAAGGAAAAGCCAAAAGAAAATCCAGACCAGCCCAAATCCTGATAACCGGTCTGATAACCCACCATCAAAGAGAATCCAGATAAAGATGATTCCTGACCAAATATCACCTTGGTAGCAGTCTGCATCAATTTTGGTTCACGGATGTGGATTTCACTACCAATGGAGAATGTTGGGATATAATCAGGATATAATGAATAATCAAGGCTCAATGCCCAGTGATTCTGGGCAAAGGGAATCTTAATTGCAAGCCCCTGCCGAAAGTTGACCGGTGGATACTCCCATTTGTAAATGAACCTGCGCGGCGTTCCGAAGTTCTTTATTGTAGTCCCTAAATAGATAACCTTCACAGGATGGAGGATGACGCCAAAATCACCAAGAAAACCCCAAGCACTCTTTTCTTCAATCTGGCTCCGCACAATCTTACCTGATCCACCGAATGCAATCTGTTTCTTCTTACCGATGGCTTTACCATATCCGCAGTTCAATAACATATCTGAATTTCTGAATTGGTCTAATTCATTTCCTGCCTCATCACGCCTTGTATCGGTTGCAGTAAGATAACAGATGCCGATGCCGAGCGAGCCGACCTTTTTGCCCAGGAAGATTGATGATGATAGATTATAATACTGGATAAATCCTAAGTGGGACATTGCCATCCCTGATATATGATAATTGTTTATCACACCAAGACCAGCTGGATTCCAGAAGACCGCGGTTCCATCATCGCTCAAGGCAGTGAATGCATTACCCATTGCTACAGGTCTGATACCCACCCCGAGTTTTAAAAATGTATAACCTGTTGCACCGGGCTGCCATATCTGACCAAAACAAAGGGCAATAAAGGATAAACTGAATAAAATTATCTTCATCTTCATTGGAAATTATATGTGAAAATCAATCTTAGTCAATAATCAAAACAATTTGTAAGAAGAGGGTTTTGATTTTGAACTTCAGTCATTCTAATAATCCTATGTAGAAGGGGTTCCATAACCCAGATTTATTTAATAGTAGCGAGTAGAGAGTAGCCCGCCATCCGCCATCCGCCAAACAGTGTGGCGGCCTGCCACTATGTCTTTGATGCATGATACAGGATACACGATGCAGGATGATCCTTGATACAGGATTCATGATGCAAGATACAGGATGAACGATACAATATCGGCACTGGAAGTGCCTCCTACAAGCAAGGGTTATAAAGGGTTATAAGGGGTGATTAGGGGTTATCACGGTTAACGTTACACGTTTCACGATATTCCCTTCTTCACCCTTTCTTTTCGCCCTTTAGCCTTTTTTAGCCCTTTTCTACTACGATACACGATACACGATACAGGATTCAGGATACAGAAAAATGTAGTAGTGCGATTCATCGCACAAAACTAAAGTTTCATTGTCGGATAAATCCGACTGCTATAATTAAGAATAAAAAAGCCCTGCACTGGTGGCAGGGCTTTTAAAATTTTGTGTTATTTATTTGAACCGGTCCTTTAATTTATTGAGGACCTGGGGTAGTGTTGTATATTCCATCTCAGAAAGTGGTAACCTCTGGGGTTCAAATGGTCCGTGTCTGCGGATATAATCAGCAATCTCATTCGCCTTCTGACGGACATGGTCATAACTCGGGTCTGCAAACATATCCCTTGGTCCGATGAGCATACCATTGGCAATCTGGAAACCGAGTGCAATCACCCTTGGCGGTCCATCAAACCTTGTTGGATTTGCATCATTGACTGAGACCGGCATAAATGGACCCCAGTGCGAACCCCGCATCCATCCAGTCACCATATAAGGCAGGGAGAATGGTTCAAGAACCTCACCGACTGCAGGCAATCCGCTCTGACAACGAACAACCATCACCGGGTCATCCTTTCCTACATATCTTCCTGCAAGGAGATTGACCTTCTGGGTTGAGGTTGTTGCGGCTATCGTTCCATCCTTCTTATAAACATTTTTAATGATATAATGTTCGGATGCACCGATGAGGCATAAGAGGTCATACATCTCTTCAGGTGTATTTAACCTTGCATTTTTGTCATTAAATACATCATGAACCTCAAAGACAAATCCATCATGCATCGTCGGGTCAATCACAAGGCCAATCGTATTAAAAGGGTCAGCGAACATTTTAAATAGTGGATAATTCCAGGCACCGGGTGAGGTTTTATCTGCAGCAAAGACGATGACTGGCTCACTCTTTCTCTCTTCAAATGTCATCTCTGCACAACCCGGTCCCATACCTTTTACATTTCCTGAAAAGGCATCGGTCAGTAAATCCTGTCCAGCACCATAGAGTTTCAATTCCTTTGCAACATTGGTGCATTCAACAAAAATGTCCCAGGCGAGTTTATGGATTTCTTTACAGTCATTTCCAAGTCTGTGGCTAATAATAAGTTCAAGGTCATCACCACAATGGGAGACATGGAAATCAACTATTGTCCCTTTATTTTTTTCGGCATCAAGCAATTGAATTGCCCGGGCAATGATATTTGGGTGCATACTCGAATGCCCAACATAACCCCCAATATCTGCCTTGATGATGCTTAAAGTTATTGGCATATATTCCTCCTTAAAAATGTTTGAAAGTTAATGAGATATTATATAGATTAAAATCAGGTTGTCAATATCAAATTCTCATTTAAAAAAATTTTTTCCTTGACACCGTGGATTTTTTGATTATCATTTTAGTCTGTGATGAAGGAATTAATAGAAGGGTTTCGTTCATTGATCAAACAATCAGGTAGAGTGAATAAATTACTTAATACATATGAACGGCTTAAGGAAAAATCGGTTGAGAATGTATATCTCTTAGAAAAAAAATTGAATGAGATATTAAAAGAGGTAAATAGCCTGCCTGACTTTGCACTGAAAAATTCTTTGATTACCTGGCTTAATAACGAAAAATCAGAACTCGATAAAATCAAAGATGAATTTAGATTCTCACTCGGGGAGAAGATTAAGGAACTTTTCCAGAAGGAGAACTGGATAATAAAAGGACAATATCCCCTTTTGAGGCTCGGTCTTTATACTTTATCATTGAATTTTGAATTTGGAGAGGCGACATTGTATTTCGGACCAGAGATTGAAAAGATAAAGTCAAAAATTCCCCTTGAACCCGAGACGATTTATCAGGTGATAAAGAAGTTTGATGATAGTCTTAAGAAAATAAAGTTTGACCCGAAGGAATTTTATCTTGACCTGCAAAAGGCATATAAAAAACGCATTATCCTTTCTAACAAGCCATACGGTGAGAAGGTTTATCTTGTTGATGTCCTGGATGAATATGTGATATTGAAACAACCTTCGCAATTCTTTGCTGACCCCAAAAAGGAAAACTTCCGCGAGATTCCCAGGATACATCTATGTTATTTGTTGTTCCTTTTTAAAAAGTCAGAGTATGCCCAGAAGGGTATCCATTTTTATATTGCAACATTTGATGCTACAACAGATAAAATGCATGCAATCTGGATTCCTGATAATGAAGAAGGGGAAGGAACTTATTATTCCTATATTTCTTTTGCCGAATAAAAAAGGTTAATATGGCGCATCAGATAGACCAGACACTGGCTCGAATTATGATAAATACCATAGGTGGTTATGGGACACCACCAGAGTTTGGCATTGAATATTACACGGTTGGGCTTGAACCTTATTTGAAGGTCCTTGAGGATGATTATTTCAATTTTCCGGGCAGGCAGAGTATCTCAACATTTAAGTTGATAGTGGGAAATTATGGGGGCGGGAAGACCCACTTTCTTTATTCAATCAGGGATCTCGCCTGGAAGTATAACTATGCTACAAGTTATGTTTCTTTGAGTGCGACCGAGTGTCCTTTTGATAGACTGGAACTCGTCTATAAGAAGATCGTTTCCAATATCTGCACTCCTTTGACTGAAAAGGATATGCTCGGTGTCTATGAAATAGGGATTGAGGCATTGTTGAGAAAATGGTATAACCAGGTCCGGGAGGAGAGAGATTTCATTTCTTTGATTAAGGGGCTTGAAAGCATCAGTTATGCAAATTGTATAAAAGGTGCATTAAGTAATCTCGTTGCCGATGATGAAGATGGTTTTTTGTCGCTGCTCCAGTGGTTAAAAGGGGAGGATATAGCAAGGGAATTGAAATTGCGTTATCGCATTTCTGAACGCATTGACCGCACAAGTGCCTTCAGAATGTTGCGGAGTTTAATACAGTTTATCAATACGATTGGATATAGTGGTGTGATATTCTTATTTGATGAGGCAGAGAGGGGGATGAGTATCTCTTCGGCACGGGATAAAAGGCGCGCCCTTGATAATTTGCGTCAGATAGTTGATGAATGTGGAAATTCAAGGTTACCGGGTGCGATGTTCTTTTATGCAGTTCCGGATGAAAATCTTTTGCTTGAAGGCACTGGCGGGGTTTATGAGGCATTGAGACAGAGACTCCGTTCAAGTTTTACAAAGATAAATCCGGTGGGCGTAAAGATTGACCTTGAAAAGATTGAAGTTGCGCCCGAAGATTTTTTATTAAGATTGGGTGAAAAACTTGCAAGGATTTTTGAGTCGGCTTATGATTTTGAATTTGACCAGAATGTGTTATCAAAATCAATAAAAAATATTGCTGGTTCTGCCCTTGAGATGCAGATGCTTGACATCAGTTATAGAAGGATTTTTGTTGTTGGTATGATAGAGGCGTTTCAGCAGATCAGGAATTTTAAAACTGTGGTTGATAAAGATACTGCAAGAGAGATTCTTAAGACCCGGACAAAAGAACTCTTAGAAAGAGAGAAAGAAGAAGTTGAACGAGAAGAATTCTAAGATAGTCTTCCACAATATATTTGGAGAGGGGATTGTCCTTGAGACGAGATGGGATGGAATTGAATCGCGCGTAAAATTCCGCAGTGGACTTTGTCTCTGGCTTCCCACAAAATGGCTCAAGACACTTCAGATTGAAGAGAAAGAATTAGATATAATATCATCAAGGAGACTTGTTGAGGCATTCAGGCTCGGGGTTGTTCCGCATCAGGATATTGAATCGTTTACATTTGGCAGGGCATATGAGATTGACCTTTTTCAAAAGGCACTTGATAACTTAAAGAACGGTAATGGTGGGGTATTTTTGATTGAGGGTGAATATGGCTCTGGTAAGACCCATCTTGCTGAGTATCTCAGGCATCTATCCCTTAAACAGGGATTTGCCACGGGCTATTGTGAACTCCATATCCTTGAGACACCGCCATACAGACCAAAGAAGATATATCACGAACTCGTTTATAGTTTACGGTATATCAAGGATGGTTGTGAACGTGGTTATCGTGATTTGCTGAGAGATGGGAGCGGGATTGGTATGTCTGACCACTGTTTCCTCACCCCGGTTTTAAAAAGAATAAAGGATATGGAGGAAGGTGATTTACACAGTGAGGTATTCTGGCAGTGGATTGAAGGTGAATCAACAAAGGAATATGCGATTGATCGTGAATCACCTTTCCGTGTAAGGGGTGGGCAGCATATCCCTGCCTTATATGATTTTTCAACTGCGGCAGATTTTTATAACTATATTCTGAGCGGATTGAGTTATATTGCCCGAAATCTTGGATTGGGTGGTCTGGTTTTGATCATTGATGAATTTGAAGTTATAAACCATATCTGGGAATACCATCTTCAGGAGAGAGGAAAGGCATTCTTAGAAGGGTTGATAAGGGTTGCCCTTAATGATGAAGAAATGAAAAAGATAAATAAATATCTGCTTCACAATCAGGTTAGGCCTACACCGTATTCATATAAAGAGAATCATATCCTACTGATGCTTGCCACAACACCGGGTGAGGATGATTGGACATCAAGATTTATAAAAAATAAAATTGTTCTGAGAAAATTCTCAAGACTTGAATTGGAATTGCTATTCAATAATCTGTTAAAGATTTACAGGACAGCATATCCTGATTTTATGATCGACGAGAAATTGCAGAATGACATAGTGAATAAGGCATTTAGAAGATTCAGCAATGAATTGAGGATGTTTATTAAATATTCTATTGAGGCATTTGACCAGGTAAGGTTTAGTAAAAAATTTCCTATTGACAGTTTCCAAAATATGGATAAAATTAAATGATTATGAAAGATTTTAGCAGGGTGGCATTATTTAAATACCTTTCGCCACAGGAAATAAACTGGTTGATGGTGAAATGGGAGCCGAGAGAGGTTGCCCAGGATACCGTGATAATCAAAGAAGGGACGACCGGGGATGAGATGTATATAATTGAATCGGGCAAGGTTGAGGTCTTTCTGACGCGCGGGGATCTCATTCTTGTGTTATCTGAACTCGGTGAATCGTCTTTCTTCGGTGAAATGGCGCTTTTAACTGATAAGCCGCGTTCAGCAACGGTAAAGGCGAAGACTGATTGCAGGCTATATGTTCTAAAGAAACAGCAGTTTATGGAGATTGTAAATGAAAACCCAAAGATTGCGGCAAAGTTTTTACTGGCAATGGGCGAAGACCTTTCACACAGGATAATGACTACAAATGCAAACTTAGAGAACTATTTCCTGATAAATCGGGCGATCGTTGATAACGAATCTTTCAGAAATCTCTACATTCTGACACATAAGGCCCCATCGTCTAGTGGTTAGGACATCACTCTTTCAAGGTGAAGATACGGGTTCGACTCCCGTTGGGGCCAGTAGGTGTCCTGGACAGCCTTTTTCAGGCAAAAAATTTAGATTCAATTAAAAGTCCGTTATCAGCAGAAGTAGAGGAGGTATTATGAGAAAAATATTTTTCTGTTTAATCATAATCCCTGGTCTGTTTTTTGCCCAGGAGATATCTGTCTATGGGAACCGGGGTATGTTCAAACTCCAGTATGCCCAGCCCCATAATATGGGTGTTTTGTCATTCCATCTTAGCCCTGAAGAGCGCTATGAGCCAATAGATACGACCCAGTGGGGTGTTAGAGTTACTGACCGCAAACATTTCTTTAAGGTCTCAACAGGGATATCTTACTCAATCATTGACTATCTTGAAATGCGTTTCCGTGCTACACCATTTATGAAATGGTTTGAGATGAATAACTATCCACAGGATAGAGGAGACCCTGACCCTGTTATTGGTTTTGAGACGATTGAAGTCGGAGGAAAGATAGGCTATCCAATCATCGTTGATAAACAGACACCACTTCTTTATGCATTTGGTGTTCAGGGAGCGGTTGATTTTGGACCTGGATTATCCCGCGAATATTTTAACAATGCCTATGATTGTGACAAGAGATTTTATTCTGATTCATTCCCTGAGGCATATCCACCAGGTGGAGACCCTTATCCACCCCATTTTCCTCCCCATATACCACATGACCCTGATGTCATAGGAACCGGTCTATTTGATTTTCGTATTGGACCATTTGCAGTCCATTTAAATGCAGGGTATTTATATACAGGAAGAGACATAAAACCAGAGTATGTGGATGATGCAGATTTTTCTCAAAGGCCAAACTATGTGATACACGGTGGTGGTATTGAACTCATCCCATCTGAGGATGTGAGATTACTTTTTGAGACATTCGGTTACTTTGATATGGATAACAGCATTGAGTCATTGTGGGTGACACCGGGTTTGAGGTTTGGAGCCAGGAGCGTGAGTTTTGATATGGGTTGTGAATTGGGGATAATGAATCCTGAAAGAAATCCGGATTTCTGGTGGAAGGCATTCTTTAATATCTCTGGTGGTGCTGATTTGATTAAAAAGGTTGAGGTCCATATTCCGGTTGCCAAGGTTACAGGAAGGGTTTATGATGCAAAGACCGGTGAACCGATCATTGCAACAATCACATTCCCTGGTTCAGATAAAGAGGCGGTCCAGACCTCAGCAAACGGCACTTATGAAACCTCATTTTCACCGGGTAGTTTCAGGATTCATGTCGAGTCAGAGGGTTATCGCTGGAAAGAACAGGGCGTTGTATTGAAAGATGGTGACCAGATTATCCTTGATTTTGCATTGAACAAAAAGGAGGTTGCAAAGATTATCGGAAAAGTCTATGATGCAGAGACAAAACAACCGATCGTTGCTACGATCACATTCCCGCAAACCCAGTTCCCGTCCATCACTTCTGACACCTCAGGAATGTATACCGTAGTCCTTGTTCCGGGCACATTTAGAATCCATGTTGAGGCAACTGGTTATCAATTTGATGAAAAAATAGTTACTCTCCAGGAAGGCGATACCAAGGTGATTGATGTTGGACTCAATAAAGTTGTCCTTGCCCAGGGCACGCTTGTTGGAAAAGTAACAGACAAAGACGATGAAAAACCAATCCTCGCTCAGATTTCATTCGTTGATGCGAATATTCCCGCAATTTCCACTGACCCTGCAACAGGTATATATAAGGTGACACTTGCACCAGGAACCTATGTGTTGAAGATTGAGGCACAGGGTTATATCACAGAGACGAGTCCAGTCGTCATTGCCAAGGATGAGACAAAGGTTCAGAACTTCTCGTTGAGAAAAGAACCGAAGGTTGGAGAGAGGATAATTTTAAAAGGCATCTACTTTGATTTCAATTCTGCAGTGATAAAACCCGAATCATATCCAGTTCTTGATGATGCAGCAAAGGTTCTCCTTGCCAAACCAAAGATGAGGGTTGAGATCGGTGGACATACAGATAGCATTGGTTCAGATTCATATAATATGAAACTTTCTTATGAAAGGGCGAATGCGGTGAAAGAATATCTGGTGCGTTATCATAACATAGACCCAACGCGGATTGAGGTGCGTGGCTATGGTGAGACCCAGCCTATCGCAGATAATCGCACGAAATCAGGCAGGGATACTAACCGGCGGATTGAGTTTAAGATACTGAGTGTGGAATAGAGATTGCTATTTCTTCTAATAGGGCAGGGCTAAAGCCCTGCCCTTTTTATTTACAAACAAAAAGAGTTGATAAAATGCAAATTAATTGATATCCTAATTCTCTTATCTCCTTTTTATATAATTAGCAAGATGATTCTTACTGAAGACTCATTTTTACAGGTGGGCAGAAAATATGTGACAAATTGGCACTTTATTCCGATAAAAATTTAAGAAATTTCGTGAGATTTCAATAATTGACTAAAAATGTGACAATTTGTCATAGCATAAGGAGAACATACCATCTAAAATCCTTGAAATTTCAGCAGTTTTAATGGGCATAATTTTTGCTTATATAATAGATAGATGGACAACTATATATTGATTTATATGAACGAATTTATGCTATTTATATTTTTATTATTTTCTGGAGCGGTATTATCGCTTGTCTATACCAGCAGGGTTTTTAATTCTTCTTTAAAAACACTTTTTGAAATTGGTCGCACTAATTTAAAAGGTTTTAGTTCTGTTTCCATAATTGAGGTAATCAAGGACACAATGACTGATATTGCCCAATGCGATGCCTTGGCTATATATACATTAAACCAACAAGAAGATGGTTATGATACATACACGAACTATAATCTCACTGAAGATTTCCATATTAGATTGATAAAACAAAATAATGGATTTCTTTCTAACATTATAAATAGAGGAAGGGTGAATGTATTAACCAGTTTTCCAGTGGTTTTAAAAGATTATGGGTTTGAAACCTGTATATGTGTTCCGCTTATATTTAAAGATGAGTCAGTTGGATTAGCACTTTTGTTATCAAGGCATAAAAGGGAATATGAACAAAGGGAGATTCAATATATTGAGGGGATTTCAAGGCAACTTGTCCGGGTAATGAATAATATTCAGAATTTAGAAGGGGATATTAGCATTGAATCAATTTTTAAATTTATAAAGACAATTGAATTAAATGATCCTTATAATGTAAGCCATTCTTTACAGGTTGCTGAACTTGCATTTGAGTTGGGCAGACATTTTGACCTTTCAGAAGAGGAACTGAGATTAATAAAATTTGCAGGGTTATTGCATGATGTGGGCAAGGTAGCAATTCCTGAACAGATTCTCAATAAGCCAGGGGCGCTTGATGATTATGAATGGAAGATAATGAAGAAACATCCAGAAAAGAGCGCAGCAATTATACGAGAAATAGAATATTTTAAAGATGCTTTAAGTTGCATCCTCCATCATCATGAAAAATGGGATGGAACAGGCTATCCAGGAGGTTTAAAAGGAAAGGAGATTCCTTTCTTTTCACGGATACTCGCGGTATGTGATACATATTCTGCAATGGTATCGGATCGACCTTATAGAAAGGCTCGGGCAGATAAAGAGGCAAGGGCAGAGATAGAGAAATTTAAAGGAAAGCAATTTGACCCTGAGGTCGTTAATATTTTTTTAAAATTGACTGATGATTTTTTAAGGGGGGTTATTGACAAATAATGTTGTATCCTGTAGATATCTTGCCGGCAAGGGAGCTGGGTGCGTGTTTCTCATTTTGGGGCCATTCCCCAGCTCTCTTGATTACTATATTCGTCTCAAAACCCAGAGATAGATTAAATAAATAACTGCCATTACAAGAAATGTTTGAATCTCTGATTTTACATTTCTAAACGAGAATTTTAATCTACGCACAGGTATTCTTTTTAGATGTGTTTCTTCAGCGATGATTATTATTGTATATTCAATCAAAAAAATGGCTATTATAATAATTTTAAACCATAACGGTGGATTATACAGAAGGACTGTGCCTGAGACAAGAAAAAAATTACCAATGTATAATGGATGTCTCAAAATACCATATGGTCCATTTGAAATCCTGTATTCTGCTTTTAATTCTTTTGTCCTTGCTTTTTCTCCAATATAACCTGATGCCCAGAATCGGATCAAAAGGCCACAGATAATGAGGATATGAGATAAAACTTGTCGGGATTCTGGTTTACTAAAATAAAGCAGGAGTAAAAATGCAGGAAGGGCAATTATACCTCTGTATTTATAAAAAAATCTGCCTGACATTACAATTCGTTCCATTAATTCGTTTGAATTTTCCAGTCTCGCTCCCCGGGATTATAAATCTTATTTGTCAGGGATCGGTTTATACAAAAAATAATCACCGATTGTTTTATCAACATAATAATTGTCTTTTATCACTTTAACCATCTCTGGAGTTAGGCGTTCTTTATCAAAAAAATAATTTACATCAAAACTGAAGATGATAAGGGTAAATCGCTTATTCATTAAATCTTCTAAAAACTTCTTTTGGTCCCACTTCTTTTGATTTGCCAGTTGCGTAAATTCAAAGGGCATAAATAAGACTTCTTTTTTATTGAAAACTAATATACCACCATCCTCAGATATAATCGGTCCCTCGGTACTGGAGATAATACCGGATAATTTTTTAAAATTTTCTCTATCTGATTTTGCAGGTGCTGGTTTTGTAAGGAGTGGAATATGGATAAATAGTAATAACTGGATAAAGAGAAGTGTATATATTAAAAGATTGTTCATTTTTTTCTGGTTATATCCTTTTAGTTTTTCTATACATAATCCAGTAAGGACGCAGGATATAGCAATTAATTCAAAGAAATAGTTTGTGTTCGCACCTATTTTGCCTACTGAAAATGCAGCGATGGCTGAGACAATGAAATATACCGAAAAGACAGATAGTTCTCTTTTTATAAGGGAATCAATAATAAAAATAACAGAAAAGAAAAAAAGTATTGAATGGTTCTGTAAAAACCAGACATAATGCTTCATTGCCTGGACAAATATAAAGGTATTGAGATTATAAAGAAAATTGTGGCGAAAGAATTCACCTTTTGTTAAATGGTTTAAGATAAAAAATATAATCCCATAGGAGATGATTGACAGAAGAATAAATTTAAATCCCCTTTTTTTGTCTTTGATAATTAGCCATATTACAACAGCAACCGGTGCTGAAAAAAATACTGGTTTTGTATATAATGATAGAATAAACAGGGGTATTGAGTAAAATGTATTATTGTGCGCGTCTATTTTAATAAATATATACATCCCGAGCAGAGAAAAGAGAAGTCCCAGCATATCCACACGCATCAAAGGGTTATTCTTATAAATATAGGAGGAGGCTATGAACAAAAGTGCGGATATGAATGCTACTTCTTTGTCGCTCTCTCTCTTTGTAATTTCATAGATTAAAAGAACCACAAAAATGGAAGCAAGAAATGTAATAAGCCTTCCACCAAGGAACGATAATCCCGTGAGTTTTGTCAATCCAGCACATAGATAGAGATAGACCGGTGGATAGTTGACCACTATGAATGGATAATCATTAATGCTTCTGTATATTGATTCACCGCTAATGATTGACCGGATATGATTCAAGATAAATCCTTCAGGATATGAGATTTGATAGGGATATGTGATGATAATGAACGAGTTAAAAAGATAGAATATTGCGTATATCAATAAGCCAGCGATTACAATCTTTTTGAGCACGATATTATCTATGCCGGAGAGGGGATTTGAACCCCTATGCTGTTGCCAGCGCCAGGTCCTGAACCTGGTGCGTCTCCCAATTCCGCCACCCCGGCTAAAAAATTTAGTATTTAAAACCCCCTTTTTCCCCTTTTACAAAAGGAGATTTTAACTCTTACAATCAAACGAAAATATTATAACCAGGATTATGATTTTGTCAATCAAAATGCAAAACATAAAAATTTTTGCATTTTGAACGATTCCGCTGGACTAAACCTTGCCTTAGTTAAAAGAAGGAAGGGCTTCCAAATCACGATTCATCGGCTTGCTACAGGATTCAGGATAATTCCTTGATGCATAATACAGGATACACGATGCAGGATGATCCTTGATACAGGATTCATGATGCAAGATACAGGATACACGATACATGATTCAGGATACAGGATAGAATATCGGCACTGGAAGTGCCTCCTACAAGCAAGGGTTATGAAGGGTTATCAGGGGTGATAAGGGGTAATCAGGGATTTCTTTACCTTCATATTCCCGTTTAACGGTTCACGGTACACGTTTCACGATATTCCCTTCTCCGCCCCTTCTTTTCGCCCTTTAGCCTTCTTTAGCCCTTTTGAGCCTTTTTTAGCCCTTTCTACTATGACAGTAACAAGTAGCGAGTAACGAGAAAAAATTGGAGTAACAGGATACAGGATAAATAATAAGAAGTAGAAAAACTTGGGTCTTTTTGATATTGACTTTACTTATACATCGTATATAATTCAGTATGAAAAACATCATAAATATATTTACAAATCCATCTACAGTCTTTATCAGTGTAAAAGAAAAACCTGAATGGTTTAAGCCTTTGATTGTGGTGCTGATTCTTCTCTCATTGATCTCTGTGTTTACGATTTCTACATCAAAGGATTTGATTGATGCCCAGCAGATTGAGGCAATGCAAAAACGGAATATGACTGAGGAGCAGATAGAACAAGCAATGAAGTTTGCATCCGGTCCAATTATTTATGTATCTGCAATTTTTGGCACATTCCTCGGCACGGCAGGAATTCTCCTCATATTTGCACTATTGTTAAATATATTTATACCAATGGCTGGGGGTGAAGGTTCATATAAACTCGTTTTTTCTGTGGTGTCTTTTTCTGCCTTAATAAAAATTCCTGCACATCTTCTCAGGTGGATTCTGGTTATGCTGAAACATTCTCTTGAAGTCAGCACTTCCCTTGCCCTTTTTCTGCCCAGCCTGGGAACCAAAACCCTTGCATACAGATTTCTGTCAAACATAGATTTCTTCATAATATGGGAGATGATGCTTGTTGCACTGGGAATTAGTATTACAAACAACTTAAAAAGAAAGAACGCATATATCCTTGTCTTCGCAATCTGGTTTGCTTCAGTCGTTTTGAGTGTTGGACTTGGACAGGCTTTTGGACCAAAGTAAAGTTCTATCTTTATTTTGAGATATTCGGTTGATAAAGAAGTTCATTTTTTATTATAAAATTTCTTGTATCATAATGATAAGGATTTCTAAAAAAAATTGAAGCACTATGAATCAGGGGTTTGGATTTCAGGTATTGATTCATTGGATTGAGTAAAATCCCCCTAACTTTTTTTATTATACCGGGCTCGCGCTTACGATAGGGAAATCTAAGAATAATCCCTGGAATATAATCATTGGCAAAGATGTTATCCCATATTAATGGTGGTCTGCCTAAAATCCCGGTGATGAGGTCAACATCCTTTTCTGTTATCTTTTTTGATACTACATTTTTGCCAGTCCAGAAAATCTCAATATTTTTGTTCAATGTTTTCACCACGGTCAAAATATATTCTGTTTTTTGAAAACCACAATACTGGGTAGGGCAGAAGAATAGAACAGAATTTTTGAATTTTTCTTTTATTGTTTCATAGACTATATTTGCACTCTCTACCTGCTTTAATGCAGATTTTGCATCTAATTTTATTTTTATATCATCGTAAAATATACTATAGTTTTCAATCCCAATTTTCATCATTGATTTTATTTTTTTCAGGATCGGTTTAATTTCTGGCTTTGGTCCAGGAGAGAGCGCATAGTTGAATCTTATTCTATACTCCTGGGCAAGGTTATTCAGGGTTTCGAATTCTTTCATCTGAGCGAGTGGGTATAGTTTATAATATTCTTCTCTATGATACGGATCTGATTTAGGACCATAGACATATGTATTCAATTTTAGGTAAGAGAGAAATTTTATCAAATCACAGCGCTCATAGAACGAGTATGTTTTACCATAAAACCCCTCAACCACGCCGTAGATTTTGCTATTTTTCTCCATCTATTTCCTTAAATAGTTTTATCCAGATTTCTGGATTTTTTTCTATTTTTTTTAGTTCTTTTTTAACATCAATCTTCAAATTTTTCTGCAATATACTGAGTGAATCTTCCAATCCCTGGTTCTGGTTAATGCGTTTTCTCAATTCCCGCTCTGCCTTTAAGTAATCAACGAGTTTTGGATTGTAATCAACCCTTCCACAGCATAAGAAAAGTGCAAGGGCAATTACAGGAAAAAGTTTCAGGTTTTTGAGGGCTATTGCCACAGATAGAATATTTTGGGGATGAGAATTTGCTCCACAGGTTCGGTCAATAGTTCAATAAGGCTGAGTCGCTTTTGTGGATATATGAGATTGGGTTTTGGTATCCCGAGCATATCACCAATAATCTTTACTGCATCTTCAAAAGAGCCAAGGGTGTCAACCAGACCTAATTTTTTTGCCTGGCTTCCGGTTATTATCCGGCCGTCCGCGAATTTCAAAACGCTATCCCTCGGTAGATTGCGTGCTTCACAGGTCGCCTGGACAAACTGTTCATATACATCAGTGACAACATCCTGGAGTAATTTTCTCTCTTTTTCATCCATCTTACGAAATGGGGAGCCGATGTCTTTATGCTCTTTTGATTTAATGACCTCATAGTTAATTCCGATTTTTTTCATCAGTTCTTCAAAAATGGGGAATTGCATAATTACACCAATAGAACCTGTGATTGTGCCTGGATTGGCAACGATTAAATCTGCAGGTAGCGAAACATAGTAACCGCCGGATGCAGCAAGCGCACCCATAGAAACAACTACTTTTTTCTGGGCACGACATTTTTTGAGTTCTTCGTAGATTTCCTGGGATGCAGCAACACCACCACCCGGTGAATCAACGCGCACAATTATACCCTGTATATTGGGGTCTTCAGTGAATTGTTTTATATCCCGCACGGTCCTTTTTGAAGATGATATGACGCCCTCGATCTCAATTACACCAATGTTGCCGGTAGAAACAAACATTGCTCCCTTTGAACTGAGTCCGATTATCAGTCCGAGTATGACTGCAACTGCCAATACAACAATTATTATTATATGCGTTTTTTTCATAAACACTCCATTTGAATATTTTAATCAAATAATTTCAGAAGTCAAGGTGGGGCAGTATTTTTAATAAATTTATGTTCAATTATGGATTTGAAGATGGTGTAACAATATTTAATGCCCTGGGCATTATTGATATTTCAATTTCTTCTGCCTTTTCTTCTTCCCCATCAATATCTACAGGAAATACCTTATTTGAAACAATCTTTAATTTTCGGGCGCGAAGGTGATATAAATTTTTATAAAATAAATGTCTGGCATCATATACGGGTATTAAAACATTCTTGATGAATTTGAAAGTATTGGTTTCTTTTACATATAATACCTCAAGATAACCATCATTTATACACGCCATCGGTGCAATTTTCATACCACCACCAAAATATTTGCCGTTTGCAGCACCTATGATGTTAATCTTACCTTCATCTTTATTTATGCCATCTATATAAATTTTTAAATAAATTGGTTTGGAGACGATGATCCCTGCAAGGCTTGATAAAAGAAATGTTAAGAAACCACCAAAGCTTTTTGGAATGTGGTTGGCGATTCGCACCACATTTCCGCCGAGTCCTGCATCAATGACATTTGCAAAATATCTATTCCGGGATTGCTCTCTCAATTTGAATTTAATGACACCTATGTCAATCGGTGTTAAATTTCCTTTGAGTATGATTTCAATCGCTTTTTTATAATCAAACGGGATATTCAGGGTTCTGCATAAATCAGCACCTGTCCCTGCTGAGATGATTCCGAGTGCGGGGAGTTTATGCGAAAAGTTTTTAGCCTCCATAATTCCATTTATTATTTCATTTATTGTTCCATCGCCACCAACACTGATGATTAAATCAAAATCATCCTTTACTCCATCTATTGCGAGTTTTTTTGCGTGAGACTGATACTGTGTTTCGCTGATATAAGGTTCACACCCTGAATCTTTAAGATAATTTTGAATTTTTTTTAATTTTCTGCCGGCAAGATAGGCACCTGCTGAAGCATTAATTATTACCTTAGCCTTATGAAACATTTTTAATTTTCTTTATTTTTGAAGATTATAAAACCGAGTGCTGCCAATAGGGCAATAAAAGAAATTATACCCCAGATGAAGATTGAACGACCAGGAAATGTATCAAGGAGAATACCACCAAGCATCGGTCCGAATGCCCAGCCAAAGGTCTGGGACAGATTATAGAACGCAAGATATCTACCGCGATTTTCTAAACGGGCAAGTTTTGATGCATAACTCTGACTTGAAGGTGTTATCACCATTTCTGCGATTGTTATCAATACCATTGAGAAGATAAGAAAAGAAAAACCACGGGCAAATCCCAGGGATAGATAACCTATAGCATATATTAACGAACCGACCCAGAGTGCAGATAATTCTTTTTTATCAGGGATGAGATGGGTTATTAAATACTGAAATATAACAACCATAAATCCATTAATTGAAAACAATATTCCAAGTTGACTTTTGCTTATTCCAACACGATTTACTGTGTAGATTGATAGGGGTGAGACAAGTTGACCCCAGACGATAAATATGCTGAAGGAGATTAATGTAAAGATAATAAATTTCTGGTCGCTGACGACAGAAAATATTTCTCTTAGATTGATGGTTAAGACAGGGGCTTTCTGGTTTTGTGCAAATGCATCATTATCAGCCATTTTTTTATAAATTAGGGATTCCTTACAGTAATTTAGTAAGACCACCATAGCAATTAGCATACATAAGGCAGTGACAAAAAATAGATATGCATATTCCATAGTTGCAAGTAATCCACCGAGTGCTGGTCCCAGTGCCCAGCCCAGATTTCCGCCCATACGCAGTAAACCGTATGCCTTTAATCGTTCATCTGCTCTGGTTAAATCCGCAACATATGCCTGAGATGCAGGGATATAAAATGAATATAGTATTGAATTCAAAATGAGAAAGGATAATATGGTGAAGATATTATGCCAGCGCAAGATAATGAAACCCATTAAAGCAAATAGGATTAATCTTCCTGATAATGAGCGGACCATTATAAATTTTCTGCCAAATTTATCGCTGATTTCACCACCGTATAGCCCGACAGTAGCACCGATTATCTGGGCAATCATCAATATTGCACCGACGACAGTCATTGAGATATTCAAGACATTGTTCATATAGAGACTCATATAAGGCATTGTTATTGAAAAACCGACTGAACTTATGACACTCGTAATGAATAGTGCCCAGATATCCCCGGGAAAACCACGGGGCAAAAGAGCGTCTATTTTCATTAAAAATACTATTCGACTTTAAGCAATTCTGCCATAGGGTCCCAGAGGGGAAGATGGATTGGTTCCTGCTCAAAAATTTTTTTGATTTCTACAGGCAGATATTTTACATTGATTATCACTTCATATAAATAATCATCAAACCAATCGTCATACATTGTATAAAAACCCTGTTCACCTTCTTCACTGCCATGACTATTTTCAACAAGCCATTTTATGGTTTTATTATCTTTTATATCAACACCGAGCATTACCATTGCATGGTTAGAAGCACTGAATCTGTAGAATATTCTGGTTTCTTTATCCATTTTAAATTCGGGTTTAAACAGGGCATCATAATTAAAGATCCTTGAACTTAGAATTCCAGTTTTACGGTCACTATCTTTTATTATATCACAGGCAAACCACACGGGTTCATTATTTAAGATCGATTTCTTCACAAATTCTTTTATTAAATCAATATCGAGATTTGCGCTCCTGGGATTGGGGATGTCAAAGATATTGCGACAATTATCAAACTCATAAAGTCGGTTAAATGCTCTTCCTGGATAATGTATTAAAGAGACATAATCCTTTAGTTTGATCCCAACTGCCTCTTTATAGAAATCAAGAGGGGTATAACTTTTTGTCTCAAAAATTTTCCCATCTTTGTCTTCGTATCGCCAGACAAAATTTTCCGGTGGTTCGGTGTAATTCATCACAAGGATCTTGTAAATTTCTTTTAGTATTTTTAATTTATAAGTTCTGAGTTCAGTATCGTCTGAGCCTTCCTTTGCCATTTTCCTTATAATACCCGCTCCTGCAAGGACCTGTTCGTTAATTACACGGTTCATTAACCAGGTATTGCTTGTGGGGTGGGTTTCAGGATAGATTTCTTTTGGGACCAGACCGTATTTTTCAACAAGGGCAACAAACCACTGCCAGTATCCACCATCCTGGACCCCTTCATCGAGTATTTCGCTGAGTTCCCGGTCCAATAGGTCGCGGTCTTTCGTCTTGATGACAAATTCAAGAACAAAATTTGCCTTTTCCAGTTTATCATAGAATGCGATATAGGATTGTGAAAATTCAAAATTTTTGAGGTTATATTTTTTAATCACAATGGGCCTTAAAACATTTAACCCGGCAAAAATCCAGCATCTGCCACTATTCTTCTGGTCAGTAATCCCTTTTGTTTCAATTTTATTGCTGAACAGATTATTGTGGTTCTTTACGAATGCTCTATTCAATGCCAATTCATTGAGATCATTGTTAGTAAGCGCATTTATTAATGCTGTATCCTCTATGCTCAGTTTAAGAGAAGATTTTAATTCTTTGAGGAGCGGGGTATTTATTCCAGTTTCTTTGAGATCCTGGCTATGGATAGGGCGAATAATGATCAAAAAGAAAACAATCACAACGAAGATGATTTTGTTCAGGTGCATAAATTCTCCTTTTGATTATTTCACAAGAATGACTTTTTCAGTAAAGGTCTTTTTTTCATAATCAGCCTTCACAAAATAAATTCCTGAACTCAATTCTCTATTTTCATTATCAGTGCCGTTCCAGAGAATTAAATGCCTTCCTTTTGCCATTGTGCCATTCAACAGTGATTTCACCAGACGGCCTGTTGCATCATAGACATTCAGTTTTATTTCTTTTTCTTCTGGAATGTTGAATGCTATTCTTATTTTATTATTGAATGGATTGGGATTGGGATGATAGAGCATAAATCTTTCCTCAGGGGTTTTTTGATTATCAGAAATTCCGGGAACATAATCAGTATAAACCCGCATCATAAAATCATAAGGATACCAGGCATGCCAGCCATAGTTTGATGATTCGGTCCAGTACCAGTATGATGCACTGTCCCTTGGGATTGCATTATCCATACCAACATAAGGTGCGCTGGGCGAATTTGATAACCAGTGTAGAACAAGCCAGAAAGGATTTGAATTGTTAATAATGATTGCCGGTGAATAATTTTTTACTGCCCAGCCGGTTCCTGAAGGCAAGATGGTTTCTGGAGGTGCTATATAATAATCTGGATTAAGCCCTGGTAACCCTGAAGAATCAGCGTGTAAAGAAATGAGCATTGGTGAGGATGTGCTTGCATAAAATCTTGCCTGGGTGATAACAAAAGGCGCGGGCAAACAGGGAATCATTTTTTGAGCAAATTTATTATCATAGAAATTGGGTGATACATAGCCATAGACATCAAGGTTGCCATCGTCATAAAGTATCTCGGTTGTAATATTCACCTGTTTCATTAGTGTATCATTATTATGATTATAATCCTCGTTTACATTCGTATAGAAATAAACAGAGTGGATCTGGGTTGCTGAAGGTGTCCAGGCAGGGCTCAACCAGATTGTGCTTGATTGGAGTGGTGTTAGATAAGCCTGACCGGTCCCGGTATAAACAAGATTATTGCCAGCATCATAGATTTTACAGATAACCGGAATGTTCTCTGAATAACTACCATTGTTTGCAATTGTCACCCTTGGTGGTTTTGAGTAATTCAGGGTTAGTTCATTGAACGGAAAATCAATCTTTAATACTGCACCATCATGAAAACAGATACTGCCCTTTTTGAGGGTATCGTTTGCAGGATACTGGTCTGTGGGAAGTCCGGTGTAGACAATGGTCATATATCTACCATAAGCAGGAACTGTCCAGTTTGGTGAGAAATTCAATACCTGTTCAGCACCACTCTGCAGGTTGCTCACTGAAGCGGTAGATTGATAAAGGACTGAACCAAGAGAATCATAGATAAAGCAGTGTGTATTGAAACTTGCAGTTGCTGTTCCATAATTTTTTACCGTTGCCTGGGGTGTAATAGACTGCCCAACCTGTAAAAAATTTCCCGGTGAATCAATGCTTTTTACACCAACATCATTTGTTAATTGGTCAATTATTCTTATAGCATAAACTTCGCCACCGTTTCCGAATTCCCTTGCATGTACCGCCTTGCCACCCGCAGTAACGAATGAGCCATCCTTTGAAATATCTACAGAAGTTAACGAACCCGGTTCATCAATGTCATCTAATAACTGGAATATTGGTGTTGATGAGGATTTATTAAAGACAGTTAACACATCTCCAAATGTTCCCTGGTATTGTCCCCAGGAAACCGCTGCTCCCCTTTCACCGTTTGCAGAAAGTGCACAATCATCAACATAATCTCCATACTGCGTGTATTCCCATAATGGGGTTGAAGAAGTGGAATCATACATCAGAACCTTCCCGGAATAGGTCGGGCTATACTGAAATGTGCCTGCCATTATCGTTGCACCATTGTCAGAAATGGCGACAGCTGTTACCCAGGGATGTCCTGTGTAATGTTCCCATTTCAGTGTGTAGTTTGAGCCATTCCAGCGATATAGATATACCCTGCCATTGAAATGTCCTTTAACCACATATTTCCCATCCCCGGATATTTTTGCACTACCCTGGCCATAATTATAAAGAGAATCACGTCTTGTTCCGTCAAGATTGTAAATGTATGTAGCATAATATGTAGAAATACAGAAAACACTTCCGTCATTAGAAATATCAAGTCCATAGATACCATTATTAGGAGAAAATGTAATCGTGCGGATTGTATCGCCATCCTGGTTAAAGATAAAGAGTTTTCCAATGCCCGTTGCGCTGGCAAGGACCCCATAGATTGAGCCATCATCACTAACTGCGACAGATGTTCCTTGGGAACTTGTTGCAATCTTGAAGCCCTGGGGCAGATTGAACCGCCAATTTGGTGCATTGCTGCTGGCAGTGAAACTATAAAATGGTTCACCAGTAGAACCTACAGCGATATCTTCTCCGGTTAAGGATACATCAACCGGGACATACCACTCAGTCAAAGGCAATGGATATGTCCAGAGTGGAGAATTATTCCCGAGGGTTCTATAAAGGCTTGTCCTTTTGTTATTCAACCACCATCCTACCTGGATGAACATCCCATTACCGGACAGAGAGACATGTTCTGCAATCGCATACTGATGGTTTCTATCCACCCATAGGGTCTCGCCACGGTAAGATTCATATCTTATCGTTGGTGGTAAAACATCACTACTTTTTGCCCCGGGTGTGATAAATCTTACTTTGCCATCAGAAACTTCAATATCAACACCCAAAACCTGTTCATCCTTTAATATGCCACCTGAAGCAAGGCATACTATCACCAATATAAAATAAATCCTTTTCATAATATACCCCCTTTTTGGAATTATAATCATTCAGGCAATGATGTCAAGCAAATTTGGACTTAAAAATTCAGGGTCTATCTCTTTATCACATAGAAACGGAAAATAAAAGACCAATAGGTTGGAAACTCCCAGTGGGGATTCTCTGCACGCACCTGCCAGGAATAGGTGCCAGTAGAATCTATTTCAACTGATTCATAGTTCTGGTTCACATTATGTTCAAAAAGTGGCATTGAATCATATAATACCCTTAAGCAATAGAATCGTGCCTCGGGTATCTCTTGCCACATCAAGGTTATTATGCCGGGTAGAGAATCAAAATATAAAACCGTGTCATTCGGAGGATAGAGAAGTCGCGGGGCAGGAAATGTATCCCTCACTTCAAAGTGTCTCGGTTCTGACCAGTCAGTATAATAATCCCATTTTGGACCATATGCCCTGACCTTCCATACATATTTATCATTGTATTTACCGTATGGGTCATACCAGTTCTGATTCAACAAATTTGTATCAATCTCTACTGTCCATTCACCAAATTTTTCTCCAACAAAATTTACTTCGTATATTGTCGCACCTTCAATTCGCTCCCAAAAGATGAGTAATCTATTACCACCCAATGGCATATGGACAAAACTATCAGGCGGAGAAAGGAGATGGGGTGGAGGAGGGGGTGGAAGGAGAGAATCTTGTTTTGGTCTGTAATCGTTTGGGTTTGAACAATCAGAATTGATAGCCAGTATAAATATAATAATCAATAGTGTTAACATCTTAATTACATTATAAATATGCATAGAAAGCCTCCTTACTCCTGAATTTTATTCGTATAATCATTTCTGTCAAGTGGTTGATTCACATCTTGATATTCAATCAGATTTGATTATAATTTTCTATGCAAAAAAGAACCTTAAAATGGTTGATGTTCCTTATCTGCTATTCTTTAATAATCAACTGTGGTCCTGAATTTACCTATACACCTGAACCCGAAAAAGATGTAAAGATGTGGATGAGGAATCTTTCTTATCAAAAGTCATTCAAATATGAATATGATTTGCATACCGCATTTGCGAAGATAAATGCGAATGGTGATTGTATTATCGGCAGGGCAGAACATATAAAAGGAATCTGGGACTATGGTGATACCATAGTCAATTTTGAGTATATTGGAGTAAATGACCGGGAATGGGCTAAAAAAGAAGATAGGTGGATAGAATCGGCAAGGGGCGAAGAGTCAGATATATATGCTCAAATTAAAAGGCTTCTTGAGTTTGAAAAATTTGAACTTTTAGATGGGAATGATAAGTTTCTATTCCGCTTTAATGCCACGCTACCTTATCTTGCACCGGATAGATGGCGGGAAATGGTTGGATATGTTGAGATTGCACGAAAAAATTATCTCCCTGAAATGATCTGGGTAGGACTACCTGATTCGAGTGTTTACTGGAGGGTGAGGTTTGATGATTACAACCATAATAGAAATATCTTTCCACCTTATATTGATATAAAGAATTATGAGATTAAATTAGATAGTTCAATAAATCAAAAGCAGGCGATTAAAAAAATAAAGAATCGTTTAAAATTACTGAAACTGAAATGGCAATTAAAAAAAGAAGGTGATAAAATCATCCTTCAGGTGCCAGGAGATTATGACATTTATGATATAGAGGAATTGCTCGCTCCGGGTATTACCACAATATATTCTGTTGCCCGCAATGGCAATGAGGCATCACGCATTTCTTATCTTAAAGGCAATGTCAATCAACCGATATATTTATCTGACATTAAATATGACTACAACCACATTAAATCTGCTGGTTTAAATTTTGATAAACTCTCAAGGCCTTATATCACGATGAAATTAAAAAAGAAGTTAGAACCCACAGACCAGATAGCCATTGAGGTTGATAGTAGTTTAATTGCAATCATAAGGCTTGACAAAGACCAAAAAATGGATAAAATCACTATATATCTTGATATGGAATATCTTGAGCTCTTAAAATACACAGCGTTTATATCTCAACCTTTATTTAAAATTGAGGTAATACCATTGTCCAAGGGGTCTGATTGACCGGGTTAGTGCTTTTTATTTACACAATAGTTCTTTTTGTGCTATTATTTTATTCAATGCACTCCTATGTATTGCTTTATCTCCATTTTAAGTTTAGAAAGAAAAAAGGGGATAGAAACATCAGTCAAGTCCATAGGGTTTTAAAGACCTACCCCAATGTAACAATACAACTCCCTGTTTATAATGAAAAATTTGTGGTGAGAAGGTTGATAAATAGCGTATTGATGCTTGATTATCCAAAAGAAAAGATTGAAATCCAGATTCTTGATGATTCTAATGATGAAACCACGAGCATAATAGATAATATCTTAAAGGAAAAATCAGAACTGGGATACGATATTAAACACATAAGGAGAGGAACAAGACAGGGGTTTAAGGCAGGTGCACTCCAATATGGGTTAAGGATAGCCCGGGGTGAATTCATCGCAGTCTTTGATGCGGATTTTGTTCCACCGAAAGATTTTTTACAGGAACTTCTACCCGAATTTGATGACCCGACAATTGGTGCGGTCCAGGCAAGATGGGGACATCTGAACTCTGAGGAATCGGTCCTTACAAGGAGCCAGGCAGTTGGGCTTGATAATCATTTTATAAATGAGCAGGAATTGAAAAATAAGGCGGGTCTTTTTATAAATTTTAATGGAACCTGTGGAATATGGCGTAAGGCTGCAATAATTGATGGTGGTGGCTGGGCAGGTGATACGCTTGCCGAAGACCTTGACCTTTCATATCGTGTGCAGTTAAAGGGCTGGCGGATAAAATATCGTGGTGATGTCGTTGTTCCAGGAGAATTACCCAATGATGTTGATAGTTTCCGCATCCAGCAGAATAGATGGGCAAAAGGAACATTCCAGGTGGCACTTAAATTGCTGAAAGATGTGCTCAGAAGTGAAATAAAACCATTTGTTAAATACGAGGCATTCGTCCATCTTACCTGTCACATAAACTTTATGGCAATGTTATTATTAGGATTGTTTTCGTTCCCAATAATTTATTTCAAAGTAGAAAAGATTGTTGCTGATTCATATTACATATTTGCATCTTTCTTTACGATTGGTGCATTTGGTTATCCCTTGCTTTATTTCTTTTCTCAAAAATTCAGTTATTCTGATTACAAAAGGCGGCTCCCTTATATTGCAAGCGTAATTGCTTATAGTATGGGATTGACAATCTCAAATACAAAGGCAGTCATTGAGGCATTACTCAATAAAAATATTGTTTTTACAAGAACCCCGAAAAGCGGAGGAATAAAAAATAAGAGATACATAATTGAAGTTAATAGTTTAATACCTTTCCTGGAGATCTCTATCGGTATTTACATCATTTTCACTTTTTTATATGCATTATTCAACAGACAGTTTATTCTTTTACCATTTTTAGGAGCATATGGATTTGGTTATTTATATCTTGGTTATAATTCGCTTAAAGATAAATTTATTTTATCAAAACCCCAGGAGGTATTATGCTCAAGAGAGAGCTCTTAGAAATTTTGTGTTGTCCAAAATGCAAGGGTGAACTCGTGTATGATAAAGATAAGGAAGAACTCATTTGTCACAAATGTAAACTTGCTTACCCGATAAAGGACGATATTCCAATAATGCTTATTGATGAGGCAAAGAAAATAGGATAAATTATGTTTGTTATTCCATTTTTAATCATTACTGCATTAAATATAAAAGAAATGGGTGATGCAGGTGTTCAGATAAATTTTTCAGGTAGAGAGATAGAAATAAATAATTTAAAATTTCCTCAGGCAGCATCTTTTGCCCGGGCCGGTGAACCTGATGTTCCTTCTTTAAATTTATTTATTGGTGTCCCCCAGGAAGGAGGAGTGGATGTCAGGATAGTTGAACATCAGACCGAGACCTTCTACGGGATAGATATAAGACCTGTTATGCCCCTTGCAATATATGAAGGAGAATCTGATAAGAACGCTGGACAGATTTCTGAAGTTTATCAGAGAGACAATCTATATCCTGAAAACATAGTAGAAATATCTGACCCCAACTATTTGCGTGATATTAATACAATCAATCTAAGAATAAATCCTGTGCGTTATAATCCAGTAAAAAAAGAACTTGTAGTTTCGCGGGTTTTGAAGATAATGGTCAATTTTAAGGGAAAGCCCAGGGTGGTGCCGATTTTTGATGATTCTTTTGAAGAGATCTATAAAAGATTGATAATAAATTATGACCAGTGCAAAGACTGGCGTCGGGAAAGGATATTGCAGTCAATTAAAAATCCATTTTCTACCGGGGTATGGTTCAAGATTGAAGTAGATAATGAAGGAATGTATAAGATAGGATATGACGAACTGAAAAAGGCAGGGATAGACCCAAGGCAATTTGATCCCAAGACAATGAAGATATACAATGCAGCATTTGAATTATTACCAAGAAATGTTCTCCAGCAATTTCCTGATTCACTCATAGAAATTCCTGTTTATGTTGAGGGTGAAGAAGACCACAGGTTTGATAAACAGGATTATTTAGTATTCTATGGTTTTCCTGCAAGTCATTTTGTTCCTGATACAATTATAAACTGGTATGAAAACGGTTATGCAAGGAATAATGTATACTGGTTTACATTCGGTGGTTCGTATGGTAAGAGAATGGAAAAGGTAAATGCCTCCTCTAATAATTCAAATCCTGATACAATTGTTAAGGAAATTATACACCTGGAAGAGGATGTTCATAATCCAACACGCTCAGGAATCAACTGGTACTGGATGGATTTCTCATTGAGTAAAAGCGCTGAAAGCACAATGATAAGGATGCCCATCAGACATAAATTTGCCAAAGGTAGGGCAGAAATAATAGTATCAATATTTGATTCAATGAGTCCAACATCAGTGCCTTTCTGGTATAGATTGAGTTTGAGCGAAGAAACTTTTTACAATGATACAGTCATACTACCACAGAGTATGAGTCTACCTCCGGTCAAAATAAAAGGAGAGGTTTCAATAACTGGTGATTCTTCATTTTTTGAATATAAAGCGAGAAGATTTCCACCTGATACCACTCAACTCACTGTCTATCTAAATTGTTTTGATATTAAGTATGATAGGTTGACCGATATGTCTTATCCATTTCATTGTTATTTCAAAACCTCAGGTGATTATACAATAAAATGTAGTAATGTTACTTCTACACCATTTATAATTGATATAACAGATTTACACCAGCCAAAAATGTTTGAGAATTTTACAATCTCGGGAAAGGAAATTGTTTTTTCCAGCCGCTGTGATTCTTTCCAGTTATTATATGCCTCACAGTTAAAATCAGCCGTTGCTGCAAAGTTGATTCCAGCAAATCCAGGTCGTTTGAGAACAATTGATAATGGATGTGAATATCTAATCATTACCCACAGGAATTTTTATAGTTCAATAATGCCCCTGGTAAATTATCGGAAACAGGAATATACTACAAAGGTTGTTACTGTTGACCAGATATTTGATGATTTTTCTTATGGAAAATATGACCCGCTGGCGATAAAACATTTTCTTTATCACACCTATAATCACTGGACAACTGTTCCCAAATATGTTTTTATCGTGGGCGATGCAACTTATGATTACAAAAATAATCTTCAAAAAGAGAATCCACCGAATTATGTTCCAATGTATGAAACAGGGACAACCCTTTCAGGTAATCCCGGGATTCCACCAAATTATATCTACGAAGGTGAATATGTCAATTTCTTTGGAACCGAGGCGATGGTTATGGGCAGGATAACGGTCCGCAATAATCAGGAAGTGCGTGATTTTATTGATAAGGTATTTGCATATGAAAAAAGTGATATTGATGGAACCTGGAATAAAAGAATAATCCTTGCTGCAGATGATGAATATGCAAAAGGCTGGGAAGGGATTTTACATACTTCTGCTTGTGAGGCGGTTAGTTATGTCGTTGCGGATTCATTGTATGACCGTGCAAAGGTTTATATGCTGAGTTATTTACCATTTCCACCCCATGATGACAATACTGTGAAACCACTTGCAACAGAAGATTTTATTAAGGAACTCAATAAAGGTGCTTTGATTGGCTGTTTCTTTGGCCATGGGAATACCCACCAACTTGCACATGAAAAATTATTCTATGAAACCGATATATCAAAGGTCAGTAATGGAAGGAGATTTTTCTTCTTTTACTTTGCATCCTGCACAGTAGGTCGTTTTGATGATTCAGACCATGAATGTATCGCTGAAGAATTTGTGCGTATGAAATGTGGTGCGATTGGAACAATGGGCGCACATGCAGCATCAAATACAGGCACCAATGAACCGATCGGTATTGAACTTTTCAGACTCTTCACAAATCCTGATACGATTCTAACAATGGGTGAATGTTACTACATCGCCAAACATATAGGTTCTGGTATCTCTACATATTTAATGCTTGGTGACCCGGCTACAAATCTAAGGAAGGTAAAACAGAGTTTCAATTTACAGGCGATACAGGATTCGGTAAGACCACTGGAGAGATTAAAAGTTATTTCTGATAAAAAACCTTATTATCTCACTGCCTACATCAAGGATACAACATCTATTAAATGGATTGACCCCACGACAATAAATAAAATCAGCAGTCATATAAGGCGGACTGTGCGCACAGGCGATAGTCTCAAAGATACAGTCATTTTTGATTATAGAATTGAAGGAAAAGAAATCTATCAGGGATACTGGGGATTGGATACAGCGTTATTTACAGTTCCTTATATATCAACGAGCCATCTCCCGGTAATAAAATTGAGTGGTTATAAAGACCGTTCAAGTGCTGTGTTTGATTCAATCAAAGTAAGAGGAACTGCACTTCCAGTTACGGACCAGGATGGACCTAAGGTATCATTCTATGATGGTGCAAGACAATTAAAAAATGGAGACTGGGTGGATAAGACCTTTATGCTTACAGGCCTTGTGTCTGATGAGAGTGGAATCAATCTTTTGAATTCCAAGGAAGATGCACGCGGTTTCTTTATTTATGTGGGAAAAGACAATATCGTAAATCGTATTGATCTGCGTAATAGTTTCATCTACAATCAAAATTCCTATTCTGAGGGTGAATTCAAAACCGAAATCACATTTGATAATCCACAGGAATCTATAACCGTCTATGTGAGTGATAATTGTTTTAATCAAACGATTGAAAAGATTCTATTGAATTCTAATATCTATGAGCGGATTTCAATAGAAAATATTCTGATATATCCTAATCCAGTTAAAAATCATAATGGCATATGGATAACATTTGTTCTGTCTCAGAGTGCAAAGGCAACGATAAAGATTTATACAATCGCAGGCAGATTGGTCAAGGTTTTCCCGGATATTCCCTGCCAGGCGGGTTACAATCAGAAATTCTGGGATGGCAGGGATGAATATGGAGATGATTTGAGCAATGGTGTCTATCTTGTCCATATACTTGTTGAGGGAAATTCAGGGATTGATAAAAAGATTGAGAAGTTTATAATAGCACGGTAGAAATTTTTAGTGAACCAATAATAACTCTTACATCAGTTTAAAAAACCATCTTGACTATATAAAAAATTTGTTTATTATTTATATTTAGAAAGAGGGGGCAAAATGAAAAACTTAAAATATATAGCGTTTGGGATAAGCATCATCACAATGGTTCTCGCTGTAATCGCGCGGTTATTCCTGCCAGAAAAAGCCTTATTTGGCCTTGCTGCTTTAACCTATCTTCGTCTGACGATGACGATGCTGCTATTCACTCTCGCCTGCCATTTTTTATTTACAAAATAAAAAGGGGCGGATGATTCCGCCCCGGGGTTTAAATAATAAATTATTACGCATTAGTTTGTGGTGGTTTTAATGCCCTTGTATTCTCCTCGATAGCAAGAATGACAAGAATCATATCTGCTGCCGCAAGCAGACTTACAAACATAAATGCACCATAGATCAATATCCCGAATGCTATACCTATTCCGCCGAATGCACCGAGTGCACCCAGACCACCATACCCACCATATCCACCATAACCCCTGCTCATCATACTGCCCATTGCTGCGCCACCGATAAGCATCACTATAAATCCGATCACGGTCAGAACCGCAACAATCCAGGCAAGGATTTTAAAGATAACCGAAACGACCCGCAGCGCTGTAAATTTTTTCTCCATTTTTACCCCCTTTATCTGATTAATGATATATAAAAAATTGATGAAGTCAAGGTTGAGCAAAGTCCTTGTTTCTTTTTATTGACTTATCTATTTTTTTGTGTAAAATATTCAAGTTTTTAACAAAAAAATTTAAAGGAGGTGTAATGGCAAGATATAAGATTGCCTGGTTGCCTGGCGATGGGATTGGTAAGGATGTTCTTGATGCAGCAAAAATTGTGCTTGATAAATTGGGTCTTGATGCTGAATATATACACGGTGATATTGGCTGGGAATTCTGGTGTAAAGAGGGTGAACCCCTTCCAGCGCGGACGATTGAACTACTAAAAAAAGTCGATGCAGCAATGTTTGGTGCGATTACATCAAAACCTACGAAACAGGCTGAAATAGAATTGATTCCAGAACTAAAGGGCAAGGGGCTTGTTTATCGTTCACCTATAGTAAGGATGAGACAATTATTTGACCTTTACATATGTTTAAGGCCCTGTAAGGCGTATCCGGGAAATCCATTGAATTATAAAGAAAATATAGACCTTGTTGTTTTTCGTGAAAATACTGAAGATTTATATTCTGGCGTTGAGTTTTATCCAGTGCCTGAAGAATTATCAAAACTGCTTGGCGGTATTTCTAAAAACTTTGAACCATTTAAAAATTTAGGTTCTCAGGAACTGGCAATTTCCTGTAAAGTGAATACCCGTAAGGGCTCAGAGAAAATCATTCGTGCGGCATTTGAATATGCAAGAAAGAATAAAAGAAAAAAAGTGACAATAATTCATAAGGCAAATGTGGTTAGGGCAACCGATGGATTATTTCTGGAAACTGCAAAAGAGATCGCAAAGGAATATCCTGATATCCTGATGGATGATGCAAATGTAGATGCAATAATGATGTGGTTATTGAAGAATCCTTATAATTATGATGTCATTGTAGCACCGAATTTATACGGTGATATTGTCTCAGATTTATGTGCACAGATGGTTGGTGGTCTGGGATTTGGCTGTTCTGGAAATATCGGTGAAAGGCTTGCGGTATTTGAACCAACCCATGGCTCAGCACCGAAATATGCAGGGATGTATAAAGTAAACCCCATTGCTACAATTCTTGCTGCAAAGATGATGATTGAATGGCTGGGTGAATTAGAACTTGCAAAGAGACTTGAGAACGCAGTCGCAGAGGTTATCAAAGAGGGTAAAGTTAAGACTTATGATATGGGTGGAAGTAGTTCAACCCTTGATATGGCAAGGGCGATTGCCGAAAAATTATGACAATAATTGAGAAGATATTCTCCCGTTCTACGGGTAGAAAGGTTAAACCTGATGAATATATATGGGCAGATATTGACCTCGTTACAATGCGTGATTTTGGTGGTCCTAATGTAGTCCAGGAATTTAAAGAAAATTTTCTTGATGCACCGGTTTTTGATAATAAAAAAGTGGTGATTACATTTGATTTACATATACCGCCAAGGGATGAGAAGGTCGCACGAAACCAGCAGATTCTAAGAAATTTTGCTCGGGAAAAAGGGATAAGATTATTTGATGTTAATACAGGTGTTGGCCAGCATATTCTATTGGAAAATGGCTTGGTCAAACCCTGGAGCATTATCATCGGCACTGATAGTCATATGAATCTTCTTGGTGCGGTTGGTGCCGCAGGATTTGGTATGGGCACAACCGATATTGCCGGGGCATTGTATAATGGTAAATTATGGTTCAGGGTGCCGAGGACGATAAAGATTGTAGTCAATGGGATTTTAAAATTTCCGGTGACTGCCAAGGATGTGATACTATATATCCTTAAGAATCTCACAACGAGTGGTGCATTGAATCGTGCAATTGAATTCTGGGGCGAGGCGATAAAGATGATGGATTTTAGCGAGCGGATTACAATGGCGAGTATGGTCACCGAGATGTCCGGTGATGTTGGATTTATTGAACCTGATGAAACGGTGCTTGAATTTTTGAGGACACATAATGCTGAAGATGTAGAATTAATAAGTGCTGATTCAGATGCTGAATACGAAAGAATCTATGAATTTGATATTACAAATTTGCGACCCCAGATTGCCTGTCCCCATTCACCGGATAATGTCGTTGATGTTGCAGATATTGCAGGCAGGAAGATTGACCAGGTGTTTATTGGTTCCTGCACAAATGGAAGGTTTGAAGACCTGAAGATTGCAGCAAGAATTCTTGATGGCAAAAAGGTTCACAGAGATGTCAGGTTGATCATTGTCCCGGCAACGATGGAGGTGGCAACACAGGCAGAGGCAGCAGGTTTATATAAAATCTTTTTGCATAGTGGTGCGGTTGTGGTCAATCCTGGTTGTTCATTATGCACAACAGGACATCCAGGTATACTTGCCCCTGGTGAGGTAATGGTCTCTACATCAAATCGGAATTTTATCGGTAAACTTGGAAAGGGGGCAGAGGTTTATCTTGCATCACCAGCAACTGCAGCAGCCAGTGCAGTCAAGGGTGAGATAACCTCACCACTGGATTTATGGCAATAGATTATTTATAAGGGGATGATATGTCCATCCTGAATAACACATTTACAGGAAGGGTCTGGAAATTCAGCGATGATATTGATACAGACCAGATATATCCAGGAAAATATTTGCCCCTCACTGATAAGGCTGAGATGGCAAAGCATGCAATGGAAGGAACAGATAGGGGAGAGGAGTTTCTAAAGAATGTGAGACCGGGTGATATCATTGTGGCAGGCAAGAATTTTGGCTGTGGTTCGTCAAGGGAGCATGCAGCAATTGCGATAAAAGGGGCTGGGGTTAGTATTGTTATTGCAGAATCCTTTGCCCGGATATTCCACCGCAACTGTATTAATACTGCCTTACCCATATTGGAATTAAAAGAAGCAAAGGAGATTAATCAGGGTGATATTCTGGAGGTGAACATTGAGACCGGTGAAATAAAGAATTTAACCCAGAACAAAACTTATCGCGCTGAACCAATTTCCCAACTGGAAAAAGAAATTATTAATGCAGGTGGTTTGCTTAAATATTTAAAATCTTTAAAATAGGATAAAAGATGGATGAGAATTACATAAAAAGATTGTTTCCGGAGATAGGGGAAATAAAAAAAGAAAAATTAAGAAAGGGTGTTATCAACGCCTGGATTATAGCAATTGAAAAAGGAAAATTCCAGGATATTGAAAATATTCCATTTACACTCCTTATCAATACGAGCAAGGGTTTGATTGAACATACCCGTGCAGTAACGAAAATGGCAATGGCGGTTGCCCGAATTAGGGATGACCTAAACTACGATATAGTCGTAGCAGGTGGATTGGTTCATGATGTGGGCAAATTGCTTGAATATGAATACAAGAATGGAAAATATATTAAAAGTGCCTATGGTAAACTTGTCCGTCATCCGGTCTCAGGTTATCATATCGTGCTTGAGGCAGGCTTGCCTTTAGAGGTTGCCCATATTGTTTGTGCCCATTCTGAAGAGGGTGAGAAGGTGAACCGTTCGCCTGAGGCAATTTTGATCCATCATTGTGATTTTATTGATTTTGAGATAGAAAAGGCAAGGGCGGGGAGTTAAAAAAATTAAAAAACAAAAAGGGGCGGCTTTGCCGCCCCTTTTTTATGGTATTGTCTATTTATGGCACGCGCACATTACCACTTGGACAATCATAAAAGGTATTATTATTGAGCAGGTCATTGGGGTTTGGATACTGTGTTCCGTTGAGATATATTCCCCAGTTTCCACTGTGGCCAATACTATCACCAGAGACTGTAGGAACTGCATTCTGAATATAGATATTCCCAGGCCAGCTCGTAGAACCTCCACCATATTCAATTGTGCAGTTAATAAGTTTGGATGACGCATCAATGGTAAGGTCATAAAAGCCGATATTGTACCAATCACCTGGTGATGGTGAAGCGACATTGCTTGTAAATCTAATCCTGCCATTCGTTCCATCGGCAATCAATCCACCGGTTCCATTATAGCCTGCATACATTTCAACATCAGGCTGGAACTTTATTGTATTACCGGGTGCAATCGTTATCACCGGGTTGGTCGCATTGTCTCCGATGTCAATGTCGCCGGTAATAACATAAGGGACTCCAGGATTCACCCAGGTGCCACTGGTATGTATAGTTCCGCCAGTTACCTCAACAGCATTGATAGTATTTCCGGTGAGGGTATTGCCTGTGCCGATCGTCCGCACATATTCTGCATTGATATGGAGTGGATATGAGCCACAACTGGTAATAGTATTATTCGTGAATGTATTAAATCCTGCACCGTTCGTTAAATACACACCATAATTACCACTGTTTCTGAATGTGCAGTTTGAAATCTTCACAAAGGTAATTCCCTCGGCATAGAATTCGCCGGGCCAGGATGTGCTACTACCACCATACTCAAATATACAATAACTGAAACTGGATGTATTCATTGCATTATCGTAAAGGCCAACATTCATCCAGTCACCTGGGGATGGACTTGCAACATTTGAGGTAAATAGAATTGTAGAATCCGCAGTTCCATTTGCCACAATAGCTCCTGCTGTTGATGAATAACCGGCATACATTTCAACTCCCTGGTTGAATCTGACAATACATCCCGGCTTAATGGTCAGGGTTGCATTATTTTCTACCCAGACATCATCATCAATGATATGGGGATTAGCACTTGGATACCAGGTTTCATCCGTAGTTATCGCACCACTGTGATGTGTGGGACCACTTGTGACTGTCAGGGTAGCAGTTCCTGATACATCTTCTGCGGTTGCAGTTATTGTGCAGGTTCCTGATGCCACACCGGTTGCCAGTCCAGATGAATTAACTGTGGCAACTGCAGTGTTAGATGATGACCAGGTGAAGTCAACATCCGTTACTTCATTATTATCAGCATCATAAGCCCGGGCAGTGAACTGCTGGGTTTCACCTGTGCCGATTGTGGCGGTGCTTGGTGTGACAGTAATATGGTCAACCGTTGTTTCAGGCCCGCAGCCTAAAACCAGCAATAGCACTGCCATTGTTGCGTATAAGAGCTTCTTCATCAATGCCTCCTTTGTAGCTCGTGTATTTTAATAATAATTATATCCAAAAATACATATATGTCAACGGTTGATTTCTATACCTTGACAAACTTCCTTTTTTTGGATATAATGTGTTATGATTTTTAAAAAGGTAGCACTTAATTATAAAAAGAATATCAGAGTATCAGGCTATCAGAAGAACAGATACTTTTCTTTGCGGAAGGAGAAGAATGGCTGATGCGGTAAGGTTTGGGGTATCAATGAGCAAAAAATTGCTCGTGGATTTTGACCATTTGATTGCGGAAAAGGGATATAAGAATCGTTCTGAGGCGATAAGAAAACTGATCCGTGAAAAACTTGTGCAGAAGGAATGGGAATTATCTAAAGAAGAGATTGTTGCAACGATTACAATGGTATATAGCCACGAAGTAAGGGAATTGACCGAACGATTGACCGAGATGCAACATAAATATTATAAGCAGATAATATCTGCGATGCACATCCACCTTGATGAACATAATTGTCTGGAGATGCTGGCGATAAGGGGCAGGGCAGACGAAGTCAAAAAGATTGCGGATAGACTCTTAAGCACAAAAGGCATAAAGCATGGTCAATTGACCACGACAAGCACGGGCAAAAAACTGGCGTAAGAAAATGAAATATAGAAGATAAGAAACTATGAAGTTAAGAATAGGTGTTACCTTTTTCATATTAGTAGCACGAAAGGAGGCAATAGATGAAACTGCTACTAAATATCGCAATAATATTTGTGCTGGTAGGACTTGCTTTTGCGGCAAGGCCTTTCAGCACCGATGATGCGGGCACGGTGTCGCCTGGTGCCTATGAACTTGAACTTGGTTATGACCTATGGAGCGAAATCGGCAGTCTGGGTCTTGGTTTCAAACATGGTCTGACCGATAAGATGGATATTGGCATTGGTTTTGGGTTTAATCTCGTAACCGAGCCCAAAAATTCATTCACGCCTTCAGAACTCTGCCTCAAATATGCTATCTTGCCAGATTTTCTTGCGACATCCTTTACTGCTGAAATCGGTGGTTCCTCTTATGCCCTCAATGGCATCCTGACCCGCTGTTTTGGTCCAGTGGAATTTGATGCCAATCTTGGCTATGTAACCGGAGACTCAAGCATCACCTATGCTGGTGCGATAATTTATAGTATTGGAAACTTTGCTCTCGGTGGTGAAGTCCTTGGCGACAAAGAGACCCAGAGTTTTCTTGTTGGTGGACGCTGGACAATAAAAGAAGGATTAATGCTTGATGCGGGATTCACAAGCGATTTTGATTTTGAAGAAAAAATCGCTACTTCTGGGCTCCATTATGAATTTTAAATATGGGACTGGAGTCCCTAATCCAAAAATATTAAAAAAGGAGAAAAAAATGAAAAACAATAAAATAATACTCGGACTTATTGCTGGGCTTTGTCTTGGAATGCCTTTATATGGCCATTTCCAGATGATATTACCCAGTGCTAATATTGTAGAGAACCAGAAATCAGCGACAATAAACCTTGAACTTCTCTTCTGCCATCCGTTTGAGCAACAGATGCTCAATATGGTTAAACCTATTCAGTTTGGGGTTTTAATAAATGGTGAGAAAAAAGAAAATCTTTTAGGCATAGTTTCAGAAAAGAAGATAGATGGTCTTTCAGCCTGGTCTGGAAGTTACAAAATAAAGCAACCAGGGGATTATGTCTTCTTTGTTGAACCCACACCCTACTGGGAACCTGCAGAAGAGAAATTTATTGTCCATTATACAAAGACCGTTGTGAATGGTTTTGGTATGCAACAGGGATGGGATGCAGAAATCGGACTTGAGACTGAAATCATCCCCTTAACCAGGCCTTATGGACTTTATGCGGGTAATGTCTTTTCTGGTCTTGTGAAGGTAAATGGAAAACCTGCGCCCTTTACCGATGTTGAAGTTGAATACTACAATATAGATAAAAGATATACTGCACCCCAGGAGCCATATATCACCCAGGTGATAAAGACCGATGCCCAGGGTGTCTTTGTCTATGCAATGCCCAAACCCGGCTGGTGGGGATTTGCCGCATTGAGCGAAAGGGAGACAAAACTCCTCAACAAACAGGACAATAAAGAATATCCGGTTGAGATTGGCGCAGTGATATGGGTTAATTGTGAAGAGATGAAATAGGGTGAGTTATGCATATCGCTGAAGGAGTCCTTTCTGCACCGGTATTGATAGGTGGTGCGACGATTACAGTTGCTGGAACTGCAATCGGTCTAAAAAAAATAGAGTATCAGGATATGCCTAAGATTGCGGTCCTTTCTTCGGCATTCTTCGTTGCCTCGCTCATCCATATTCCTGTTGGTCCTACAAGTGCACATCTCATTCTAAATGGGCTCTGCGGAATAATTTTGGGCTGGGCTTCGTTCCCAGCCCTGCTCCTTGGTCTATTCTTGCAGGCAATCTTATTCCAGTTTGGTGGGCTTACTGCCTTAGGTGTGAATACGGCAACGATGGCAACATCAGCGGTATTTTGTTTTTTACTTTTTAAGGGATTGGTAAAATCACCGAATAAATTATTGAATTTTGTCGGTGGATTCTTATCCGGGTTTGCAGGTGTATTTATCGCTGGCTTGCTTGTCGCATTATCACTATTCTTGAGTGGTGAGGTATTCATACCGGTTGCTAAAATGATTGTAATCGTTCATATACCGGTGATGATTATTGAAGGTATTCTGACGGGATTTGTTATATTGTTTTTGCAGAGAGTAAAGCCGGAGTTACTGGAGTTTTTCCATCAATAAAGGAGAAATAATGAAGATCAAAAAGTTCATTTTTTTATTTTTAATTCCCTGCATAATTTTCAGCCATAAGATCAACATATTTGCTACAGTAGAAGGAAATAAGATATTTACACAATCCTATGCAAGTGACGGTGGAAAGATCAAAGGTGGAACCATAGAGGTCTATGATAAGGCGGGTAATAAACTTCTCACCGGGATAACCGATTCATTAGGTGAATTCTCTTTTAATATTCCTAAAAAGGATGACTTAAAGATTGTGGTCCTTAGCGGAATGGGGCATCGGGCTGAGACTTTTATCAGTGCTGAAGACCTCTTAGATATAAAGGTTGAAGTTCCTGAAAAAATCGAACCGAAAAAGAACAAGGAAATACCTGAGATTGTAAACAGGCAAAATAATCCAGTGATTGATACCATTATTTTGAAAAGAATGATTGAAAATGTTATGGATGAGAAACTCCATACGGTCATAAGAATGCTCGCCGAAGAAAAAGAAGATAAAATAAATCTTAATGAGGTGATCGGTGGCATCGGTTATATCTTCGGAATAATTGGAATCATTTCTCTTTTTATGAGCAGGAAAAAGAATGTTTAACGAATACATAAAGGGTGATTCACTTATTCATAAATTTGATCCGCGTATCAAGGTCCTTTATGCCCTTTTGTTTTCTGTAGCCATTGCCCTGCAAAATGAGTTGGTCCCTTCTTTAATAGGACTTTTGATTAGCATTGTTCTGGTTATCATCGCACAGATAAAATTCAGGGAGATAATAAATAGATTGTTGATCGTTGATGAATTTATCCTACTGCTCTGGGTCGTTCTTCCTCTGACCTATCCAGGTGAACCGTTAGTAAAGATACTGGGTTTTAAAATTAGCCAGCAGGGTATTCAATTTACACTTTTGTTAACGATAAAGGCAAATGGAATAATGTTGATTCTTATCAGTCTTATAGCGACTTCAAGCATATTTGATATTGTTCACAGTCTGCTCCATCTCAAAATACCTGAGAAACTCGTTTTCTTGTTTTTCCTTGTTTATCGTTATACCTGGGTTTTGAATGATGAATATGAAAAGATTATGAGGGCGACAAAGGCGCGTGGATTTAGATTGAGGAATGATATACATACATATCGGGCGATTGCCTATATCGTTGGAAGTCTCTTGGTAAAGAGTTATAACCGTGCAGAGAATCTATATCGGGCAATGGTCTGCAGGGGATTTGCTGGGAAATTCTGGTTGATAGACCATTTTAAATTCAGATTCATAGATTTAGTTGGTGCCATAATATTGACCATATGCAACATTGTGATTATAATTGCCTGATGGAAGAAAAATATATGATCAAACTGAAGGGCATCACTTTTGGGTATGATGGGAAACCATTGCTCTTTGATTCCCTTGATTTTTTCCTTCCTGAAGCAGGCCGTGTAGGGATAATCGGACCAAATGGTTGTGGCAAAACTACCTTATTTAATATAATAATGGGTTTTGTCAAACCTGTAAGTGGGATAATTGAGATTTCAGGTATGGTTATAAAGGGTGAAAAAGATTTTCAGAAGGCGCGGGAAATGATTGGCTTTTTATTCCAGAACTCGGATGACCAGTTATTCTGTCCGAGTGTAAGGGAAGAGATTGGATTTGGGCCATTAAATTATAGACTACCGAGGGTAGAGGTTGAAAAAAGAATAAAAGAATCACTTGAAATTGTTGGGCTTAAAGGATTTGAAGAAAGGGCGCCCTACCATTTATCAGAGGGTGAAAAAAGGAAACTTGCGCTCGCAACAATTCTTGCAATGAAACCCAAAATTCTGCTTCTGGATGAACCTACTAATGGACTTGACGATTCTGGTTTGAAGAGTGTGGTTAAAATTCTAAATGATAGCAATTTAACATATGTAGTAATATCACAGGATATCAATTTTTTAAAGGATACAACAAAGGTTATTTATACAATTGACAGGGGAAAATTAAAAGAGATCAATCTCCATTCTTACCAATAATTTCCAAAAATAGATCGACTATCTCTCCATCAAGCTGGGTGTCTTTAACATTTTCTAATTCAGCAATTGCTTCCTGTTTTGATTTTGCCTTTCGGTAAGGCCTTTCCGAGACCATCGCATCATAAGTGTCAGCCACAGCAATTATCCGCGCTAAGAGTGGAATCTTATCGCGGTTAAGTCCTTCTGGATAGCCCTTTCCATCAACCCTCTCATGATGGGCATAGACAATATCAAGGATGGGTTTGAATTCGCTGACGGTTCCGAGTATTTTTTTTCCCAGGATAGGATGATTAATGATATACATTTTCTCTTTTCCCGAAAGTGCACCTTTTTTGTTCAGGATTCCATCAGGAATACCAATCTTCCCAATATCGTGCAATAAGCAGGCTTGCTTTAAAATTTCTTTATCCGATTCAGGAAGTTGTAGTTTTTCAGCAATCTTCATTGCATAATCAAGGACCCGTAGTGAATGACCAGCAGTATATTCGTCTTTGGCATCGAGTGTCTTTGCAATCAACTGGACAAATTCAATAAAGTTTTTATTGGACTTTGCAATCAATTTTTCTATTTCCTCTTTTGATTTATTCAAACTGGCAAAGACCATTGCATATTGTGAGAGGAATGACCAGGCAAAGGTTAGCATTATGATAAAGATACCAAAGATAAAGGGGTCTCTTATTTGTAATATCAATGTGCGATTTAAAAATGTTCCTGTAATATCAATCAATCCCAGTAATACCGCAAAAATAATACCTGCAATCATTGGCCTAATATCAATCAACTTTGGTTTATTCTTTCTATAATATACTATTGTATCAATAAATACATAGGTTGCCCAGATTGCGAGGAAAAAGAGCAGAAGATATGTAATATTTGATTTTACAGGTCGGTTGATACCAGCAAAACTTATGAGTTCATTTTTGACAAATAAATCAGTGGAAAGTGTTAATATGATTATTATGATTGAGAAGAGCCCGGTGACCCAGCAAAAAATCTTTGTATAACCTTTTCCAATTGTATTATAAACAAACTGGGGAAAGACAAAAAAATATGCAAAGATACAGGCAAACATAAATTTATTCCAGAAGATAATACTTGAATCTGCTGATGACAGAGATGACATTAAATAACTGGAAAGTAAAAATCCTGAACCAAATAAAAAGAAAAAACCAGCATAAAAAAATTTTTTATCAAACTGGTTCTTGAAATAGAGATAGAATAAGCCCAATGATAATAAAAAAACCGTGCAGAAGAAACTAAAGGTAAGTTGTTCAATGAGCATATAATAATTTATATAAATTTTTGACTCTGTCAATAGGGAAAATCTTGACTTACAAACTTTTTTGGTTAAATTCTTATGTGTTGCTATTATTGATTATAGGAACCTGTGATTTCAGGGGATTATGGATTCCCAGATGGTCGATACAGGATAATCAAAAGATATTTGAGGTCATTGATAATAAATTCAATCACATATTCTTACAGGTATTCGGAAATGGAGAGGCATATTATCCATCAAATATCGCACCAACACGGATAAATGATGATGGATGGCTGAAAGAATTTCTTCATAATGCACATTCAAAGGGGATCAAGGTTTCTGCCTGGATAAATGTCTTTTATTCCTGGGGTTATGGACCGAGGATAGAGAATATAAGGCACCCGATCAACTTTGCATCTGACTGGTATGTTTTTGACAGAAACAAAAGATCGATTTGTGATTATGGTATTGATGAACTAAAAAAATTAAAGATAGAGGGTTATTATCTTGCACCAGCAAATCCGAGTGTGAGGATTTATTTATTGAATGTGATTGAAGAGATACTGGACAGGTATGATTTTGATGGTATCCATCTTGATTATATAAGATATCCGGATGAAAATTTTGTATATGATATATATCTTCGGACAAAATTCCAGCGAAGGTATTTTTATGACCCATTGGAACTTGAGAGTGATTCACTCAGGCTAAGGCTTGGGATAAATGGTAGTGAAGAGTTAAACAGGATATGGTGGCAATTTATCAGTGATGACATTACTGAGTTTTTGATTCAAATAAGAGGCAGAATAAAGTCTAAAAAGCCTGACTGTTTATTATCCGCTGCAGTGAAGCCTGATTATTCAATTGCCCGGGTTGAATTTTATCAGGACTGGCTTACCTGGGTTAACAATGATTATATTGATTTTGTATGTCTTATGGCATATTCAAAAAACATTGAAGGCATAATAAATAAAACATTAAATAATGTAAAAAATCATAAAAAAATTATGATTGGGCTGGGAATTTACAATCTCAATTTAGAGACGATAAAAAAACAGATTGAATTGATAAGAAAAACACAGTTTAGCGGATTTGTATATTTTTCTTATCCTCAATTAAAAGAAAATAAAAGATATCTAAAAATAATGGATTAAAAGACGAACTTATCTGGATTTCTCTTGTTTATTCCATATTTTTTCATTTTCCGAAATAGTGTTGAGCGATTTATACCCATCAATCTCGCTGCCTCAGCCATATGCCAGTTTACAGTATTCAAAATGGTTATAATATATTTTTGTTCAGCCTTGGTCTTTATCTCCTTTATATTAGGGATCGCTTCACTAATTTCTTTCTTCATTTTTAATTCTCCTTTATTAAGATAGAGTCAATATAAGGGCGGAAGTGCTAAAGTTTTTTCTACAAAAACCCTCTCCACCTTCCGCCCTATTTTACTCTACCCCAATTATATATATGCAAATTTCGTGCCTGTTCACATTTATTTAAAATAAGAAAAAACATATGAAATTTCATAACTTTTTATTTCAATAGAATTCAAATAATTACCGTCTTTTTAAAATATGTTGCAGGTTTGCAACAACATTTTTTCCAATAGATTAACTATCGCACTAAAATAATTTAAAACCTCTGAAAAATCGGTAGAATTTGGCAAAATCGAAAAATTTGGAATTGTTGCATATTTGCAACATCATTTTTGCAACATTGCAACAAGATATTTAAAAAATTTTTATCTACAGGATTGACTTTTAGATAATTTTCATTATAATCATTTATGCGGATGTTAATTTTGAGTTCTAAAAGTTTATTACAAAAAGAGGTTGGTGATTTAAAACCACTTGTAGAAGAGATAGAAAGATATAAAAAGAGAAACAAAAACTATGAGATAAAATTTGTCTTCTTTGATGAAGATAACATATTCAGTATCAAACCAGCAAAGAAAAAGCCAAAGGAAATAAGGGGATTCATCAATCAGATTGAAAAAAAATGGGGTAATATCCAGACAGTTTTGATTATAGGCGGGGATAGGGTTGTGCCATTCTACCGTTTGCCCAACCCCTGCGATGATGATGATGCAAGTGTTTTGTCTGATAATCCATATGCCTCAAGGGATGATGATTTTTTAATCCCTGAGAGGGTATGTGCAAGGATACCGGATAATAAGAGAATAGATTTTATTATTAAACAATTGAATAAATCTTTTATCAGGTTTGATAAGTCATTTGGTATGAGTGCTGCGGTGTGGAGGGAGGCATCAAAGAATGTTTACAAACAGATAGGTGATATAAAGGAACTGAAGATCTCACCACCCACAACATCTGAAAATTTTAATTCGGATTGGCTTGAGAACAAGGATTTTTTATACTTCAATTTACACGGTAGTGCAGTATCAGAAAACTGGTATGGACAACAGGGTAATGAATATCCTGTTGCCTTAAAGCCCTCAAATATTTCATCAGCAACTGGTTTTGTAGCATCTGAGGCTTGCTATGGTGCTTATATAGTTAATAAAACTGAAAAGAATGCGCTATCATTGAAATTTTTGGACCAGAAAGACATAATTGGATTTTGTGGTTCAACGACCATTGCTTATGGGCCACCAGCGCCGCCTTCAGGTGAAGCGGATCTCATTGTAAAATACCTTTTTGAATATTTAAAACAGGGATTATCAGTTGGTGAGGCATTTAAAAATGCCAAGGTCGATTTCGCCCGTAAGATGGTAAGGCGCCATGGTTTTCTTGATGATGATGACCAGAAGACCCTTTTGCAATTTGTTTTATATGGTGATCCTTTATTAAAATTATTTTAATGGACAGAGGTCCAGGGGAGTTAAATGATTGAGAAGAAGATAATAGAAAAAATAACGAAAGAGGTTGGGAAGCAATTTCCTGAATTTAAGGGTGTTAAACCCGAGGTCAATGAGAAAAAGATACCACCCCAGAAGGAAGTCTATAAAAAACTTTCCCTTGAGGTTTCCAGGGAGACACGAACCGTATTCAACTTTAGATTTGTGAAAAAAGTCAGGATGGCTGATAATGTCAGGATGAATAAGATTCTGATTGTGACCACGGATAAACTTGGGCAGATCATAAAAATCAGTCAGTCAAAATAGTGAGAAAAGGGGATTTATGGTTGAAGCGCTTATAATCATTTTGATTTTTTCCTTTGTTTCTTTGATTTTCTCTATAATCCAAAAGATTTTGCCTGTAAGCATCTTCCAGGTGATTGTGATTTTGCTTACTATTTATCTCTTGATTCGTGTGCGGGTGAAGATTTCACGGGCAGAAAAAGAGAAATTAAGGGCAAAGATTGAAGAGTTAGAAAAGAAGATTGAGAGTCTGAGTAAAAAAGAAATTTAGTTTTTTACCAGGTTGCTTTTCTAACCCCGGGAAGTTCACCCTGAAGCGCGAGTTCTCGGAAACAGATACGGCATAACCCAAATTTTCTGTAAAAACCTCTTGGTCTTCCGCACCTCTGACAGCGATTATACTTCCGGGTTGAAAACTTTGGCGGTCTTTTTGCCTTTATAACCAAACATAACTTTGCCAATTAACCTCCTCTTTTATTTTTTCCTCTCAAAGGGCATACCCAGTCCTTCAAGTAATGCAAGGGCATCTTCATCTTTTTTTGCTGAAGTTACAAGGGCGATATCCATACCAAAAACCTTTTTCACCTTATCATATTCTATTTCAGGGAATATAGTTTGTTCAGTAAGTCCGAGGTTATAGGAACCACGACCATCAAATGAATCCCTCTTGAATCCTTTGAAATCTCTTATCCTTGGCGCAGCAAAATTGATAAAGCGATCAAAAAATTCATACATCCGGTTGCCTCTTAATGTCACTTTTAATCCGATTATCATCCCCTTGCGAATCTTAAAGTTAGAAATTGGTCTTTTCGCCCGGGTGTATGCAGGAGCCTGTCCGGTTATCTTTGCAAGGTCTTCCTTTATGATCTCAAGTATTTTGGGGTCTGCAACTGCCTCACCCACACCTACATTAATTACTATCTTTTTCAATTGAGGAACCTGATAAATATTTTTATAGCCTAATTTTTTTAATAATGACTTCCTTAATGTCTCTTCATAAAAAATCTTTAATCGTGGTTTATAACTTGTTTTCATTCTATTATCTCCCCGCATTCTTTACAAATTCTGACCCTTCTTTTTTCAATCTTCTCTCTTTTTACTTTAACCTTTTTGCCACATTTTGGACAGATGAGGACAAGATTTGAAATATGAACTGGTGCAGGTTTAGTAATTATACCGGATGGCTGGGTCTGGGAACGGGCACGCTGGTGTTTTTTTACAAGGTTGATTCCTTCAACTATTGCCGTTCTTTTTTCACGGTCTATTTCAAGCACCCTGCCCCTTCTACCTTTTTCTTCACCAGAAATGACCTCAACCAGGTCATTCTTTTTTATATCAAATTTTAGTTTTTTTATTTCTTTCATACGACTTCACTCGCTAAAGAAAGTATTTTGGTAAATCCCTTTTCCCGTAACTCACGTGCCACAGGACCGAATACCCTTGTTCCTTTTGGTTCTTTTTGATCATTGATTAAAACACAGGCATTATCATCAAACCTCACATAAGAACCATCAGGTCTTCTGATTTCTTTTCTTGTTCTCACTATGACCGCCTTTGCCTTATCACCTTTTTTGATTGGTGCATGGGGCAAGGCATCCTTTATTGTAACATTAATAATATCGCCCACATAGGCATAGCGCCTTCCTGAACTACCAGTTACATGTATACACATTGCCACCCGTGCGCCTGTATTATCACATACCTTTAATCTTGAATAGATTTGAATCACCTGGACCTCACTATCATTTGATTAATCTTTAAATTAAACATTTTCATTGTATTTTCTTTAATACCCGCCACCTTTTTAATTTAGAAAGGGGACGGGTTTCTTCGATCAACACCTTATCACCAACCTTGCATTCATTCTTTTCATCATGGGCATAAACCTTTGTCGCCTTTTTGATGTATTTCTTATATAGAGGATGTTTAACAAACCTTTCAAATTTAACAATAACTGTTTTCTGCATTTTATCACTTATCACGACACCAACCTTGGTTTTACGCATTATTCTCCTTTCTTTGCCTTTGTCTTGGTCTGGACTTGTTTAGCCTGTATTAATTTCCTTTTTCCTAATTCGTCTTCGCGCAGTATTGTTCTTATCCTTGCAATATCCCTTTTAATTATGCGCAATCTAAGTGGATTGGGTAATTGCTGAGATGCGTGGCGCATTTTTAGATTGAACAGTTCACGATATAATCCATTAAGCATTTCAATTAATTCTTCTCTTGATTTCTCTCTTAGTTCATAAACCTTCATATTTTATTCCTTCTTCTCTTTTGACAAATTTTGTTTTGATTGGTAACTTACTGGAAGCGATACGGAACAATTCTTTTGCCTCTTCGTTTGAAACCCCTTCAATCTCAAAGAGAATTCTGCCGGGTTTTACAACACTGACCCAGAATTCAGGTGCCCCTTTTCCTTTTCCCATTCTGGTCTCTGCAGGTTTTTTCGTTACGGGCTTATCCGGGAATATCCTGATCCAGACTTTCGCACCCTTTCTCATACTATGGGTGATGGCAACCCTTGCCGCTTCTATCTGGCGTGCAGTTATCCAGGCAGGTTCAAGTGCCATAAGTCCATAGTCACCAAAGGCAATTGTATTACCACTCGTTGCCTTTCCTTTCCTTCTACCCCTCTGTTGTTTACGGTATTTTACCTTTTTAGGCTCTAACATTATTGCGCATCTCCTCTATATATCCAGACCTTTACCCCAACGGTTCCATAGATTGTAAATGCAGTAGCACGTGCGAAATCAATATCTGCTTTAAGCGTTTGTAAAGGAACACGACCCTCGCGATACCATTCACTCCGCGCAATCTCTGCACCGCCGAGTCTACCACCGCAACTTACCTTAATCCCCTTTGCTCCAATCTTCATTGCTGAAATCACTGACCGTTTCATAGCCCGGCGGTGTGAAATTCTCTGTTCAATCTGTCGGGCTATATTCTGGGCAACGAGATTGGCATCAAGTTCAGGGATCCTCACTTCTTCTATGTTTATTGAAACCTCACTCTTTATAAGACTTTTGATTTCCTCATGGAGTTTTTTGATCTCCTCACCACCCTTGCCAATGATTTTACCTGGCTGGGCAGTGTAGATTATGATAATCACTTTATTTGATACACGTTTTATTACTATATTAGAAACCATGCAATCGGCAAGACGCTTGTTTAAATAGCGACGGATATTAAAATCTTCTATGACCAATTTTGCGTATGAAGTTTCATCAAACCATTTTGATTTCCAATCTTTGGTTACCCCGAGACGAAATCCTATCGGATGTGTTTTTTGACCCATTACTCTCCTTTCTTTGTTTGTATAGGTTTATAAGAATCAACGATAATAGTGATATGGCAGGTTGGTCTTTTGATTATCGTCGGACTGCCTCTGAAACCGGGGCGAAGACGTTTAAACCGTGGTCCTTCATTGGCGATTGCTTCTTTTACATAGAGGTCTTTGTCTTCAACCCTTACTGCACCGACCTTATTTTTTAAATTCGCCACTGCTGAATTCAGTGTTTTCAAAATGGGGATTTTTGTCCGGGAATGATGGAGTGTCAATATTGCCCGTGCCTGTGGAACTCCTTTGCCTTTAATCTCTTTTAAAATCTTTCTTACCTTTAAAGGCGATGCCCTTTCGTATCTTTTCACCGCTCGCGCTATCATTTTTCTGCTTCTCCTTCTTTCTCGGCTTTTCTTGTTCCAGAGTGGGCACGGAATGTTCTTGTTGGTGCGAACTCGCCGAGTTTATGCCCAACCATTCTTTCTGTGATATAGACAGGAATGAAACGATTACCATTATGAACAGCGATTGTAAAACCAACAAATTCAGGTGGAATAGTAGAATTCCTTGCCCAGGTTTTAATCACTTTCTTTTCTTTGGTTTCAATGAGGTGCATTATTTTTTTTAGAAGTTTCTGATCTATATAAGGACCTTTTTTCAACGAACGGGACATTACTTTCTCCTTTTTACTATAAATTTATCTGAAGCCTTTTTCTTTTTCCTTGTTTTCTTCCCTTTTGTCAACCAGCCCCAGGGCGAGGTTGGATGTCTGCCACCGTGTGCCCTTCCTTCGCCACCACCTAATGGATGGTCAATAGGATTCATCGCCACACCGCGCACATAGGGTCTGATACCCATATGCCTTGTTCTGCCTGCCTTACCGATTGATATACTTGAGTGCAAGGCATTTGACACCTTACCAATTGTTGCCCGACAGCGCAGGTCCACAAGCCTCACCTCACCTGAAGGAAGTTTGATATGGGCATATTTTCCTTCTTTTGCCATAATCTGACAGGAGAGCCCAGCGCTGCGAACAAGTTCACCACCTTTCTTCGGTGCAATTTCAATATTGTGAATTTCCACACCCAAGGGAATATTATTTAATGGCAGGCAGTTTCCAATTTTTATCGGCACATCCTCACCTGATATCACTGTTTCGCCAACATTCAATCCTTCCGGACAGATAATATATCTTTTTTCACCATCTTTATAGGTGAGCAGGGCAATAAATGCACTGCGGTTAGGATCATATTCAATAGCACTTACTACAGCAGGAATATTATCCTTGTCCCTTTTGAAATCAATTATTCTTATTTTTTTATGATGTCCGCCACCGCGATGGCGTGCAGTCAACCTGCCGAGATTATTTCTGCCGCCGGTCTTTTTCTCTGATATAACAAGTTTCTTTTCTGGTTTTGATTTTGTGATTGGGGGAACATTCACTGTATAAAAACGGCGACCTGGTGTTAAAGGACGATAGACTTTGATACCCATCATACACCTTCTACTATTTCAATCTTCTGTCCTGGTTTAATCCAAACCGATGCCTTTTTATAACCAGGACGATAACCCTCTGACCGTCCGAGTCTGCGCATTTTTCCACGGAAATTTGCAGTCCGCACTTCAACGACATCTACACCAAATAATTTTTCTATCGATTCTTTGATTACCTGCTTGGTTGCCTTCTTTGCAACCAAAAATTGATAACAATTAAGTTCTCTGAGACGGTCTGCTTTTTCTGTTATTATTGGTCTGATAATTATTTGTTCTGGCCGCATCTTTTCTCCAGTTCGGATAAACCATTCTTTGTGAACAATATATAGTCAGCCCAAAGCACATCATAACAATTTATATCTATTGAGCGTTTTAAATTTATTTTTGGAATATTCCTGACTGAAAGCAGAAGATTTTTGCTAATCTTATCCGGGCTGATGAGAATTTTGGCACCATTTATATTTATTTTCTTTAATAATCCATTGACTGTTTTAGTATTCGGTTTTTCTATATTCATATCCTCAATTATTCGTATTCTGTCTTCCTGTGCAGCAACGCTGAGTGCTGAAAGAAGTGCCCTGGTTTTTTTCTGCTGGGGCATTTTTTTGTAATAATCCCTTGGCTTAGGACCAAATACAACACCACCTTTGCGCCAGATTGGTGAACGAATACTTCCGTGCCTTGCCAGACCAGTGCCTTTCTGGCGCCAGGGTTTTTTGCCACCGCCTCTAACTTCAGCACGTGTCTTTGTCTTTGCAGTCCCCCTGCGCTGGTTATTTAATATGATTGTGATTGCTTCCCATAACAAAGTTTTATTGACCGGGGCACCGAAGACCTTCTTTGGTAATTCTATCTTGCCAACCTCTTCACCATTCTGATTATATAATTTTGTATCCATATCTATTCTTCCTTGGTCAATAATATTAAACCATTATTTGGACCCGGAACTGCCCCGTGCAAATAGATTATGTTGTTTTCAATCTTTACAATCTTGAGATTTTTTAAAGAGACGCGTTCATTCCCATAATGACCGGGCATTGTTTTTCCCTTCAGTATTCTTCCCGGGTCAGAGTGTCCATGACCAGCAGAACCAATCCTTCTATGTGACATTGAACCATGGGATGCAGGTCCACCTTTCCATCCCCACCTCTTCATACCACCTGAAAAACCACGCCCTTTTGTGTAACCGGTCACCTTTATTTTATCACCAACAGCAAATATCTTTGAATCAATTACATCGCCGGGTTTATATTTTTCTATGTTATTTGTTTTAATTTCAGCGAGCCATTTTGCTGATTTTAAATTTGCCTTTTTCAAATGCCCGGCAAGAGGTTTGTTCACTCTCTTTTTTATCCCAAATGCAATCTGGATTGCTTTATAGCCGTCTTTTTTCTCATCTTTTACCTGGACAACAGGACAGGGTCCTGCTTCTATCTTGGTGACCGCTATGAGTTTACCATCTTCAGTAAAAATCTGAGACATTCCTATCTTTTTGCCAATCAATCCTATCATATTGCCTTTACCTCAACATATACTCCAGCAGGAATTTCAAGTTTATTCAGGGCATCAATGATATCAGGGGTTACATCGTTTAATTCAATCAGACGCTTGTGAATTCTCAATTCAAATTGTTCCCTTGATTTTTTATCAACATGGGGAGAACGAAGCACCGTATATAATGAGCGTTCAGTGGGCAGGGGAACCGGTCCTGATATCTTTATGCCGAATCTTTTAACAGTCTCCACAATTGATTTCACAGACTGGTCAAGAATTCTATGGTCATAAGATTTTAATCTTATTCTCAATTTATTCATTATTCAACCTATTCAATTATCTGGGTTACGACACCAGCACCGACCGTCTTACCACCCTCACGAATCGCAAACCGCAAACCCTGCTCAATCGCCACCGGCGAAATCAACTCCACCTCTAAATTCGCATTGTCACC
>Ga0207433_10001056_pt1 | contig 61025 bp, 48 predicted proteins | sample YelNatPaOPGAMG01_FD_187559 | JGI IMG/M metagenome (GOLD analysis project Ga0207433, IMG submission 187559) | Hot spring thermophilic microbial communities from Obsidian Pool, Yellowstone National Park, USA - OP-RAMG-01 (SPAdes) (version 3) | ecosystem: Environmental > Aquatic > Thermal springs...
AATAACTCCACAATTAAGTTTGTGCAGGAGTTATCAGCACTAAAAAGGCGGTTTAATAGGAGAACTCCATCTCCTGTATTTTTATTTTACATAATAAAAATATTTTTTCAAGAGAAATTAAATAAAGGCGGCAATGCCTCAATTATGGGAGGTGATAATAAAAATAGAAAATCCCTCTTAATCTTCCTTTAAAAAATGTCCATTACCCATATCTTTATCTATCTAATAAGAAGCAGGTATATCCTGATTTTTGAGGAAAATTACGGGTGGTTCGCAGTGTTGTCTAGTTTACTTACTTCCAATTTTAACGCCCTTCTTAATCCTATCCAAGGGGTGTTGCGTAAGCCTCGTCTACCTTTGACTGCAAACTCTTTGTCCGACTTTTCCTCAACCGTTTTTTACGAAGAAATCAGCGGTATACCTGCTTCTACATATCTGTAAGTGAGGCAATACTAAATGTATTGATTTTTTATTTCAATAATATAAATTCTTCGGGCTTGCTTCTTGATTCTTCTCCATCTGAATTGATTGCATAAATAATAATATGATAAATACCATTGGCAAGATTATTTAGATTTTTACTTTCTATATTTAATATAATTGTTCCGGGATTATATATTTTATCTGCAAAAATTATCTGTTTTATTAATCTGTATCCGGTTGTGAAAATCCTAATTTTTATATTATTACTTGCCTGCGTTATATAAAACTTTATTTTTAAATTTTCTGTTTTGGAGTTATAGGGATTGGGATATATAACAACATCACTGATTGCTGGCTTCTGATTGGTAGTTTGTGTAGATGTCATAACCGGTGTTTCTGTATATGTTGGCGTCAATGCCAATGTTGGCTGCTGACTGTTGGATGCTGTTTGGGTTAAAGTTGGCGTGCTCGTCCATATATAACTTGTTGTTGCTGTTCTGGTTGCAGTTGATGTGCCTGTGACTGTACGCGTTGAAGTAATTGTTGGTGTGTTTGTCCTTGTCCAAGTTCCTGTCCAGACCGACGTAGCTGTAGCAGAGGTGGTTGCTGTTTGGGTAAAACTTGGTGTTTCTGTTAGTGTGTTTGTTAAAGTTGATGTTTGCGTCGCTGTCCTTGTTGCACTTTCAACTTGTGTACTTGTAAATGTTATTGTTGCTGTTGGTTGTGTGCCTGTTGGCGTGTGTGTTACACTATAATATGACGTATTTGTCAGTGTGTATGTTGGTGTTTCTGTCCGTGTATTCGTGAATGTATTTGTTATTATTTCTGTGTTTGTTAATGTCCATGTTGGTGTTCTGGTTCTTGTGGGTGTAAATGTCATAGTAAATGTTACTGTAGGGGTTATTGTTGGTGTGTTTGATGAAATTGTATCTGTCACTGTGAATGTAACTGTTCTCGTAAAACTTAATGTAGCAGTTTGTGTAGGTGAATTTGTGCGGGTTGATGTGCCAGTTGCTGTCCTTGTGCCTGTTGGTGATACCGAACTTGTGCTTGTAGGAGTTATGCTGGATGTAACAGAAAATGTTAATGTCCATGTCGGTGTAGCTGTCTGGGTACCTGTTGCTGTATTTGTTATTATTAAAGTACTGGTTCTCGTATATGTAGGAGTTGCTGTTCTTGTTGATGTGCGGGTAAAAGTAAATGTCGGAATAATTGTATTTGTTGCTGTCATTGTGGCAGTTACAGTTCTACTAAATGTTACTGATGCTGTCCGTGTCCATGTAGGTGTCGGTGTTCTTGTATTTGTTACTGTTATTGTTCTTGTAAACGTCGGAGTTAGTGTCCTTGATGGGGTAGGTGTAATTGTTGATGTCCTGCTTGGAGTCGGCGTAATTGTAGCAGTCCTGCTCGGACTTAGTGTAGGTGTTCTTGTCCGCGTTGGTGTCCCTCCGCTACATGGTGTCCATACATTTGCAGGACTTTGTATCCTGTCACGGACATATTGTCCTGATGTTGTAAGATTTGACCAGTTGGAACTTCCGCAGCTTCCAGGATTTAGCATTGATGCGCCTTCGCTTTTATCTGCCCATGACCAGTTGCACCAACTTATTAAAACTCCTGCAGAATTACTGCCTCCCATTATATTTAAAAAATTAGTTGCATTGTTATAATCCCATGGCGATTGTCCTGTTGACGCGCATGTGCCCCATTCAGTGCAGAATATCGGAATTGAGCCCACATAAGGTGTTAATAAACTGGTTGAATGAGTTGCAGCATAAAAATGAAATGTATACATAATATTTGAATAACTGAGCGGATTATTTACAACATCACTTCCAAGTTGCGACCAGTTTGGTGTTCCTACTATAATTACAGTATCCGGATCATTTGCACGTATCCTTGGTATTATGTCATTTGCATAATTTCTAACTGTTGACCATGATACACCATTTGGTTCATTACATATTTCATATAAAACATGTGCTTTGCCTTTATGCGTATTTGACATATTTGTCCAGAATGTCCGTGCGTCTGCAATACTTGCATTTGGGTCTCCTGGTGTTAAAATATGCCAGTCAATAATAGCATATATTCCCCTTGCCCCACATAAATCAACCAATTGATTTACATCATTTGTAAATTTTGTAGGATTTGTAAGATAACCGCCTTCGTTTACATACATTGCTATCCTAAAAACATCTATTCCCATTGTATTTACGAGATAATCAAGGGCGCTGCTTGTTGCACAGCACACATCAGAGCACTGTGAAATACCATACCACTGTAATCCATGACTTGAAACACCTTTTAACTGAACAGGATTGCCACAGGCATTTACAAGTTGCAATCCCTGAACTCGAAGTTTTCCGTTTTCTGATACAGGAGTGGCATTGATATTTGTATTGATAAACAATGCTATAATAATGTAAATAATATATATGTTTTTCATAATTATTTTGACAGCATTTTTTAAAATATGTTTCTGTATAATTTAATCGCTTAAATTTTTATTAACAATAATCCTATAATTAATAAATTTTTTTATTTTTTATCTAAGAATTAACAAAGTTTCTGGCTTGCTTTTAACTTCTGCACCGTCAATATTTTTTGCATAAATTATTACATAGTACGCGCCGTTAGCCAGCCATACTAAATATCTATTGGGTATCTCTACTGTATTTATTATTCCTGCATTATATATTTTATCTGCAAAAATTATCTGTTTTATTAATCTGAAGCCAGTTGTAAAAATCCTGACTTTTATCATCTTACTTCTCTTCGAAACCTTAAATGAAATATTTAAATCCTGACCGTTCCCCGGATTATACGGATTTGGATAAATTACTATATCCTCTATTTTATATTCTTCACTATCAGGCACCAGTGTCTGCGTGTAAGTTGGTGTTATCGACGGTGTTACTGTAATTGTGCATGTCCCTGTATAACTCGACGTTGCTGTCCATGTCAGTGTTACGGTTCTTGTATAACTTGGTGTAGGTGTCCATGTCAGGGTTATTGTCCTTGTTTCTGTCGGTGTTATTGTGGCAGTATATGTGGAAGTTATTGTATTTGAATATGTCGGTGTCTGAGTTAATGTTACTGTGTATGTAGTTGTTGCTGTTCGTGTCAAAGTCAATGTGGGTGTTGTCGTTGGCGTATTTGATGATATTGTATCTGTTACTGTAAATGTCGGTGTATTTGTCCGTGTAAAAGTAGGCGTACTGGTATATGTTAATGTTATAGTTAGTGTCAATGTAGATGTTATTGTTCTTGTTGATGTAAAACTTTCTGTTGGAATTAATGTATTGGTATAAATTATTGTGGGTGTTCTTGTATTTGTATATGTGGAACTAAAACCTGTTGTTGCTGTCCTTGTTAGTGTTGGAGTTATAGTTATTGTTTGTGTAAATGTATTTGTTATGATTTGTGTATTTGTTGATGTTGGTATTTGCGTATTTGTGTGCGTATTTGTTATTACTGCCGTATTTGTTGCTGTTGGCTGTGTGCCTGTTGGCGTTTGTGTTGCACTATAATATGGTGTATTTGTCCTGCTGTATGTCGGTGTCCCTGTCCGCGTCATTGTGAATGTACTTGTTATTACCTGCGTATTTGTTCCTGTCAATGTAGGTGTTCCTGTCCGTGTAAATGTTGCTACCAATGTATTTGTCTGTGTTGCTGTCCTGCTGTATGTCGGTGTCCCTGTCCGCGTTATTGTGAATGTACTTGTTATTACCTGCGTATTTGTCCTTGTCAATGTGGCAGTTACTGTTCTCGTTGCTGTTCCTGTCCATGTATTTGTTGCTGCTGGTGTATTTGTTCTCGTTGCTGTACTGCTGTATGTTGACGATGGTGTCCGTGTATAAGTTGGTGTTGGAGTTCTTGTATTTGTAACAGTTACTGTTCTTGAAACTGTTGGTGTTGATGTTCTTGTTGGTGTAGGGGTAATTGTTGATGTTCTGCTTGCAGTAGGTGTTGGTGTTCTTGTGCGTGAAGGAGTAAATGTTGCTGTACCACTTGTTCCACCACAATTAGGTGTAGGAACAGCAGCAAGCCAGTTTTTAACAGTGCTTCCATGGCAGGAAGTTGGATTAAAACTCCAGTCAGAAATTAATCGCGGTGTTGCTCCGGTATGCCAGCACCAGGCATATGCAGAATAAACATAATTCGCACTATTATTTGAACCTGATGCATTATTAATCCAGTTTATTAAATTTGTTTCAAATGGTGTGCATCCACCATTATCCTGACTTCCATCAGTTGCAGGTCCAAACTCACCTATTATTACACAATATCCGGCATTAACCGCAACAGAAACATTTGAATTCCATCCAGTTGAAGTATTATCTGATTTATTTGGATAAATATGTGCTTCATATGCAATACCATAACCACTGCCTGTATCTGTCAAGGCATTACTTGCAATACCTGTCATATCATAAGCCCATGCAAGACCACCTGCAACTATGATATTATTAGCTCCTGTTCCGCGAATAGTATTTACTATTGATTGATGGCCTGGGGTATTAAAAGAACCTGCAGAACCACCATTTCTCCACACTGACCAGGAAACATCATGTGGTTCATTGTAAATATTAAAAATTACAGCAGGATTATTTGCATATCTTGTTGCAACATCCTGCCAGAATTGTGTTGCATTGTTATCAAACATATTCTGTTGTCCTGTTGCTGTTCCCCAGGAGCCGGTACCAGACCAGTGTAAATCAAGTTCAACATACGCATTTAAATTTGATGCTGTTGAAACTGCATTATCAACAAAACCACGATAGGTTGTCTGGTTTGCACCACGATAACCAAACCAGAAATCCTGATTTAAAGGTATTCTAACACAATTTGATTTCCAATTAGATATTGCATAAGAAACTGATTGAGAGATATTTCCACCAGAGCCATTTGGTGGTCCCATTCCTGTTGAATCCCATTCCAATCCACAAATATTAACACCAACAAGTCGCCATTGGCAGCTATCACTTGCCCTGACTATATTTTTTCCTGAAACCCTTAATTGTGCTGGCGCAGAGATTAATAAATTAAAAAATATTAATATTAAAATTATTATAAATATTGATTTTTTCATTAAACTTTTTAGCATCTTAATTAAAGCCCTTTCGTTGTTTATTATTTTGACAATTAAACTTCTAAAAAGTTTCGCTTAAAATTAAATTTTATACGTTTAAAAATTGCTCATATATTATATCCTATAATATTTGAAAAGTCAAGCCGCGTAAATAAAATGTTTCTGGAATGGTATTTACTATAGGATGGTCAATTGACTGCTTGAGTTTTTCAATTATTTTTATTTTGCAACCTGATATTTTACTTGATTTTTCAATGCAAAACACAATATCATTATAATCAATATTGTGTGAACAGGAAAACACAAAAATCATTCCCCCCTTATTTAATAATTGCAAACTAAAAAGAATTAATTTTTTATATCCTTCTATTGCTCCTTTTTTTTCTTTTTTTGATTTAGAAAATGCAGGCGGGTCAAGAATAATAACATCAAACTTTTCTTTTTGCTTAATAAAACTTTTTAACACGCCAAAAACATCATCACAGATAAATTTATAATTCTTAAAATTATTAATTTTCATATTTTCTTCTGCAATACATAAGGCATCTTTAGAACTATCAACACCTGTTATTTCTTTTGCTCCATACTTTAATGCATAACAACCAAAAGCTCCTGTATAGCAAAAACAATCAAGAACTTTTTTCCCAGATACAAAATTTTTTAATTTTTCTCTATTTTCCCTCTGGTCAATATAAAATCCTGTCTTTGAACCAGATACAACATCTATTTTAAACAAAATTTCATTTTCTTTTATAAAAAATGGTTTTATTTGCTTTTCTTCCGGATAAATGACTCCCTGAAAATTTAAAAGTCCTTCCTTTTTTCTTACCGGTGATAAATTTTTTTCATAAATGATTTCCGGTTTTAAAATTTTAATCAGTAATTCAGTAATAATATTTTTCAGTTTTTCCATTCCAAGCGTATTTATCTGCATAACCAGAATATCTTTATATCTGTCAACTATTAATCCAGGTAAATTATCTGCTTCTGAAAAAATTATTCTTTTTGCCTCTGTATTTTTTATTCTTTCTCTTTTTTTAATTGCGTTTTTGATTTTTTTCTCAAAAAATTTTTTTAAATCTTCCGGTGGATAATATTTTTCTTTTTCACTGCTTATCTCAAGCATCCTGACAGTTATTTCTGATTTCCTGTTTATATAACCGATACCTATTTTTTTATTTGTGCCGTCTCTTACTAAAACAATTTCTCCATTTTCAATATTATTAGGTATTGTTTTTATTTCCGACTTAAAAATCCAGGGGTGACCTTTTATTATTCTTTTTTCTTCAAATGGCTTTAAATAAATCTCAGGATATAACTTCATAAATAATTATTCAACAGTTACACTTTTTGCAAGATTTCTTGGTTTATCAACATCAATTCCTTTTTTGACACCAATATAATAAGCAAGTAATTGTAAAGGTATTATGGCAAGCAATGGATAAAAATCTTCATCTATGTCAGGTATATAAATTACATCATCTGCAATTTTTTCTATTTCTTTATTTGATTTATTAGTAACAGCAATTATTGTTCCATTTCTTGCTTTTATCTCTTCTATATTATTTATTACTTTTTCATAAAGATAATTTCTCGGCACAACAAAAACATTTGGAACCCTGTCATCAACCAAAGCAATTGGTCCGTGTTTCATCTCGCCTGCAGGATAACCTTCTGCATGTATGTAAGATATTTCTTTTAATTTTAATGCGCCTTCTAATGCAATCGGATAATTTATATTTCTACCATAATATAAAAAATCTTTTTGTAAATAATATTTTTGGGCAATCTTTTCAACTGGTTTCAAATTATTTAAGATATTTTTAATAAATGATGGTATTTTTCTTAATTTTTCCAATGCATTTATTATATCCTTTTTATCCATTTTTTGTTTTATTTTTGCAATACTAAAAGCAAGTAAGTACAAAACAGCAAGCTGACTTATAAATGTCTTTGTTGCTGCAACACCTATTTCAGGACCGGCATGTGTATAAATAACACCATCAAGCATTCTGCTTAAAGTAGAGCCAACAACATTTACAATTGCAATAGAATAATATGCATCCTTTTTTATATTTTTAAAAGCTTCTATTGTATCTATTGTTTCCCCTGATTGTGATATTATGATAACAAGTGTTTTTTTATCAAGTACAGGATTTGCATATCTTATTTCAGAACCAATATCAACCTGCGTATTAATACCGGTATACTTTTCTAATAAATATTTACCAACATAAGCAGCATGATAAGAGGTTCCGCAAGCAATTATTCTTATATTTTCTATGTTTTTTAATTTGTTTGAGTCGATATTTTCAAATCTGATATTTCCGGTTTTATTATCAAATTTACCTATTATTGTATCTTCAAAAGATTGTGGTTCTTCCATTATTTCTTTTAACATAAAATGCGGGTATCCTGATTTTTCTGCCTGTTTATCTGTCCATTTTATTTTTCTTATCTGCCTTTCTACAATTTTATTATTATTTAATATCTTAATTCCTTTTTTTGTTATTATTGCAACATCACCATCTTCCAAAAAAATTACTTTATTTGTATATTTTAAAAAAGAAGGGACATCAGAAGATACATAAAACTCATCTTTGCCTATCCCAATGACAAGTGGAGAACCCTGTCTTGCAGCTATTATCTTATCCGGTTCATCAGATGAAATTATTACAAGAGAATACATCCCTTTTATTTTTGATAATGACTTTGATACTGCTTTTTCTAATCCATCTTTAATAAAATCTTCTATGAGATGTGCAAAGACCTCTGTATCTGTTTCTGATGAAAATTTATGGTTCTTTTTTAATTTTTCTTTTATTTCAAAATAATTTTCTATTATTCCGTTATGAACTATGGATATTCTACCTGTGCAATCAATATGTGGATGTGCATTTTCATCACTTGGCTTTCCATGAGTTGCCCAGCGGGTATGTCCTATGCCTGTTGTGCCTGTTATTTTTCTGCCTTTAACTTTTTCTATTAAATTTTCTATTTTGCCTTTTGTTCTATACCTTATTATATTTTTATTTTCAATGATGGAAACACCTGCAGAATCATAACCGCGGTATTCAAGACGCTTTAGGCCATATAAAACACGCTCTAATGCATTTTCATTGCCAATGTATCCAATTATTCCACACACTTTTATAATCTCCTTTATTTTATTCCAGAATTATACAAAATATTACTTAATTGTGCAAATTTTAAAATTGAAATATGCTCTGCTCTTGATTTATTATTTATCCGTGCCTGATTTAAAAAAATATCCGCATCCTGAGAAGACAAATCAAATGTATTCTTAAAATTATTTATAAACATTTTTCTCCTATGAGCAAATGCACAATTAATTATTTTAAAAAACAAACTCTCATCATATACTTTTATTTTTTCCTTTTTATTGAAATCAAATTCTATAAAGCTGGAATCAACATCAGGCACAGGAAAAAATGATTTTCTGTCAATTTTTAAAAGTATTTTTACATCTGCATAAAACTGACAGAAAACACTCAAAGAGCCATAAATTTTGCTACCTTCTTTGGCTACAATTCTCTCTGCAACTTCTTTTTGAACTGTTAAATATGCTTTTTCTATATATTCTCTGTTTTGTATAATCTTTTCTATTATTGGCCCTGTTATATAATAAGGAATATTGCCTGCCACTTTTACCTTTTGTTTTAAATCTTTTATCTTTTCTTTTAAATCAAATTTCAGAAAATCACAGTTGATTATTTCAAAGTTATTTATTCCTTTGAATTTTTCATTTAACTTACTAATTGCTTCTTTATCAATTTCCACAGCAATAACCTTTTTTGCTTTTTTTATCAAATATTGTGTCAGCGCACCGGTTCCCGGTCCTATTTCTATTATTATATCTTCTCTGTTAGAACAAATTATATCACCCATCTGATTTAATTTTGCAGTATTATGAAGAAAATTCTGTCCCAGATATTTTTTGTATTTAAATTTACCCATTTTTTCTGTTTTGCGCAATATGACAGGCAACTTTTAGGGCAGATAATATTGAATTACAGGATGCTTTTCCTGTTCCTGCAATATCATACGCGGTTCCATGGTCTGGAGATGTACGCACAAATGGCAAACCCAATGTAACATTTACACCAGTATCAAAAGATAAAAGTTTCAAGGGTATCAAACCCTGATCATGATACATACATATAACTGCATCATGACTTTGTTTATAAACGACTTTATGAAAAATTGTATCAGGCGGATAAGGACCTGTAACATTTATTTTTTTCCTTTTTGCCTTTTCAATAGCAGGTTTTATAATTTTTATCTCTTCATCTCCAAAAGCACCTTCTTCTCCTGAATGGGGATTTAGTCCCAAAACTGCAATTCTTGGTTCTTTTATTTTAAAATCTTTTTTCAAGGAATTATGTGTAATCTCTATTTTATCAAATATCTTTTTTATGCTTAAGTTTTTAGAAACTTCTTTTAAAGAAATATGCATTGTCACAAGTACAACTTTTAATTTTTCACCCATTAACATCATTGCATATTTTTTTGTATTTGAAAATTTTGCAAGTATTTCGGTATGTCCGGGATATTTTAATTTAGCAAGATGCAACGAATGTTTATTGATAGGCGCTGTAACTATTGCATCTGTTTTTTTAGTGAGAGCCATATTGATTGCTTTTGTCAAATACTTATAAGAAGCAAGACCTGCCTCTGCCCCTGACTCTCCTATTACAATTTTATTAAAATTAACCTGCTTCAAATCATACAGATTTATTATATTTTTTTTATTTGTTATTTTTAAATCATCGTTGATAATTTTAATTCCGAGTTTTTTTGATATTTTTCTCTGGGCTGATAACATTGGCATTAAATCGCCTATTACAAATACATCACAATAATTATATAAATTTTCCTTTAAAAACATTTTGGCAATTATTTCCGGACCTATCCCCGCGGGGTCCCCCATTGTTATTGCAACTTTTATTCTTTTTTTCATTTCTTTGTTACCTTTCTATCAAAATACTTTTTAATTCTTCCAATAGATTTTCATTTAAAACTTTTTTCTGTTCACCTGTTTTCATATTTTTCAAAGAAACAAAATTGTTTTTTTCCTCATCTTCCCCTAAAATCAAAACAAAACCTGCTTTTTTGCCGTCTGCTTCCCGCATCTGTGATTTAAAACTTTTACCTTCAAAATCCATTACTGCACAATAGCCATTCTCTCTTAAAAATGAAAGCAACTGTATTCCTTTTTTCATTCTTTTTTCATCGGCAACAATAAAAATATCTATCCCTGCTTCTTGTTGTAAACCAGTTGATAAGACATCAACAACCCTGTCAATGCCCATTGCGAATCCGGTTGCAGGAATATTTTTACCACCCAATTCATAAACAAGATTATCATATCTGCCACCTGCAAGAAGTGTGTTTTGCTGTGGCCCTAATTTATCTGTTACAAATTCAAAAACAACACCCGTATAATAATCAAGCCCGCGAACAAGATGAAAATCCTCTTCAAAACGGACTTTTAAATTATTTAATAATTCTTTAATTAAAGAAAAATTATCAGAACATTTTTTACATAAAAAATCTTTTATCATTGGTGCGTTATCAATTACTTCTTTACATTTTTCTTCTTTGCAATCAAGAACACGGATTGCAGCATTTCTTTCTATTTTTGAATTACAATTTTCACATAATTTATTACTATTTTCTTTAAAATATTTGTGAAGTTTATCTATATAAGTGCCCCGGCACTCTGAACAATTTAAAATATTTATCTTTAAAACAAAAGAAGTTACACCAATTGCTTTTAATATATCATAAGCAAGTTTTATTAATTCTGCATCTTTATAAACAGAGCCACTCCCAAATGATTCAACACCGATTTGATAAAATTCCCTGTTTCTGCCTTTTTGTGGCTTTTCATAACGAAACATCGGACCTATATAGCATAAATCAATTTTTTCAGGTAAAGAATTTTCTATGTAAGCCCTCACAACAGATGCAGTGCCTTCCGGTCTTAAAACTATATCCCGTCCTTTTTTATCCTTAAACTCATACATTTCTTTTATGACTATATCGGTTCCTTCCCCAATACTCCTGATAAAAAGATTTTTATCCTCTATTGTTGGTGTTATAATTAATTTTATTCCATATTTTTTAAAAATTTCAAAGGCACCTATAATAACTTTTTGCCATAAAAAACTTTTATCTGGTAACACATCCTGGGTTCCGCGCAACCTTTGAAATTTCATTTATTTTAATCTCCTGTTATTTTCTTTAAAAATTTAATTCCGTCTGACTCTATTTTAAATATGAAATATTCTCTGATTGAATCTCCGTATTTATCAAAAGAAAAATTACCAATTGCTCCATTATAATTTCTCACAGTTGATAAAACCTGCTTAAAATTTTCACGTGAATTTACACCTCTTTCCACTATTGCGCATATAATTGACATTAAATCATAAGAATTTGCAGATATAACATCAGGTAATTTTCCATATGTATCCTTATATTTTTGAACAAACTGCTGCGTTGCCGGTTCTTCATTTTCTATATAAAATTCAGATGGGAAATAAGAATTTTTCATATTATCCAGAAATTGTAACAGATAACCCGAACTCAATGAAGATGAACCAAAAACAGGCAAATCAAAGTCATAAAATTTTAATTGATCTTTTATAAGTAACATTTTCCTGTCAATTGCTGCAATATACAGCGCATCAATTGAAAATGGATTAAACTTTGGTTCCTTTACTTTTGAATATGTAAGATGAATTTCATCTATGACTTTTTCATCCACAACTGAAATAGCATAAATATAAATATCATAATTAAAAAAATCATCTTCTTTAAAATTATACGTTATCTTTGTATTACCTTTGGAATCGATATATTCTTCCGGAATAAAATTTGCATAAATTGTATCTGACTTTGCTTCAATAATTTTAGCAAATATCAAAACATCTGATTGTAAAGAAGATGCTACATTTAATGCAGTTTCTCTACTTAAATACTCCGGTTCAATGCCATAGTCATTTAACTTTGCATCTGCATCTGATTGTTTTATTACTTTTATTCTTTCATCTTTTGCAATTGCGTAACTCAATCTATTTGTCATTTCATTATCAATTTCATATTTTTTAATGTTTTCTCCTTTGGGAGAAAAATGCAATAAAGAAACTACAATTCTCGGTCCTTCGTATTTTTTCCCTTTTTCAGGCAATTGTAAATCTTTTTCTCCATAATAAAGTTTAAAATAATTAATTATATTTTGTTGAATCCTTTTTCCGGCATCATTCATCATATCAATTAATTTTAAATTCTCTTTTGCCCTTCTATCTTTTAATATCAGTGTATCAATACCGCCAAGACGTACAATTTCTTCTCTAAAATCATTTTTGTCAGGATTAAATTCAACTTGCTTTTTAATATTTAAACCCAAAACAGCTGCTTTTTTAACAAATGCGTCATTTAAACTTTTGCCATAATTGTCATTTGAATAAAGCGTACAGATATTTTTATAACTTGTAAATTGACTTATATATTTTGCTATTGCATTTGCCTGTCCCTGCGCAGAGCCGCTGTTTCTGAAAAAATATCCATTTTCTTTTACTAAATCCGGTTGTGCTGCTGTTGGAGAAAACATAACAATATTGTATCTTTCCATTATAGGCAATAATTGTTTTACTGTTTTACTGAATATAGGTCCAATAAAAGCAATAACATTTTCTTCTTCTATAACTTTATATATTTTTTGTTCAAGATTTTTGGATTCTTCATCTATGTAAATAAAACTTATTGCTTCATTTGCTTTTTTACCGTTATTATATTCAGAGAGTGCAAGTTCTATTCCATTCTTTACCTGATTTCCTATATCTATTGCTTTACCTGACAAAGGAAGTATTACGCCAATCTTATTTGCAGCAACCGGTCTGTATTTTACTGCTTCCTTAAATTTATTTAATATCTCTTCATAAAAATCACTGTCTCTGTGTTCTAAAATAAAAATATTTGAATATTTATAAAACTTGTCGTAGTCATTTTCCTGATAAAATTTTTTACATAAAAAATATAAAATATATTCATCTATGACTTTATGAAAGTGTTTATCCAATATTATGTTTAAAGTATCCTCTGATTGCGTTTTAATAAGTTCTTCCAGTTTTGACATAACATTTTGTTTAAACTGTGCAAATTGATGCCTTTTTTCTATTAAAAATTTAAATTTAGAAAAACTGTTTTCAATTTCATTTTTATCAGAATAAACATCCACACTTCTTATAACAGATAAAAAGCCCCACTGGTTATCAGGATAATAATTTTCATCGTAAGAAAAGTATTTCAGTGCCTGTTCATAATCTTTTTTATTATAATAATACTGACCTATCCAGAAATTTGCTTTTGCTCTTTCTTCTGCTGTTGTTCCTGTTTTTGAAAGTTCTTTAAAATATGATAGTTCATCTTCAGACACACTTATTGTTTTATCTAAAATAGCTGTATCTGCAGTTCTCACAGTTGGTCTTGGAGCACAAGAAAAAAGAAAGCATGTTATTAAAACAAAAAATAAAATATTTATTTTTTTATAGAACATCAACACCCTCTATTTTTTATATACATCTTCATTTATCAAAACTTTATATTTTGATTTTAATTCATTTAACACAGAATCAAATTTATTTTTTAATTTTTTGTTTTGAACCATATTTATTATTTTATCCTTTGATTCTTCAAATGATATCTGACGTTTATCCAATACTTTGATTATATGATAACCATATATTGTCTTGATTGGCTCTGACACCTGATCCTTTCCAAGGGCAAAAGCAGCATCTTCAAATTCTTTGACCATCATACCTTTTGTAAAATACCCCAGATTTCCACCTGATGATTTTGTTACCTCATCTTCTGAGTATTTTTTTGCAAGGTCATCAAAACTTTCTCCACCAATAATTTTTTTATAAATACTTTTTGCGAGGTCTTTGTTTTTTATAAGAATATGCTGTGCTTTTACTTCAACAAAATCACTTTTATTTTTGTTGTAATAATCTCTTGCATCTGATGCTGTAACTTTTGATTTTGCCTCTATGTTGTCTTTGTAAAAATCATGTGAAACAATATCATCAAAATCCCACTCATATTTTATTTTAACATCTGTCTTTTCTGCATATCCTTTTTCTCTTGCTTCCAATGCCATCAGTTTTCTGTTAATTAAATATTCTAAAAATTCTTGCTCCTGCTCTGGGTCTAATTTTACATCATATTTTTCCTGCATATATTCTTTTATAATTCTGTATTTTTCCTTTGTTAATGTATATTTGCCAATAACTGCAATTACATCCTTTTCCATTTTAGCAGTAGAAAATTTTGGAGTTTCTTTATTCTGTTCTGCAATTTCCTGCTGTTCTTCTGTTTGTTTTTCACCTTTAAGTTGTGTTGTCTCTTCTTTGACTAAAGTAGTCGTTGTTTCACATCCAATAATAAAAACAATTGTTAAAAATAAAACAAATATTTTAAAAACTATTTTCATAATTTCACCTCTGTTTTAAATAATATTTTAATGGATTTTGTCTAGATTTGCATTCCTCGCCTATTAGAATTTTGGCTATTTTTTTCTGTCGCCTTAAATCCCTTAATCTCGTGATTATTTTGTCTCTTAAATCATAGGGGGACATAGGATTTATGTATATCTTTGTTCCACCTTCAAAACCTGCTGGTATATTTATTCTTAATTTAATTAAAATATGCCATGGCATTATATCTATTGAATCTTCTGGCGTATAATACCATTCTTCGTTTGTTGCAATTTGAGAAGTCAATGCTGCATGTATACTATGTATCATATCAGAAAATCCTTTTAGTTCACTGTCCGAAAGGTCATAAGGATATATTTTTTCTGATTTTGAAAATATGCTAACTGTCGGAAATCTGTGCCCGATATCTGCAAAAGCAATTGCATAGTCGTTTTCTGCAATAATTAAATTAAAATAACGTGCAAGATTAGGTCCCATTTCATTATAAATATTTGGATTTTTTCTAAGTAGTGTCATTTCTCTTTCTATTGACACACCCCATTCATCAATTGCAACAAGTTGTTTATGAAGATGGTCAAAAGAAGCACCTGCCGGCTTTAACCAGTTCTGAAAAACTGATATATAACGAACATATTTATTATTTTTATAAATACTTAACATACCTTTTATTGTAAATTTAATATATTGAAAATGCTCATCAGGTGTCATCTCGCCAGAGGAATAAAGCTGAGTATCATAAACTGCATCCTTAACATAATGCCTGTGTGCAACTATTAGCTCATGGCCTCCGGCAAAAAACGCATCTGCCATTTCAATCTTTTTTTCTTCATTGACAGTTTGGGGGTCAACACCTAAAAGTTTTAATTTCATATCTATAATATGAAAAACATGTTCCCTGCCTTTTTTATCTGCAAGATATTCCATCTTTAATTTTATAATTTTATCTGGAATTTTATAGTCAAAATTCTTTTTCCAGTATTCCATTGTAACTATTTCAAATAAATTTGGAATTCTTCTAAATACCGGTTTTGTGGCATTTAACGTACCGGGGAACTGATTATAAAGTGATATGTATTTTTTCCCGATTTTTATAAGTCGTTCTTTTTCAGGTGGAGTATTTAAATACATTGCTTCACAAAAATTGCAATAATCTTCTTTTTTCTTTTTTTCTATCTTTTTAGCATTAGATGGAACATCGTTTGTTATTGGCTTACTTGCTCTGCCAGGGACCGTCCATACCTCTGTTCCTGTAAACGGATTTATTTGTTTTAATGTTCCATCTGCCATTTTTAAAAAATACTGATTATAATTTGACATATAAAACCTCTTTTTTATTTAAGGATTGTTTTAAATTATATACGATTTATTTATTAATTACAATGTTTTTTATTTATTGTTATTTTAATATAACCAAATAGTCCTTTGTTTGATATTATATATTCTTATAATAAAAAATATAATTTTTTTAAGCAAAAACCTCCACTAAAAATCATAAATTATAATATCTATTTTAAATTCTTCTAATTGTTGTATATATTTGTTAATTTCGCCTTCATTATGTCTTTTAACTGCAGTTAATGCTCCATAAATATTACTAAGATAAAAAGTTGTAGAAGGTATACCATATAAAAATTTTCCCGCTGTATCATCTCTTAAAAAAGCATTATATGTATTATATATAAAAATTGCATTTATAAGTAATGCTGTCAATCCTTCCAAAATTCTTCCACAATAGATATGACCTGCCCCTGGTATTAAAGTAGCTAATATTCCTGCTACAAAATAATTTTTTTGGTCAATTAAATTTACTTTATCAAGTTTTTCATTTATCATTTCTATTGATTTTTTTATTTCAGAATCTTTTATTTTATTAAAATATTCTTTTGCATCTTTCCAGTTTTCTCCATAAATTTTTGCCCACGCTTTTAAATAATATGCGTTATCCAATAATTTTGATTCTGGATAACTTTTTATAAAATCATCGACTAATAACAATGAATATTTATAATCCCTTTTCTTTAAAAAAATATATGCTTTTTGAAGTAATGAAATTTCTTTCATTTTGTCTGGATATTTCATTTCAATATCTTCGAAACTCTGAATAGCCTGTTCAAATTTTTCCGCGAGTAAATAACTAAGCGCAATTTTATATTCTGCTTTTTTTATTAGTTTACTACCTTTATTCATATATATAAATCTTTTGTATTCCCCTATAGCCCTATAATAATCTCCTTCATTAAATAAATCTTCCGCAAAACCAAAAATACCATCTGATGCAAAAACATTAAATGCCAAAAAAACAACACTCCAAAAAACAACAATTTTATAAAAAATTTTCATATTTACCACCTTAAAAATTTAATAAATTAAAAAAATTATCAAATAAACTCTCATTCTCTATTGGATCATAAAGCAGGGATTTTTCTATGTCTATATCATAATAATCTGTAAAACTGAACTGATTGCATCTATTTATTCTGTCCAAACCCATCAAAACACCTTTTATTGACCCATATTTTTTTATGGCATAAAAAGTAAATCTTGAACATGATGGATAAAAATTACATTCTGTGGTATGTTTCCCAGAAAATAATAAGTGATATATCCTTATTAAAGATAAAAAATGAATTTTAACAACAGAAGTTTCATCAGAAAGCATTTCATTTAACGTAACATCCCCGTATGATGCTTTGTTTTGTAAATCCCATTCACAGTCCCAATAAGAAAAACAAAAGTTTGTTAAAAAAAATATATAAATAAACGGCAAAATAACTTTTCTCATTATAATTTTACCTTTTTAACTTCTGCATCTCTTGGTATTTCAAATTTGTTAATAATTTTTGGTAATTTTATATTTCTTTTGACATTTGACATTTTTATTTTTTCTCTTAAAGGTGTCCCGCCTATTGCAGAATATGTTTCAACATATAATGGAATTTGTTTTTCTTTTATATTTATAAATTCTTCACAGTTAACGCTAAGCAAGATGTTATCCTTTTTATCTTTATATTCTATCTTTGAAATATTTCCATCTTTATTTTTATAAAGATTAACTTCCTTTATTACAGAAAAAGCAATGTTATTAGGTGCCCATTTTTCATAAATATATTTCTGATTTTTTTTAGTATCAATAAGTTTAAAACCTAATTTTTTTAAATCCAGTTTTTTTACTGTAACATCCATTGAATTAATATCAACACTTTTATTTTTTTCATTAATTATAAATGCTTTATTTTCTTCCGGATAAAACACAATCATTTCCTGTTCTTTGTTATATGTAATAATTTGATTAACAGGGAAAGTTATATTGAAATAAAATGCTTTTTCATCATTTGCATTTTCCGGCATTTTAATATAAAAATATCCAGTAGCAATTTCTGTTTTTGTACCATCGTATAATTCTTTATAAAAATCAAAACTTATATTTTCTGAATAAATTATATTGTAGAATAATAAAAAAATAAAAAAAATCTGGGGACATTTTAAATATCCCCAGATTTTTATAAATTTCATTTTATGTATTTAATAAATAGATGTGGCTGCTGCTGTAACAACACTCATCGCCCAAATATAATAAACAATAACCAGTACTCCAGATATTGCGCAACCAATGATACTATTAATTCCTTGTACTGATTTTGCCTTATCCTGATAACACGAAGTATATTGCATCACATAATTTGAAGACTTACCCATAATACGTGATGCCGGTGGGGATGGTGCAACCATATAACCAATCAATACACCTACAGGGCCTAAAAGAAAACCAATACCTATCCACAGTATTGCACTAACATCTCTTTCTGCATCTGCCTGTGCTTCATTACATTGCGCGAATGTATTAAGTGGCAAAGCAGTAAAAAGTAAAGAAAAAACCAAAAACACCACAATAAACTTTTTCATATTTACCTCCTTTCTTTAATTTTGTGTAAGTATATCATTTTTTATTTATATGTCAAGATTTTTTTTGATTTTATTGCAATTAATCTTGCAAAATAAAAATAATAATGTAAAATAAAAAATTATGAGATTATTAATCATATCAAACAGATTACCTTTTACAGCCTGTTATGAAAAAAATGATATCAAACTAATAAAAAGCTCAGGCGGATTGGTTTCCGGTTTAAGTGCGTATCTTGACTCATTAAAAGATTCCAGATTTTCTGATTTCAGCCATATCTGGATTGGATGGCCGGGCTTCACAACAAATGAAAAAGATAAAGAAAAATTTGAAAAACAAATTTATGATGAGTTTAATTCAATCCCTGTTTTTATTTCAGAAGAAGAAATGGAAAATTTTTATCAGGGCTTTTGCAATAAAACAATCTGGCCACTTTTCCATTATTTCCCATCCTATGCTTCTTTTAAAGATGAATACTGGGATAGTTATAAAAAAGTAAATATGTATTTTGCAGAAAAAATTTTAAAAATTATAAAACAGGATGATATTATATGGATTCATGATTATCACCTTATGTTACTACCTGCTTTATTAAAAGAACAATACCCTGATATTTCAATTGGATATTTTCATCATATTCCTTTTCCATCTTTTGAGATTTTCCGGTTACTTCCAAAACAATGGCGTGACGAAATATTAAAAGGAATATTAGGAGCTGATTTAATCGGGTTTCACATACATGAATATAATCAGTATTTTCTGAGAAATTTACTTCGTATACTTGGATTAGAACATTATCTTGGAAAAATAATTTATAATGATAGAATTATAAAATCTGATACATTTCCAATGGGTATTGATTTTAATAAATTTAATAATTCTGTTAATTTACCAGATACACAGAATGAAATAAAAGAACACAGAAAAATATTAAAAGATAAAAAGGTGATTTTATCAATTGACCGCCTGGATTATACAAAGGGAATATTAAATAGATTGCAGGGATTTAATCTTTTTCTCGAAAAATATCCTGAATTTCATAAAAAAATAATTTTTATTTTAGTCATTGTTCCTTCCAGAATTGGAGTTGACGATTATCAAAACATGAAAAGTAAAATAGATGAAATGGTCAGTAGTATAAATGGAAAATTCGGCAGCATTGACTGGGCACCAATAATTTACCAGTATAAACACATTCCTTTTTCAACCTTAACCGCATTATATAATCTTGCAGATATTGCGTTAATTACCCCACTTAGAGATGGAATGAATCTTGTTGCAAAAGAATATATCGCTACAAAGGTGGATAAAGACGGTGTTTTAATTTTAAGTGAAATGGCCGGCGCTGCAAAAGAACTCGGAGAAGCAATAATAATTAATCCAAATGATATTTCAGAAATTTCTGAATCACTATATATTGCTCTTAAAATGTCAGAAGATGAAAAAAAAGAAAAAAATAAAATAATGCAGGAAAGATTAAAAACATATAATGTAAATTTCTGGGCAAATGACTTCATAAACAGATTGTTTTTAATAAAAAAAGAACAATCAATGATCAAAGCAAGAATATTAAGCACGGATATGAAAAACACAATAATAAACACCTTCTTTAATTCCAGAAAAAAAATCATTTTTCTTGATTATGATGGAACTTTAATCGGCTTTAAGGAGCAACCATCTCTGGCAAAACCTGATAATGAATTACTGGATATGCTGGATAAATTATCAAAAAATTCCGAGTTAGTTATATTAAGCGGGAGAGATAAAATAACTCTTTCTAAATGGTTTGAAAACTTACAATTAAATCTGGTTGCAGAACACGGCGTTTGGATAAAAGAAAAAAATAATGATTGGCATCTTTTAAATCCAATAAAATCTGATTGGAAAAAAGAAATATATGAAATTTTTAAATTATATAAAAACAGACTACCCGGTTCTTTTATAGAAGAAAAAGATTATTCTCTTGTTTTTCATTATCGTAAATCAGACCCTGAAATGGCAAGTATTCGTATAAATGAATTAAAAGAAGATTTAATATATTTTACTGCAAATATTGATGCTCAGGTTATGGATGGCAAAAAAGCACTGGAAGTAAGATGCGCGGGAATTAACAAAGGCACTGCCGGATTGTATTTTTTATCAAAAGATAATTTTGATTTTATCCTGGCACTTGGAGATGATATAACTGATGAAGACCTGTTTAAAAACCTGCCTAAAAATGCATGGTCTATAAAAATAGGAATACAACCATCTGCTGCAAGATTTAATTTATTTAATTTTTATAATGTTAGAAATTTATTAAAAGAATTTATTAAAAATAACAAGTAAAGGTATAATTATGGAACCATTTGTATTTAAAACAAGATTGCATTTAACAATAATTCTCGGGAAAAAAGCAAAAAATATCATTGAACTATTAGAAGGCATAAAAACTGTACCCGGTTCCTGTATATATTATCACACCCATAAATTTTTACAGCAGCATCATTATCTTTCACCGGAACCACCTAATGATTTTGCATTCTGGATTTCAAATATATTGCAGGAAAAAACCCTTGGCGAACAAATGGCTGCTATTGATATAATGCAATTTAAAACAATCAAAGAATTAAGAGACAAATTTATTGAAATAATTGAAAATTATTTATCAAATAAAAAAAATTTTAATGATGTTATGCCAGGAAGTGAATTTCAATTTTTAAAATCACAGAGTTTTGTTATAAACACAAATCACATTGCAAATAACATACAGGAATTTTATGAAATTTTAAAAAAAATAAGTATTGACTCTCTTTATTTTCACATATTTGAAGCACGGTTAAGATTAGAAAAACCAACAAATGATTTTTCTTTATGGCTTGAATCAACAGGAGAATTACAAATTGCAAAAAAAATAGCACAACTTGACCCGTATACACAGACATTGCAGGATTTAAGAAATAAAATTTGCAAATTACTGGAGAAAAAAATAAATGTCAGTTGATATAAAAAATTACGAACAAATTGTAGGAAAAGATGTTATAGACGAGTTATTTATTATTGCCGAAAAATTAAAAGGAAAATCTATTCAAAATATAAATTCAACAGCCGTAGGTGGTGGTGTTGCAGAAATTTTAAGCAGAATGATACCACTTTTACAAAATTTGGGCGTTAATGCTTCCTGGGATGTAATAAAAGGCGGAGATAAATTTTTTAACATAACAAAAAAAATACATAATGGTTTACATGGCGTTGATATTTCATTTACTGATGATGAAATAGAAATTTTTCTTGAGGTAAACAGACAAAATGCAAAAGAACTCAATCTCTATGGAGATATTTTATTCATTCACGACCCGCAGCCAATTGCACTGATTGAAAAAAAACAGGAAACAGAAAAAAAATGGTTGTGGCGCTGCCATATTGACTTTTCTAATCCTCAGGAAAAAATCTGGCTGTTTTTAAAAAATTTTATAGAACAATATGACGCATCTGTTTTTTCAGCTCCTTCTTTTGCAAAAGAACTAAATATAAAACAAATACTTATTTCTCCTTCCATTGACCCTTTGAGTGATAAGAATAAGGATTTAAATAAAAATGAAATTAAATCTGTTTTTGAAAAATTTAAAATTGATATGGAAAAACCGATAATAACTCAGATATCAAGGTTTGATTATCTAAAAGATCCGGTTGGAGTAATTAAAGCATATAAACTCGTAAAAAAGTATATTGATTGTCAGCTGGTTCTTGCTGGTGGTGGAGCAACAGATGACCCAGAAGGTGAAAAGGTCTTAAAAGAAGTAAAAGAATCTGCGGCAGATGACCCTGATATTTTTATTTTGCTTTTGCCACCCGGAAGTGACTTTGAAATAAATGCACTGCAACGCGGCTCAACAGTTATTTTACAAAAATCATTAAAAGAAGGTTTTGGTTTAACTGTTGCAGAAGCACTGTGGAAAGCAAAACCGGTAATCGCAGGTGCTGTAGGCGGAATACCACTTCAAATCGCGCATAAATATTCTGGAATATTAACACATACAATAGAAGGAACTGCATACTGGATAAAACAATTATTGCAGTCACCTGATTATGCAAAAAAACTTGGTGAAAACGGCAGAGAACATATTAAAAATAATTTTTTAATAACAAGACATATAAAAGAATACATACTTGCATTTTTATCTTTGTATTATAATGATGATGTTGTGAATTTATAAATTCTAATATATTTACGGTTTAAAAATAATAGATTTACTATTTTCTTTTTATAACAATTAAAATAATTATCACAAACAGCAAAAAAACAAGTAGTGATAAAACCATTATAATCTTCATCTGCTTTTGCTGATTGTTTTCAATATCAATTATTTTACTTATTATTGCATCAATTATTTCGCTTTCTATCTTTGGATTGTCTGCCATTTCTTTTAATTTTTTTGTGTCATTTTCAATTTGTTTTGTTGTCTTTAATATATAAACCCCTTTTTGTGTTGTTGGAAGTATATCTTTTGCTGTTTCTGTTTTTGCTTCTTCTTCTCCTTCTACTATTACTTTTATTTTTTTCTCTTCACTTGAATTAATGATAAATGAAAAGAACAAAGATAAAAAAATTATAAAAACAATTTTTTTCATCACCCACTCCTTTGGTTATAATTTTTAACTGGAAATCATATTGTTTCTTTTCAATCAGGAATAAGCAATATTGTTATTATATCTACCAAATTTGAATCTTCAAATTTTAAAAACAAATCGTAAATTGCAAATTATATCATTGTCCGATTTTTCATTTAGACGGGGATGGAACCCCGTCTCTACAACTACATTTTTTTGTCACTACTGTCCCTTAATAAATCAAGGATAAATTCCATCCGTAATACAGTTTTTGTTTTTTAAATCGTAAAATGTCAATCGTAAATCGTAATTTTTTTATTTTACACTCTACTTTTCACATCTTACATCATACATCTTAAATCTTACATTGCACATTGCACATTTTCCAACCAGCAACCAGCAACCGGCAATGTAGTTATTGTTTTTGTGCTTTTAAAAAGTAATATTCTTTATTTTCATATTTTTTTACAACAAATCCTTGTTTCATTAGCATTTTAAACATTTCTTTTTTATCTGGCAAGATGTTTTTTTTCATATTAAATTTTTCGTTGTTATGTAATTCATTTATTTTTCTTGATGGCATATCATGGCAGATAATTAATATCCCTTTTTCTTTTAACAATCTATTAAACTCTTTTATAAATTTTTCTTTGGGATAAAAGTGCGGAAATGAATTAAAAACAACAACCATATCAAGTATTTGGCTTTGTAAAGGAATTTTTGATGCGCAACAATTGAAAAATTTTATATTTTTATACTTTTTAAGATTGTTTTTCGCATAATTCATCATTTTATCTGCAATATCAACGAGATAAACTTTTCCTTGACTTCCTGTTTTATTTAAAATAAATGGTGTGAATTCACCCCTGCCACAACCAGGCTCTAATACACACATACCTTTTTTTAAACCAAAAATTTTTACTATTTTTTCAACACGCCTTTTTTCCTTTATATCATTAACCCACAGGTTCTTATATGATTGCGCTAATTTATTAAATATCTTTTTATTTTCATTCACCATATTTTTTCCTTTTTGGAGAAAATAATGCAGATATAAAAAATAAAATTGAAATAAATATAACAACAGTGGCACTAACCGGGAAATTAAATGCAAATGATATTAAAACACCACCTAACCCGCCTGATAAGCCTGCAACAGAAGAAATGATAAAAAATTTTTTTAAATCAAATGTCCACTGATATGCAATTGCAGGTGGAGTTATTATAAGTGCAAATAACATAAGCCCACCAATTGTGTCAAGATTTAACGTAACTATTACACCTATTAAAAATAAAATAAAATACAAGATAAAATTTACATTTATACCAAGTGTTATTGCTATTTCTCTGTTAAAAAGAAAAACAGAAAAATTTTTAAAATATACTACAATTAAAAGAATAGCAAAAATTAAAATTATGGCCTGTATTACAACGTCGCTCCAGTCAGACAAAAGAATATTTCCCCATAAAAAATTTGTAACCAATTGACTTTTACCTTCTAATAATCCAACGCCAAAAAAAGCAACTCCCATAACAAAAGAAAAAATTATGCTCAAAGAAATATTTGGATTTGTTTTTGCTTTATCTGTGATAGGGCCTATGAAAAGAGCCGTTAAAAAAGAAGATAAAAAGGCAAGCAATTTAGAAGGCAGATTAAAAATTATTGCCCAGATGCCACCTGCCATTGCAGAATGCGCAATTGCAACTCCTATAAATGGAATGTTAAGCAAAAATACAAAAACTCCTATTAAACCACAGCTTATGCCTGCAACTCCTGCTGTTGCAATTGCCTTTAAAAACAATTCATCCATAAATCAACTCCACAAGATTTTTTCTTTTGAAAATTTTCTCCGGTTCTTCTTTTATAATAATTCTACCTTCTTTTAAAACAAATACTTTATTAACTGATTCAGGTATTGTGCTTATCAGGTGAGTTACCATTATAACTGTCAAATTAAATTCTTTTTTTGCTTTTTCAACACATTTTAAAAAATCTTTATACGCATTAATATCAAGATTTAAATTTGGTTCATCTAAAAATAAAATTTCTGGTTTTCTTGACAAAGCCATTGTCAATAAAATTTTTTGTCTTTCTCCACCTGATAATAAACCAAACGGCTTTTTTATTATTTCTTTTATTTTAAATTCTTCTATTAAATGAAAAAGAAGCTCTTTGTCAGGTGAGCCAAATTCTATTACATTTTTTGATAAAACAGGAAAATATTTATCAATATCAAGTCGCTGCGGCACATAACCGCATTTTTTTCGTATGTTTTGTATTTTATCTCCATAAAATAATACACTGCCATCTCTGATTTTTATTATACCAAGACAGGTTTTTAAAAGTGTTGTTTTACCAGAACCATTTGGTCCTAAAAGTAAAATAAAATCTCCTGAATTTATATTAAAATTTATATTTTTTAAAATTTGTTTTGAGCCAATTGTGAGATTTACATCTTTTAAATCTAAAATTTTTCTCATTTTATCTCTGATTTTATTTGTTCTAAATTATAACTGTACAAACTAAAAAAATACGAGTCCACGCCTTCTTCTGGTGGAAAATACATAAGAGTTATTTTCTTTACTTTCAATTCTTTATTAAAAATATCTGCACTTATATCATTGTCTCCTGTTAAATTGCTTATTATAAATTTTACTTTTTCTTTTTTGGCTGTTTTTATCATATTGGTTAAATCCTGTGGTTGAAGTGAATCAGGTCCTGCAAAAGTAAATAAAACCGTAAGACCTGCATATTCACAAAATGCTTTTTGATGAATACTGCTTATAACTTTTATTTTTTTATCCTTAATTTCCTTTATTAACATTGTATCTTCTGCAATTTTTTCTTTTATTTTAGAAATAATATTATTCATATTTTTGTTATATTGTTCTTTTTTATCCGGAAAAATCTGAATTAAAAAATTATATATTTCATTTAATCCGGAAATATAACCACCGGGTGTATTTAAATCAGACGAAGAAATATAAATTATCTTTAAGTTTTTATTTATTTTTATAATTTTATCTACAAGATATTTTTGAAATGGATGGATAATAAGTATTTTTGCAGTTGAAATTTTTTTTGCATCATCCGGTTTTAAATCATATGTCCCGGGACAGGCAAGATGTGGTATTAATGTTTTTGTATTATTTTCTCCTGTTATATCCCTGACCAGAGAAGATATAATACTTGTTCCACACAGTATTTTATCCTCTGTTATTCTGTCAACACACCCGGTAAAACAAAATATAATCAAAGATAAAAATAAAATTTTTTTCATTGAGTTCATACCTACCTTGATCAATTTTCAATTGCAGGTTTTTGATTTTTAATTTTAAATTTCCCCTTCCCCCTCTTTTTCAAAGAGGGGAATTCTCTTATTTTCCTCCTTTTGTAAAGGGGGACTTAAGGGGAATTAAATTCAATTGTCAATTTTCAATATAAAACATCTGCCAGACATAGTCTGGCTACATTTATCCATTTTCAATTCTCGATTTTCGATTTTCTAATTACGGGCGACCACATAGGGTCGCCCCTACTTATATTCTCGCTCTCGCTCTAATCTCGCTCTCTTGCTCTCTTGTCATTCCTGCCCCTGAATAAATCAGAGGTAAATTCCAATAGGAATTCAATTTTTGTTTTTTTAATTGGCAATTTTCATTTTTTTATTCTTTGTTTTTCTGTTCTTAAACCGTAAATCGAAAATCGGAAACCGAAAATGTATTTATTAAGTCTGGCTACCTTGATCTATTCTCTATTATCGATTTTCAATTTTCCAACCTCCCCCTCACCTTTATCCTCTCCCCGCAGGGTAGAGGAAATTTTTTCCAATCCGCAATCGGCAATTGGCAATCGGCAAGGTAATTATTGAATCTTCAAATCTTTGAATCTGGAATCTTGAATTTTAAAAAAACGCCTTTTAAATCGCAAATCGAAAAATTTATTTATTTCAATCGGCAATCGACAATTGCCAATGTAGTTATTATATTTTTACCACCATTCCACCTTTAACAAGGAACCCTGGAGCAGGATAACCCTGTTTAACTTCATATTGTTTATCAAGTAAATTAATAAAATCAACATAAAAACCTGTTTCATTACCAAATATAATAGTATTGTAATTTATACTTGCATTGTAAATTGTATAATCATCTAATTTATTTAATCTATTATTTGAAGCAAACCTGTCTTTTGCAAATTCTGCTTCTAATTTTAATGAAAGATTATTATCAAGCAACCCAAGCCCAATATATGACTTCCCTGTTAAATAAGAAAAATTTGCTGTTTTATCTTTTGGGTCAATGTAAGAAGCATTAGTGCCAATTGTGAGTAAATCAAAAAGTTTTAAATCAAAACCAGATTCTACACCTCTGAATAAAATAGCACCTGTGTTTTTATATAAATTATCAACCGGGTCTACCTGCAATAAATTGCTTCCTTCTGTTTGATAAACAGATGCCCTGTAAGTTAAAATTTCAAAAATAGTGTGCTCTAATCCTGCTTCATATTGCCAGTAACTTTCCGGCTTTAAACCATCTTCATAATTATTAAAAATAACCTGACCCATAGCAGGTGTCTTATAACCTTTTGAAACATTTATATAAATTTTATTTTTCTCCCATAAAGACATTGCAAAGCCAGCCTGTGGTATTAATTCTGAACCCCAGATATTATTTATACCATATCTTAATCCAAACATTATAGAAAACATTCCAACTTTTTGTGCTATTGTAAAATATGGTGCATAGTCATTCTCATGCCTTTCATCAACTTTTTTAAATGCAGGATTGGGTGGATAATTTTCAAATCTGCCACCAAAATACTGCCAGTCAAAGCCAATTTTTGTTAAATTACCGGGAACAATTACCATTTCATGCATTAATCTTACACCATAATTTTCAAATCTGTTATCACTCCCTGGAATTGTAACTGGTTTTGGAACCGTATAATTTGGCGAATTTTTAAAAAAATCATTAAAACCCGCATCTATATAAAATATTGCTTTTGTTTTTTCTTCATCCCTGTCTCTTACAATTCTGAAATCAGCAGAAGTTTGTTTCATATCACATGCCTCTAAATATCTGTCCCATATTGAACCAACAGGTCCTGGATTAAAAAATATTGTATTATTATAACTGCCATTTGCTTCTAAGCGAAGTTCATTATCCAGATCATAACCAATTTTTGCTGAATAATTTTGCTGATAAGAATCAGAGTTTGGCCTTTTTCCGGCTGTTGATTTATAACCGGCATTTATTGAATAATCAAATTGCCCTGATTTTAACATATTATTTATGTAATAATCCTGTGTTGTATAATTACCAATACCTGCTGCTAATGTTGTTTTTATCCCATCTTCTTTAGGTTTTTTTGTTGTAATGCTTATAACACCAGCAACTGCCTGATTGCCGTATTCCACTGATGCAGGACCTTTTATAATATCAATCCTGTCAACGGCATCCAGAGAAAGTGTATCAAATAATTGATGCCTGAAAAGTGCCATTGATTGTGGTCTATCATCAATTAAAACAAGTATGCCTGAATTTGGCATTTCACCCAAACCGCGCAGTTTAAATACAGATGTTGCCATAGACCCGGCAGTAAAATTTAAAATATTTGCCTTTTCAAAATAAACACCCGGCACATTTTTTAAAATATCAACAACATTGCTGCTGCCATTTAATTCAATGGACTTACCTGAAAAAGTTACAATTGATTTTCCAAAGTCAGAAATACCAATTGTATAATCACTTTCACTTATTAAAATATTTCCTAAATCATAAACAAGTGAAAAACTCAAAACTGGAATAATCAAAAACAAAAATAAAAAAACTCTTTTCATAACAAAACCTCCGTTTTTTTAATCTATTTTAAAAATCAATTTTACCTGCAAATCTAATCTTTCAATATTGATTTTGTCAGATATAGAAGGATATGGTGCGGAGCGATTAATTGTCGCAAGTGCTTCATCATCTAAAATTTTATAACCAGAAGTTTTTATGATATTTACATTTTTTAAAAAACCATTTTTATCAATTGTAAATTGTAATTCAACAACCCCTTCTATATGCTCTTTTTTTGCCTGATATGGATATCTTTTGTTTTCCTGAATTTTCCTTTTTATGTAATCATAAATAACAAGCATTTCGCTGTCTGGTTCATCATATAAAGAATCTACCCCGGATTTACTTTCATTATCTCCAATTTCTTCTTTTTTAAGAATCTCTTTTGTTTCGCTTTTTATATTTTTAACTACTGATTTATTTCCGATAAGTTTTATATCAGGGAGCATAGAAGCTTCAATCGTGTATATTTGATTTGCATTTGTTTCTGCTGTATTATTTGAATTTTTTGATTTATTATGCTGGACATAATAAAAATATGCTGGCACAGAAAAAATTATACTGTGGGCAAATATAGAAATTATCAATGCTATAGAACTGATTGTTTTTTTATTTTTCATTTTTTTAATCAATAGTTAGTGTTACGTTTTTGTAAAATCGTAGCACAATAAAAAAATATGTCAAGTAGTTTTTTTAATTTTTCTGGAAATAAATAATAACATACACTCCGCAGAAATAAAAAACATAAAAAATTCAATTTTAGAGACAGATCCCAGTAGTGTCCAAATTAGACAGTCCATTACTTTTATTTTGTTATTCCTGTACCTGAATAAATCCTGTCCATTACCCATATTTCTATCTATATAATAAGAAGCAGGTATATCCTGATTTTTGAGGAAAATTACGTGGGATTTGTAGTTATTGCCAACTTCTATTTACCATTTTAGTGCCACTTTTTAATCCTAATAACCGGGGATTTGCGTAAGCCACGTATACTTATGACAAAAAATGCGATGATTGAATTTAAGTAAAACCGTTTTTTACGAAAAAATCAGCGGTATACCTGCTTCTTAATACTTATGGGAAATGGTGAGTTTTCAAAGAGGGGAAGTTTTGAGTCTCTATACTCCGCAGAAATAAAAAGCATAAAAAATTCAATTTTTGGGACATACAACAGACAGACCCCAAATTTGTATTATTGGAACTTAAAATATTTTTCTGGTTTCAAAATATTAAAAGAATTAATAATTTTGACTTTTTACAAAATATTAAATATAATTATTCAACTGAGGTGATTTCATTATGAAAAAATATATTATTATAATATTATTAATAATTTTTAATTTTACTTCGTATGCAAAAAACAGCTTCAAAGAAGGGAATGAATTATATTTAAAAGGAAAATATCAGGATGCTTTAAAGGAATATAGCGAATTTATAAATAAAAACAATGATTATTATGAAGGATATTATAATGCAGGAAACGCATATTTCAGAATGGGAGATTATCAAAAAGCACTTGAAATGTATAAAAAAGCATACGAATTAAACAGCAAAGATGAAGATGTAGTTCATAATATGAAAGTAGCAGAAGAAAAATTAAAACAACAGCAACAACAATCTCAATGCAATAAAAACCAGTCAGATAAAAACCAGAACAATCAGCAAAATCAGAAACAGCAACAAGGGCAAAGTCAAAATAATAATCAAAACCAGCAATCGCAGGCAAACCAGCAAAATCAACAGTATAACCAGCAACAGGCACAGCAAAATAATGCACAGCAACAGAACCGACAAAAACAATCATCAGGTATGTCTGATGATGAAGTCCAGGCACTGCTCAATATGAAGAAAAAACAGGAACAGCAATTAAGGCAGTATTTTGGTAATCAATACAGAAAAAAAAATCAGGAAGATGATTTTCCTGATTTTTTTAATATGAGCCCTGCTGAAATAATGAGATATATGGAGCAGCGAATGATGGACCCATTTTCAGAATTTGAGCCCAAAAAAAACAGAAGCGGCAGCGGAGATAAAAAGGATTGGTAGCATATTTAACTTAGTGTTTTTTTGAATTTAGCAATTGCAAAAGAAAAAATTATAATCCCAAAAATAAAAAGCGCTGCAACCTGTGGAACCAATTCCATAAAAGTTGCTCCTTTTAGAAATATACCTCTTATTATTACCATAAAATATCTCATCGGTATAAAATAAGTCAACATCTGTAAAATTTCAGGCATATTTTTTATAGGAAACAAAAAACCAGAAAGTAAAATATTAGGGAAAATAAAAAATATTGCTGTAAGCATTGCCTGCTGTTGGGTTGCAGATACTGTTGAAATAAAAATACCAATTCCTAAATTTGTCATTATCATAAACAAGGAAAGTGTCACAAGAAGCAAAAAACTTCCCTGCATATCTATTCCAAAAACAAGTATGCACATCAAAGTTATCAATATTATGTCAAGCAAACCAATAATAATATATGGGACTATTTTACCTATAATTATTTCAATCTGAGTTATAGGGGTTACTATGAGTTGCTCAATGTTTCCTGTTTCTTTTTCTCTCACTATTGCAAGAGCAGTTATAACCAGTGTTACAATCATTAAAATAAGTCCGATTACTCCCGGCACCATCATATTTGCACTTTTTAATTCAGGATTAAACCAGTTTCTTTCTCTGACTTCCAGTGAAGGAAGGTCACCAATAAATTTTTTCATAATTTCTATTTTTTCTTTGAAAACCTCATTTGAAAAATTCTGAATTATTACAATTGCCCTATTTAGTGTAATAAGCGATTGATTTGAATCTGTTCCATCTGCTATTAATTGTATATAAACCTTTTCAACCTTTTTTACATTTTTTGAAAAATTTTTTGGTATTCTTAAACCTATGATTGCTTTATTTTTTCTAAAATATTCATCTATTAACTTATCCTCATAGCATATGGATACAACTTTAAAATATTCGCTATTTTTAAATTTATCAATTAAACTACGACTTATACTGGTATTATCTTCATCACAAATTATCGTTTTTACATTTTTTATATCTGTTGTTGCCACATAACCAAATATGATTGCCTGTAATATAGGCGCAATTATTAAAAGTTTTATAATCTGTGTTCTTTTCATCTCTATGAATTCTTTTTTTATCATTGATAAAATTGGTATATTCATTTTTTTAGTCCATAAATTTTTTAAATTTTTTTATTGAAATAAAAATAAACAAAAAACTAAATATGCATAAAAAAACTGCCTCAGGCAAAAGTACTAAAAAATAAACATCCGGCTTTAGAAAAAGTGTTCGTAATGCCACCAAAAAATACCTGGCAGGCACAAGATAAGAAAAAACACTTATAAAAACAGGCATTGAATCAAGTGGAAAAACAAATCCGGATAAAAGTATGGATGGTAAAACAGTTGCAAAAACAGTGCCGATAACAGCAACTGTTTGATTTGGCGCAATGGATGACATAAAAAGTCCAAGCCCCATTGAACCCAGCAAAAAAAACAATGTAAAAACAAGAAAGGTGAAAAAATCTCCACGAAAAGGAACTTTAAACCACAATGTTCCAACTAAAAAAATAATTAAAACATCTATAAATCCAATCAATATATATGGTAGCAATTTACCTATTAATATTTCTTCTGACTTTGCAGGTGTTGATATAATCTGTTCAAATGAGCCGCTTTCTTTTTCACGAACTATGGTCAAAGATGTAAGTGTTGCTGCAATTAACATCATAATTATTGCAATTAAACCAGGTATCACAAAATTCTGACTTTTAAGTTGCGGATTATACCATACGCGTGGAACTGGCTCTATGTAAGGTATCCTTTTTGGATTAAAACCCCTGCTTTTTACCTCCTTTAATAATATATTTTTAGAAAATGTTGCAGTAATAATTTTTATGTATCCCAAAGCCACATTTGCTGTATTTGAATCAGAACCATCCAGAATAACCTGAACATCCGCAGTTTTATTTTTCCTAATTTTAAATGTAAAATTTTGTGGAATAACTAACAATACTCTTATTTTATTTACTCTTAAATTTTTAATCTGTTCTTTTATATCTTTTTCTTTATCTTTTATTACAAAATAACCTGATGAGATAAATTTATCTATATAATTTCTGCTCAAACTTGTTTTATCATAATCAATAACACCCATATCAATTTTTTTTATATCAAAAGTAATCGCATAAGCATATAAAACCAAAAGTATAACAGGAGCTAATATTGTAATTGCAAGGGAGCGTGGGTCCCTCTTTATATGCAAAAATTCTTTTTCTATAATTGCTTTTAACCTTTTTAAATTTAATTTCATTTTTTTAACCTTTTACCACCCTTATAAAAACATCTTCCATATTAGGCATAACTTGCTGCGGCATTTCAAATCTTATATTTTTTTTCTTTAATATATCTAAAACAAAATCCAAACCATTTTCTTTATAAGGGATAATATGTAAGTTAGAACCATGTAAAGAAATTTCACCTATATTTTCTTTTAAACCAATTACTGATTTATATGCCAAAATCACATCCTGTGTTTGTATTTCAAAAACCTTTTCTCTTAATGTTTCTTTTTTTAAAAATTCAACACTTCCTTCTTTTACTATTTTTCCATTATTCATTAATGCAACTTTGTCACAGTATTCCACCTCATCCATATAATGTGTAGTCACAAAAACAGTTATGTTTTTTTTCAAAAGATTTTTAATAATCTTCCAGAAAATCTGGCGCAAAAAAGGGTCAACACCTGCTGTTGGCTCATCTAAAAATAAAACTTTTGGGGTATGAATAATTGCACAGGATAATGAGACGCGTTGTTTTATACCGGATGGCAAATCTTTTACTATGGTGTTTAAATAATCTTTTAACATTAATTCTTCAATTATTTCTTTCATATTTATTTCTGTTGTTTGTTTTTTAAGGTTATATACTCCTGCATAAAATCTCATATTTTCTTCTACCGTGAGATTTGTATATAATGAAAATTTCTGGGACATATAACCAATTATTTTTTTTACTTTTTCCGGTTCCTCTGTGATAGAAATATCATTTACATATGCATCACCTGATGTTGGCTGTAAAATTCCACATAACATCCTTATAGTAGTAGTTTTACCAGCGCCATTTGCACCCAAAAAGCCATATATTTCCCCATCTTTTACTTCAAATGACACAGAATCAACCGCAACAAAATCTCCGAATTTTTTTGTTAAATTAATTGTTTTGATTGCCATAGTACTTCCTTTTTAATTTATTGCATTTATAAAAACATCTTCTATTGTGGGTTCTGCTTTTATAAAATTAATATCAATTTTACTTTTTATTTGTTCAAAATTAAAATTTTGATTTATTATTATTCTATATCTGTCCCTTATTATTTTTATTATTGCTGAATTTCGTAAAATATCTATTTTTTCCTCATTCAAATCATCAATTTTTGCTTCACATACTTTTTCTTTTAATTCCTGTTTTAATAAATCTGGACTCCCTTTTCTCACAATTTTACCTTTATACAGCATTATGACATCACCGCACCATTCTGCTTCATCCATATATGCAGTTGTTAAAATTATTGAAACACCTTCTGCAACAATTGACTGTAATATTTCCCATAATTCCCTGCGGGAAACAGGGTCAACACCTGTCGTTGGTTCATCAAGTATTAAAAGTTTGGGCCTGTGAATAAGTGTGCAGGTTAAAGCAAGTTTTTGTTTCATCCCGCCTGATAAATCACCGGCAAGTCTGCTGGAAAATGCAGAAAGTCTTGACATATGTAAGAGTGGTTTTATTCTTTCTTCCAGTATGCTTTTTTCTATACCATATATATCTGCAAAAAATTTCAAATTTTCATAGACAGTTAAATCAGTGTATAAAGAAAATTTTTGTGGCATATATCCAATCTGTTCTTTTAACTCCTCTGATTGCTCTGGCAATTTAAATCCTAAAACATTGATATTGCCTGTTGTTGGCTTTAATAAACCTGCAATTATGCGCAACAAAGTTGTTTTTCCAGCGCCATCAGGGCCTATCACCCCATATATTTTTCCTGCTTCAATATTTAAATCAATACCATTAAGTGCAATTGTGTCATTAAATTTTTTAATTAAATTATTTATTGTTATCATCTTTTTTATTTTCTTTTAAATCTATTATTACATCACATTCCATACCTGGTTTTAATTCATAATTTTCATTTTTTACTTTGACTGTCACTGCATATACCTGCTTTATTCTCTCATCTTTTGTTTGAATATTTTTTGGTGTAAACTCTGCTTCGTTTGCTATATTTGAAATAACCCCTTTGTATATTTTATTTTTAAATGCATCTATTTTTATAATTGCACTTTGTCCTAATTTTATTTTTCCAAGAACAGGTAATGGCAGGTATATAGTTACCTTTGCTTCATTTATATCACCCAAAGTAAGCAAGGGGGTATTTGCTGATACAAGTTCGCCAACCTCTACATATTTTTTTAATATTACTCCTTCCCATGGAGCTTTTATCTGTGCGTCATCGTATATTGAATAATTTGCTTTTGCTGTTGCGTAATTTAAAAGTGCTGCTTCATACTGTTGTTCTGTTATTGAGCCTGACTTATATAAATTTTTCATCCTTTCAAAGTTTTTTGTGGCATTATTAAATGCTACTTCTGCTGCATATTTTTGAGACGAAGTTACAGCATCATTGAGTTCTAATAGCACCTGACCTTCTTTTACTTTATCACCTTCTTCCGCTAAAATGCTTTTTACACGGGAAGTGAGGCGTGAATTTATATCTATTTCTTTTAATTCAATTGTTCCGGAAATCTCTATTTTGTTTTGCTCTTCTCCATTTTTTATTAAAAAATAAATCAAAAAACCTGTTAATGTCAATGTTAATAGAATTATAATTCTGACTTTTAATGGTGGTAATTTGTGTTCCATATTATTTTCTCCTTTTCATATTTTTTTCATAAATCCCATTTTTCAAAATATCAAAGATGAATTTTTTTCTTTGTCTTATAAATTCTTCTAAAACCAGATTACTTATGCCTATTTTTTTCAGAACATTTTCTGCTATTGGTTGAAATAAAAAAACAGGCATAATCTGGCTTATTAAGCTTATTAACATCTGTAATATATTTAATTTTCTGATTTTCCCTTTTTTAATCTGGGTTTCAAAATACTTGTATAACTTTCCTGTCATAGGATTTACAGGAATTCTGTTTATGTTTTCAAAAATAATCTGTGGTAAAAATTTACCACCTGATATTATTTCATATATCAACAATTTTACATAACTGCTATAATTTTTAAAAAGATTTATATAAACATCTATTATCTGCCCCATCTTTTCTTCTACATTGTTTTCTTTTATATCATTTGCCTCTATGGAATTTAATTTTTCAATTAAAATGTTAAATACAGTATTTAAAACTTCTTTGTAAATGTTTTTCTTTGTGGAAAAATAATAATGAAGCATTGCTTTGTTAACTTTTGCTTTTTCTGCTATTCGTTTTGTTCTTGCACCATAAAAACCATATTCTATAAATTCTTCTGCTGCTGCTTTTAAAATTTTACTCTTTTTATCATCTGTATCTAATTGTAGCATAAATCACCTTTTTAACCATTTGGTTTAACTATATGGTTAAATTATATCATAAATAAAAAGATTGTAAATAATTTTATGTGGCAACAAAATCATAATAGGCAATTTTAATATAAAATTTTTTATATTTAAAATTATTACCTGTTATGATAAAATCTTTTTAATATGGCAAAATTAAATAAATTTCTAAACAAATTCACAGAATTGTTTATTTTTACTTCTGTTTTTTTAGTGCCACTTACTTTCTGGCTTCCGGCAAACGAAGCATTTGAACTACCAAAATCAACTGCTTTTTATGTTTTTACCTTTTTAGCCTTAATTTTATATCTGATAAAAATTTCAAATAATGAAAAGGCAGAACTAAAATTAACCCAGTTTTCAATACCGATTTTTGTTTTACTTTTTATTTCATTTTTTTCAATGATAAATGGCATATTATTAAATAAAAATGCTTTTTCATTACACTGGCAGTTTTTTAAACTCATATTATTCTGTTCTATCTTATATTTTCTAATTTTAAACTTTTTTTCCAAAAATCACTTAAATAAATTAATATTTTTTATTTTTTTATCACATTTTTTAGTTTCTTTATATGGAATATTACAGTATTTTGGTATTGATTTTATAAAATGGATTTCCTTTGGTGCAGGAAGGGTGTATTCAACAATGGGAAATCCTGATTATATGTCTGCTCAGTTTTCCATTTTAATACCTTTGATTATTATGCTTCTAATCTCTCAAATCAAACCCATATTAAGATTTTTTCTTTTTATTTTAATTATTTTTATGTTTTTCCTTATAATTGTTGCACACGGCAGAGGTGCCTGGGCTGGTTTTTTTGTATCGTTTTTTTATCTTTTTTTTATGATATGGCTTGTTTATGGTGTTTCTTTTTTTGGCAGATACAGATATTTCTTTTTAACAATTTCTTTGTTTGTTCTATCTTTAATAATAATCTTTTCCTTTCCAAACCCCATAAATAAAAACGCTCAGACAATAAAAGCAAGAATAAAATCCGGCTTTGATATAACAAATGACTCTGTTGCAATACGACTTTTTTACTGGGAGTCAGCTTTGCATATGGCAAAACATCATCCCCTTTTAGGTGTTGGAATCGGCGGCTTTTCTTTAAATACATCTTTTTATCAAAGAAAAGTTCTTGATAGATGGGAAAAAATCTATCCGCCAATTGCAAAAAAAGTAGAACCACATGTAGAATTATATACGCATAATGATTATCTGCAAACTTTATCTGAGATGGGATTTTTAGGATTTGGCATTTTTTTATGGCTTTTGTTCTCTGCTTTTATTATGCCTCTTGGCAAAATCCTAAAAGATGAATCATTATTAAATAAAAACATATTACTCGGTATTTCCGGATGTATTGTTGCATTTGCAGTTAATGCTGTTTTAAATTTCCCCTGGCGGGTTATGCAGACACTTGTTCTTCTTTATATAATCTTTTCCATATTTTCATTGCTTGAACAGAAAAAAAGTATAAATTTCAAATTACCTAAAAATATTACTTTAATTATTTCTTTGATATTAGTTTTAATTTTTGTTCCAAATCAAATAATGACATTAATGGCAAATACCTGTATAAAAGTCGGGCAGAAATTATTCATAGATGGTAATTATCAAAAAGCAAATGAAACTTTTGAAAAATCTTTTAAATTAAATCCACGCGGAACAGATATGATTGAATTGCTACTTTATAACGGCAATGCGTATAATTCAATGGGCAATATTGAAAAATCAATACAATTTTATAACAAAGGTCTTACCATGTTTCCAAATTTTATAGAAGCACATTATAATGTTGCAAACGTTTATATGAATAATAAAATGTATGATAAAGCAATCGCTGAATATGATAAAGTCCTTGAATTAAATCCAAAATTTACAGGTGCAATTAATAATAAAGCAAATATTTATTACAGTGAAGGTAAATTAGAAATGGCAAAAGATATGTATCAAAAAGTTCTTGAAATCAAACCGCAATCAGTAGAAGCAAGATATAATTTAGGTGCTACTTATTTTAGAATGGGGAAATACAAAGAATCCTATGAAGAACTAAAAAAAGTCTTGGAATACGACGAGAATTATTCACTGGCAAAAGAGTGGATTGAAAAAATGAAAATAATGGGGCTGATTAAATAATCTTCCTAATTGCCTAATTGTAAAATTGCCAAATTGCCTGATTTGTAAATCTACCATATCTATCGAATTATTAAATCTACCAAATTTACCGAATTTTCTATTTTCCTGATTGCCTAATTGCCTAATTGCCTAATTTATTTCAATTGTTGATTGCTTTTTGCTGCTTGCTGGTTGTTAATTTCTTTTTCGATTTTAATTCTTCGTTTTATAAATAATAAATCATAAATCTTACATCATAAATCTTAAATCGTAAATCCTTCTAATTTCCTGATTTGTTAAATTGCCTTATTGCCTAATTTTTATCTTTTAAATCCAGCAAATTTTGTCAATCAGGCAATCTGACAATGAATTAAATACATTTCACATTTCACATTTTTAATGGTTTTTCCAATCAACAATAAGCAACCAGCAATCGGCAATGTAGTTATTCCCCCTCACCTTTATCCTCACCCCGCAGGCTGACCATTACCCACATCTTTATCTATATAATAAGAAGCAGGTATATCCTGATTTTTGAGGAAAATTACGGGCGATTTGTGGCGTTGTCTATTTTACTTACTCCCAATTTTAACGCCCTTCTTAATCCTATCTAAGGGTTGTTGCGTAAGCCTCGTCTACATTTGACTGCAAACTCTTTGTCCGACTTTTCCTCAACCGTTCTTTACGAAAAAATCAGCGGTATACCTGCTTCTTGATACTTATGGGTAATGGACAGCCCCGCAGGGTAGAGGAATTTTTTTCCAATCCGCAATAAGCAACCAGCAACTGGCAATGTATTTATTGAATCTTCCAATTCTTCCAAACTTAACAACAATGTTTTTAAATCGTAAATAATAAAAGGGGTATTGTTTTGTCAATCTCATAAGTCCTTTTCTTCCTCTGCCTGCTTTCTCTTTTGCCTTAATAACAATGACATTGTTTTTCCCCAAAAAATTGCGATAGCGACTTTCAAAGAAAAAAACAAAAAAATTTTTTATATGTTTTCATAAATTTCCAATATGAAAAATTATTTATTCTATGTCTTTTTCTTTTATCTCTGCCAGTTTCATCAATTTTTTTAATAACCCTATTTTTAAATCCTGATTTCTATGCACCGGAACAACAATAATTATTGATTTTCCTGTTTTTGTATAAATATGATGACTACCCTGAATTCTTGCAAGATTCCAACCATTCTTTTTTAAAATTCTGCAAAAATTTTTTCCGCTTATAGTTTTCATTCACACAGCAAATCTTAATATTCTAATTTTATCTGATTTCATTACTTTTCTAATACCTTGTTCTTCATGTACCCGCAACCAACCCTGAACAGCTTCATTTATATTCTTTTTTAATTCTTTCATATTTTCTGCTTGTGTTAAACAACCAGGTAATGCTGGTACTTCCGCCCAGTATCCACCATCTTTAGCTTTATGTATAATTACATCTATTTTCATTTATACCTCCTCTTTTAGTTTTATCTGATTTTAAAACGAAATATAATCCCTGTCAAGTTGCATTAATCACGGGTTAATGTAAAATATTGTGTAGACTTTTCAAATTTTCAAATCTTTAAATCTGGATTCTTCAAATTTATTTCAATTGTCAATTGCTTATTGCTGTTTGCAGTTTTTTGTTTTTCCAATCCAAAAACGACAACCGACAATGTAGTTATTAAGTCTGGCTTCCTTGTTCCGTTTTTCATTCTCGATCTTCTATTTTCAAATTATGGGCACTACACTGGGTCACCCCTACCAATAATCTCATTTCTCGCTCTCTTGCTCAATTCTCCCTCTCATGCTCTTTTCATTTGCTGTTTGCTTGTTGCTGGTTGCTGTTTGTTTTTTTTCCAATCAGCAATAAGCAATCACCAACCGGCAATGCAATTATCAATCAACATTCGGCAATCTGCAATCGGCAACGTAGTTATTTCCCCCTCACCTTTATCCTCTCCCCGCAGGCTGTCCATTACCCACATCTTCTTTTTTAATAAGAAGTAGGTATATCCTGATTTTTGAGGAAAATTACGGGTGATTCGCAGTGTTGTCTAGTTTACTTACTCCCAATTTTAACGCCCTTCTTAATCCTATCTAAGGGATGTTGCATAAGCCTCGCCTACTTTTGAATACAAATTATTTGCCCGACTTTTCCTCAACCGTTTTTACGAAAAATAAAGCGGCATACCTGCTTCTTGATACTTATGGGTAATGGACAGCCGCAGGGTAGAGGAAATTTATTGTCAATTTTCATTTTTCGTTTTTCAAATCGTAAATCGAAAATCGTAAATATTTTTATCCAATCCGCAACCGACAACCTGCGATATAGTTTAAATTTTCCCGTATTTCAATGCTTCAACGATTATCTCAGAATAAGAAGGATGGACGTGGACAGATTTTAAAATATCATAAATTTTTATTTTATTATTAATCATTATTGATAATTCATTCATCATATCAACAATTTCATCCCCTATTACAAATCCACCAATTATTCTTTGTTCTTCTTTGTCTTCTATGAGTTTAATAAATCCGGTCTCACAACCTTCCACAACCGCTTTGCCATTTGCCTTAAAAAAATATTTGTAAACATTATAATTGATTTTATGCATCTGTGCTTTTATTTCATTAAAACCAATACTTCCGGCCTGTGGAAAAGAAAAAACAATTTTTGGAATAAATTTATAATCAATGGGGTCCGGATTCTCACCTGCTATATGTTTTACTGCAACTTCTGCTTCTGCGTATGCAGTATATGCAAGCATAGGCGTTTCTATGCAATCACCTGCTGCATAAATATTTGGGATATTTGTTCTCATAGAACAATTAACATCTATAAATCCTTTTTGTGTCTTTGTAACACCAATAGCATCAAGGTTTAGTTCATCTATTTGGGCTTTTCTACCTGTTGCTTCAAAAATAAAATCAGATTTTAATTCAACCTTTTCATTATTCACATCAATCGTGATATAGCCATCCTCTTTTATTTCAGCAACTTTGCTGTTTGAAAATATTTTTATTTTATTCTTTTTAAATTCTCTTTCCAGTGTTCTTACTAATTCCTCATCTTCACCATATAATAATGAAGGAAGGATTTCAACAATTGTTGTGTCAGTCCCCATCTTATTAAAAAAAGATGCATATTCACATCCAATTGCACCACCACCAATAATTAAAACAGAAAAAGGCGTTTTTGTAAGATTAAATATTTTTTTTGTATTAAAAACATTTGGATTATTATAAATTTGTTTTTGTGCTGAGCCAGTTGCTATGATAAAATTTTTTGCTTTTATGTTTTTATCATTACATTTAATTTCATCTTTTGATATAAAAGATGCTGTTCCTTCTATTATATCAACACCTGCATTTTTCAATCTTACTAATAATCCTTCACGGATTTTTTTTATTTTATCCGTTACAACTTTTATAATTTCATTATAATCTTTTAAAAATTTAGAATAATAAAGAAGGCCTTTTAATGGAATGCATCCTTCGTTCAAACAGGTTCCACCTAAATTATGTAAATCCTTTTCAATTAAAACAACTTTATAATTTCTTTTTGCAGATTCAAGTGCCGCAGTATAACCAGCAGGGCCAGAACCAATAATAACTATATCGTACATAACACTCCTTAAATTTTTTAATTTTCAAATTAAAAACCAAAAATCGTAAAAATATCTATTTAAACACTTCCTTTATATAAGCAATATCTTCCTGCGTCAAACTTTTATCCCAGCCCCATAAATTGACTTCTACCTGATCTTTATTACGAAAACCTGGTATAACACAGGACACCTGCTCAAAACTAAGTATATACTGTAATGCAACCCTTGCCAGATCTCTTGTTAATCTGCCAAACCTTTGTTTTAATTTTTCTATTTTTGGCTCTATTTCTTCTAAAAATTCTATTTGAAATTTTTCATCATTTTTTCTGTGATCTCCATTGCTAAATTTAGGTGGATTTTTTGAAGAATATTTACCAAGAAGTAATCCCTTGGCAAGTGGTGAAAAAGCAACAAATGTAATATTTTTTTCTTTTATTAATTTTGCAACTTTGGAATCATTGTCAATAAACTGGGTATCAAATATATTTGCCCAACTCTGTATGACATCAGGATTTATTTCATCAACGAGTCGTAAAAAATCATTTTGTGAATAAGCAGAAAGTCCTATCGCCCTTATTTTACCCTGCTTTTTTAATTTTGACATAACATCAATAGCACTGTGTAAATATCTGTCCCGTTCACCAAAATCACCATGATGAAAATAATAAATGTCAATATATTCTCTCTTTAAATTAATCAAAGATTGTTCGCATTGATGAACTATGTGCTGTGGTTCATAAGCATGTTCTGCTGTGCCTTTAAAATGTCCAACTTTTGTTGCAATTATGACATCTTTATTTCTTTTTCCAAGCGCTTTTGCAAGTAACCGCTCTGCTCTGCCATTTCCATAAACATCAGCATTATCAAAATGATTAACACCTCTGTCAACTGCATAATTTACCGCTTCTATTACTTCATCTTCATTTACATCTTCCCATCCTGTTGAAATTCCTTCATTCCATGTTTTACCGCCTAATGTCCAGCAGCCAAGTGAAATTTCAGAAACTTTTATTCCTGTTTTGCCTATTTCCCTGTAATTCATAATACTCTCCTTGTATTTTTAATCCAGTCAATCTTGAAATTCAATATCTATTTTTAATTTTTAAGTTTACTGCCAACCACACAGGGGCCGGGCGAACACACAGGTTCGCCCCTACGTTAATCACTTTTCAATTTTCAATTCACGATTTGCGTTTTAAAAAGATAAGACATCTATATTTTTCATTTTTCGTTTTTCAAATCGTAAATCGAAAAACGTAAATCGTAAAATTTATTATTTCAACCAGCAATCGACAATGTAGTTATCAATCAGCAATAAGCAACCATCGATTAGCAATGTTCATTTATCCCACCCACATTATACCCTTTTTTATTATTTCAAAACAATCTTTTTTTCTAAAATCATCTGTATTGTGAACAAGGGAACAATAAAAAATTCTGCCTTTGCCAAAATTTTTAGTCCACACAACAGGCATTTTTATATTATTTTTAACTGGGGTATAGGCATGTATTTTAATATCCGGTGCAAAATGAAAATAATATAATTCTGTTTTTATATAAAAATTTTTTATGCCCTGTAATATATTGCTCTTTTTGTCAATTATTACTTTGAATTTTTTTATTTCCGGATGAAAAACAAACTGACCACCTACCATATATTGATAATTATAACTGTTTTTAAAAGTATCACACAAACCAGCATGAAAACCAATTAAACCAACACCTGATTTTATTGCTTTTAATAACCCCTGTTCCTGTTTTTTTGTAATTTTCTTTTCCCCATAATTCTGAAAAATAATATTGTATTTTTTTAATTTCTCAAAATCAGAATAAATATTTATATTTGACCTTATATCAAAAATAAACCCCTGATCTTTTAAAAAAGGAAGAAACATTTTAATGGTTTCGTATGGCTCGTGAAATTTAAATCCCCCATAAACTATTAAAATTTTTTTCATAATTTTGCCATTTGTAAATATTTATCAGCCATATAAGAACTTCTTACATATGGCCCACTTTCTACATGTTTAAAGCCAAGCAATAGTGCAACTTTTTTTAAATAAGCAAAAATTTCCGGTTCTATATATTCTCTTACCGGATAGTTATCTTTTGATGGTGCTAAATATTGACCGATGGAAATAAAATCACAATCAATTTCCCGCAAATCCTTTAATAACAGAACAACCTCATCAATTCTTTCTCCCATACCAAGCATTATACCTGTTTTTGTTAGCAATCCGTTATTTTTTGCCTGTTTTAAAATATCAAAACTTAATTCAAAAATAGCTCCATTTCTTAAATGATACAAGGATGGAACTGTTTCAAGGTTATGAGAAAAAATATCCGGCTTTGCTTTAAAGACCTTTAAAAGTGAATCTTTATTACCTTTAAAATCAGGAACAAGTATATCTATCTTAACAGTATCATCCATTTGCCTTATTTTTTCAACAACTTCACAAAAAACAGAAGCACCGCCATCATCCAAATCATCTCTTGTAACAGAAGTTAAAACAACAAATTTCAATTGCAATTCTTTTATTGCTGCAACAACATCGTTAATTTCATCTTTAAATGATTTTTTTTCAGGAACACCTGTCTTTACATTACAAAAAGAACAACCACGTGTGCATATATCTCCTAAAATTAAAAAAGTTGCTGTTTTGTTTGAAAAACACTCTGAAATATTTGGGCATCTTGCCTGATGGCATATTGTATGAATACTTTTATTTTTAAAAATTTCCTGCATATTTCTTAAATCTTTAAAATTTATTTTTTTTTGTAACCAGTCAGGTTTTCTTTCATTCATTATTATTTATACCTTTTATATTCCAGTCATCGCTGCTGTATTTATTTAAAATCAATTTATCAACACAATCTCTTTCTTTCTGTGATAATTTTTCTTCGTTAAATTTAACTTTTAAAGTGGTTTTAAAAGCATTTAAAAAACTGTCTTTTATTTCATCAAGTTCTATTTTTCTCTTTAATATTTCCTGCAAAGATGTAAAATTATTAAAATTTATTTTTTTATTAAAAAATTTTTTAATTTTTTCGTTGCTGTTTTGAACCGGGATTGAACCATGTTGAAAAATTATATTTTTTTTCCTGAATTGAGCATTTCCACCTATTTTTTTTCCACGAATCATAATATCATACTCTTCGTTTGCTGAAAAACAAAATGCACTTGCTTCAGAAAATCTGATTTTTTTTGAACTATCCTTTGCAAACATAGCTTTTATACCTAATGACTTATAAAAATTTAAAATAAATGTATTTAATTTTTCATATGTCTCTTTAACTGATAAATTTTTACAATCAATATCAGAGTCCGAACATACAATGGAATATGTTAATTCTTCGTTATGAACTATTGCTCCGCCACCGGTTATTCTCCTGACTATAAAAACATCATCTTTTGTACATTCTTCTATATTAATATCATTTAAAACATCCTGAAATTTTCCAACAGAAATTGAAATATTGCTCCAACCATAAATTCTTAAAACCGGTATGGATGTTTTTTCATAATATTTTATTAAATACTCATCTATTGCCATGTTTTCCAGACATGGATATTTCTCATAAGGTATAAGTCGCCATTCTTTTGTTTTTAAATGTCGCATGTTAATTTTATCTCCCTCGCTGCTTTTGTTTCATCCGGTCTTGAAATTAAAGTACCAGACGGTGCATTTTTTATTTTTTCCGGCTCTGTTTCTGCTAATTTGGCTATTTCTATCATAACATCAATAAAATTATCAAGCGTTTGTTTTGACTCTGTTTCTGTGGGTTCTATCATAATTGCTTCTTCTACTACAAGCGGGAAATATACTGTTGGTGGATGAATACCTTTGTCTATTAAATATTTTGCAACATCCATTGCATGAACTCCATTTTTTAACTGGTTCTTTGCAGTAAAAACAACTTCGTGCATACAGGTTCTATCATAAGGAAGATAGTAATATTCTTTTAATTTTTTTAAAACATAATTTGCATTTAAAACTGCTTTCTCAGCAGCATCAATTAAACCTTCTTTTCCAAGCATAATGATATATGCATATGCTTTTAACAAAACCCCGAAATTTCCAAAAAAAGATGCAACATGGCCTATTGATTTTTTTACTGAAAAATCAAGAAAATATCTGCCATCCTTATTCCTTTCAACAAATGGAACAGGTAAAAAATCACAAAGACGATCAGAGACCCCAACAACTCCAGAGCCTGGCCCACCGCCACCGTGAGGTGTTGCAAATGTTTTGTGAAGATTAATATGAACCACATCAAAACCAACATCGCCGGGTCTCATTTTACCAAGTATTGCATTTAAATTAGCACCATCATAATAAGCAATGGCATCATATTTATGGACGATCTCTATGATTTTTAAAATATTGCTCTCAAAAACCCCTAATGTGCTTGGAACCGTCATCATAATACCTGCAACTTCTTCTGAAATTTTTTCTTTGAATAATTCAATATCCATTTCTCCCCTGTTATTTACCGGTATTGAAATAATAGAATATCCACCCATAGCAGCAGATGCAGGATTTGTGCCATGTGCTGATTCCGGAACTATTACGTATTTTTTCTTATTTCCTTTTGCTTTATGATATGCAGCCATTAAAAGAATACCTGTTAATTCTCCATGTGCACCTGCGTATGGCTGCGTTGTAATTTTTTTCATACCTGTTATTTCACAAAGTAAATAAGATAAATTATAAATAACCTCAAGTGCTCCCTGACACAGTAAATAATTTATATATGGTGTAATTGGATGAATTGATGTAAATCCTGATAATCGACTGACTGCCTCATTTATTTTTGGATTGTATTTCATAGTGCAGGAACCCAATGGATAAAAATGTGTGTCAACTGAAAAATTCTGTCGTGATAAATTTGTATAATGACGGATAACATCCAATTCTGAAACTTCGGGTAATTCTGCATCATTTTGTCTTTTATATTTTTCATCCAGAATATCTTCTACCTGTTTTGCTGTTTTTTCTATTTCTATACCTGTTCTGCCTACTACTGATTTACTAAAAATTGTATTCATTAAAACTCCTTTATACTATCTTTTTTAATTCTTCAACAAATCTGTATAATTCATTATCTGTTCTTTTTTCTGTAACTGATATGATTAAAATATCCTGCATATTTTTATAAAATAAAGATGCTGGAACGCCTGCTAAAATATTTTTTTCAAGCATTTTATTTACAATATTATTTATTGGCTGTTTTATTTTAATAGGAAATTCATTAAAAGTATCACCTTTTATTACTTCTATTGCTTTTATTTCTTTTAATTTTGATTTTAATTCTTCTGTTTTTTGTAAATTTAAAAGCCCTAAATTCTTAAATCCATTTTTACCGAGCAATGACAAATACACAACAGCACGTAAAGCGCATAGTGCCTGATTTGAACATATATTTGATGTTGCTTTTTCTCTTTTTATATGCTGTTCTCTTGCCTGCAAAGTTAAAACAAAACACTCTTTGCCATTTTTATCAATAGTTTTTCCAACGATTCTGCCCGGCATTTTACGCAAATAATCCTTTGTAGTTGCAAGTATGCCAAGATAAGGACCGCCAAAACATAAATCCATTCCAAGCGATTGTCCCTCTGCAACTGCAATATCAGCGCCCATTTCACCGGGGGTTTTAAGAATTGATAAAGAAACAGGATTAAAAACACTTATGCAACATATATTTTTTTCCTTTGCTATTTTAAATAATTCTTCGTAATCATCAATAAAACCAAAAAAATTGGGATTTTGAACAACAATACAGGAAATACTCTCATCTAATTTTGATTTCATTGTTTCTTTATCACAATGAAAATCTTTTAAGTCAATGATTTCAATATTTAAAGATTGATTAATAATATATGTTTTAACAATATTGACAAAAATAGGATTAACACCGGCATCAATTAAAATTCTCTGTCTTGCATTTGTTCTAACTGCCATCGCAATTGCCTCATATAAAGCAGTGCCACCATCATATAAAGACGCATTTGAATAAGGAAGACCAGTCAGTCGTGATATTGCTGTTTGATATTCAAAAATTGCCTGTAATGTCCCCTGGGATGCTTCTGGTTGATAAGGTGTATAGGCAGTATAAAATTCTGCCCTGCTTGTTATTGCATCTATTGCTGCTGGTACAAAATGGTCATAATAACCTGCGCCTGCAAATAAAATCAGATTTTTATTTTTATTTGCAAGTGTTTCAAAAATTTCTTTAACTTCGTATTCTGTTTTACCAGAAGGTAAACTAAATGATTTCGGTCTTAATTCTTTTGAAATATCATTAAATAAATCATCTACTTTTTTAACGCCTATCACTTCCAACATCTCTTTTACTTCGTTTTCAGTATGCGGTGTAAATTTTGCCATTATTTCTCAAGACCCTCTAAATATTTTTTATAATTTTCTGCATCCATTAAATTTTTTATTTCAGAATTATCTGATATCTCAATTTCAGCAATATAACCTTCATCATAAGGTGATTTGTTTATAAGCTCAGGAGAATCTGTTAGTTTTGAGTTAAATGCAATGACCTTACCTGATAAAGGGCTATATACATCTGACGCTGCTTTTACTGACTCAACACCTGTTAAAACCTCAAATTGTTTTACAACTTTTCCTGTTTGCACAACATCCACATAAGTAATATCTCCAAGTTTATGCTGTGCATAATCTGTAATACCAACTTTTGCCCTGTTCCCTGATATATATGCCCATTCATGCTCTTTTGTATAATAATAACCGTTTTTTACATTCATTTTTACCTCCTGTTTAACATTTTTATTGCACACCCTTTGCTAATATCCTTACCGAACATTCTTAGTGAACATCTTCATCAAACATCCTTAGCGCACATCCTTACCGATGTATCGACGTTTCCTTTAAAAAAGGTAATTTCACAATCTTTGCTGGTATTTGTGTTTTTTCTGATACTATTTTTATTTCATCCTCTTCTTTTGCGCTATTTATATTAATATATCCCATTCCAATACCTTTATTAATATGCGGAGAAAATACACCGCTTGTTACAAATCCAATTTCTTTTTCATTAAAAAATATTTTGTTTAAATGTCTTGGCTGTCGTCTGTCAATGCTTTCAATTCCAATTAAATTTCTTTTTAACTCCTTATTTTTTTGTTCCAATAAAGATTTTTTCCCTGTAAAATCTTTTTCAAAATCTAAAACTCTCTCAAAGCCGGCTTCAAGTGGTGTTATGTCCTCTGTTAATTCATCACCATAAAGCGGATACCCCATTTCAAGTCGTAGAATATCCCTCGCGCCAAGGCCAGCTGGTTTACAAAAATCAGATTTTAAAATCTCTTTCCATAAATCAACTACTTTATTTACATCTATGTAAATTTCATATCCAAGTTCACCTGTATAACCTGTTCTGCTTATTATATAATTTCCACCAAAAAAATCAAAAAAACCGCATGAATAATATTTTAATTCTTTTATCTTTTCTCCTGCAATTTTAGAAACAATTTCTCTTGAAAGCGGGCCCTGCACATCAAGTTTCGCTGTTTTTGCTGATATATTTTCAAAAAAAGAACCTTTTGATAATTTAGAAGAAATTATATCAGCATCACGCACTTCGTTAGAAGCATTTACAACAATCATCCATTCATCTTCTTTTAATCTAAACACAATTAAATCATCAATGATTGTCCCTTTTTCGTTTAACAAAAAACCGTATTTGCATTTGCCAATTTTTATTTTAGTAACAGGAACAGTTATAATTTTATCAAGAGATGATTTTACAGGATTTTCTTTTACCAAAAATTCTCCCATATGAAATATATCAAAAACAGATACTTTTTGCCTTGTATGTTTTGCTTCTTCAACTATTGAACCATAATGTATGGGCAGATACCATCCGGCAAAGTCAGCCATTAATGCATTTAATTTTTGGTGTTCACTTAAAAGTGGTGTATTTTTTAATTCCATTTATTTTATTATCTCCAATAAGAGACAAATTCTAAAAAAATTAAAGGTATTTTATAACAGTTGAGTTTTTTGTCAAGGATAAAAATTTACAATTTACGATTTTATATTTTTCATTTATAATAAATAAAAAGTCAAGGAGGTAAAAATGAAAAACTTTATTTATGATTTCTTTAAAATCAATGAACGCCAGACAAATATTAAAACAGAACTCGCTGCTGGTACAACAACTTTTCTCACAATGTCTTATATTATTTTTGTAGAGCCGGCTGTTTTGCAGGCAGCAGGAATGAATTTTGGTGCTGTTATGACAGCAACCTGCATAGGTGCAGCTATTATATGTATTTTAATGGGATTAATTGCAAATTATCCAATTGCAGGTGCTCCTTTGATGGGAGAAAATTTCTTTTTTGTTTTTACAATAGTTATTGCAATGAAATTTCCCTGGCAGGCAGCACTTGCTGCTGTTTTTATCGAAGGCATTTTATTTCTCTTACTTACTTCTTTAAAATTAAGAGAACTAATAATTGATTCTATTCCTGAATCATTAAAACAGGCAATGGCTGTTGCAATCGGTCTGTTTATTGCTTTTATTGGACTTAAATGGTCTGGTATTGTTGTTAATAATCCTGCAACAACTGTTTCAATCGGTGATTTAAAATCACCGGCTGTTTTATTATCAATCATTGGTTTGTTTATAACTTCGGCAATGGTTATAAAAAGGGTAAGAGGAAGTTTTTTGTGGGGAATTTTAATTACAACTGTAATTGGCATTATTATGGGCATAATTAAATTTCAGGGGGTATTAAGCGCACCACCTTCTATTGCTCCTGTTTTTTTGAAATTTGATTTTTCATTTTTAAAAAATTTTAATTTCTGGCTTGTTGTTTTTATTTTACTTTATATGGAAATCTTTGACACAATAGGAACTATAATAGGAGTTGCGCAAGAAGCCGGATTTGTAAAAAACAACAAAATACCAGGCGCTTCTAAAATTTTATTTGTTGATGCGCTTGGAACTTCTCTTGGCGCTTTGCTTGGAACATCAACAATATCAAGTTATATTGAAAGTAATTCCGGAGTAACACAGGGTGCAAGAACCGGACTCGCAAATATAATGACAGGATTTTTATTTTTACTTGCACTTTTATTTTATCCTTTAGTTAAAATGATAGGTGGTGGATTTACACTTTCTGAAAATAACATTATTTATCCTGTCATTGCTCCTGTATTGATTCTTGTTGGATTTTTAATGCTGAAAAATATTTTAAAACTTGATTTTTCTGATTTATCAGAATCATTACCTGCTTACCTTACAATAATAGGTGTGCCACTTACATATTCAATTGCAGATGGAATTGCATTTGGTATTATTTCATATCCTGTAATTAAAGTATTAACCGGAAAAGCAAAGGAAGTTTCTATATTAATGTATGTTCTCGCTGTAATATTTATAATAAAATATATGTTTTTTCATATATAATTTTCATCAATGAATCTTTTATTTTCTATTTTCTAAATTTTTACATAGAAAAATTTGTGTCGCCGCCATCATAGGCGTGAGCCATATTTCTATGGCAAATGATATAAGGGGGTATATCTTGAGGAGTGAGGCGGCGACACTATTATATAATATTGTAAATAGCAAATTTTTCCCTTTTTATCATTAATAAATTATTAAAAATTATATAAAAAAACCGTTTTTTGTCAATAGTTTTTTATTGTAAAAATATGTTTTATATAGTGGACTAAAATAATATTAAAAATAATGACTCAAATTATGAATGTTATTTATAGAAATTATCTATTTCATTATTATTTCTACTTTTCTGAATAACGGATTTTCCTTTCCATCCGGTCCTTCTAAAACTTCCCCTTTTCCTTTTATAATAATTTTATCCAATGAAAACCCTGTACTTTGAGAGATAAATTCAGCTACATTTCCTGCCCTTTTTTCAGAGACCAAAAGATTATATGAACGCATCCCTGTTCTATCTGCATAACCAAAAACAGATAATTGCTGCAATGACTTGTTGTTTGAAATTTCATCTATGAATTTTTTTAGTTTTTCTTTTTCTTCTGCTGAAAGCCATGTTACTTCCCATTTATTTATTGGGAAATAGATTGTTATTTGCCTGTATTCTGTATTTCCTCTGGTTATAGGAGCAATTGTATTTTCAGGTATTATTTTTTCCTGCACTGTCTCTTGTGATGCAGGTGTAACAACAGATGATTTTTCAGCTGACAAAGATTTTGTTTCTCCAGAAATTTTTAATCTGGGCTTAAATTTAATTAAAAGCACAATCACAACAACAATAATTAATAGAATTAAAATAAAAATCCAAAAACTTTTTTGTTTAGATTCTTTTTTTTGTACAAAAGGTACTGGAATAATTTTTGTTTTCAAAGAATCTTCATAATGTTCCGGCTCAGTTAGATGTATTCTTGTTTTTTTCTTTTTCCCTTTATAAATCTTTATTTTTTCTTTTTTTTGCTTCTTAACTTTTTCCATCACAATACACCCCCTTTCTTATTTTCTATATTTTACTATATTTTGCAGGATTTAACAAGAGATATTATGAAAAGGTTAGTGTAAAATATTGTGTGGACTTTTCAAAAAGTTTTTAATATTATCTGATTAAACCTAAGCATCTCTATAATAAAATAAATTTGTAATATATATGTCAAGAAAATTAATAATTTTTTGCCTATGATTCTGGTAATCTATCTTATGCAGGATAATTTAGATATAATATATGCGGTTTCATCATTTTCGGTGATTGCATCTATTTTATATATAAAAATCCCGGACGACACTTTTTTTCCTGATTTATTGTATCCATTCCAATAAAATTTATTATATCCCTTATATCCTTTAAATTTTGTTTCTTCAATCACAGTCTCACCTGATATTGTAAATATCTTTATTTTACAATTAGCTTCGCGCGATAAATAGAAAATAATACTGGTTTCATTTTGAAAAGGATTAGGAAAATTTCCTTTTAATTCTATGACAAAAGGAACAAGCGTCGGAGTAATAGTTGGTGTTATTGTCCTGGTTGGCGTTGTAAGAAGCGCTCCCTGATTTAAACCATAATACGTTATCCATGTTATACTCTGCCCCGGGGAAATCTGAAAACCTGATGAACTCGGAGGTCCATTGCTCCACCACAACACAACCGCACTATCCGAACCTATGCTTCCTTCACTTGCAATTGTCCACTGCGCATCTCCATTGACTGAATACCAATTTGCAACTTCAAAAATATCAGGCTGGGTAGCAGGTTCCCCATAAAAATTTGAATAAAGATGTCCCCTTCCTGTAAGCGTTGGTGGACTAATATGTGGATCTATATCATAATCCCACCAGTTTGACGGCATATTGCCATTTGTTTTATACCATATTGAGTTTGCTGTAAGAACAGTAAACCCATTGTCAACAGAAATGTTTGTTCCGTCATTATCAAGAACCATAGTGTCGAGTTCAAGCCGTAAAGCAACATTATGCGTTATACTATCAATATTTCTGGCAATAAATTTATACTGTAGCGTGTCCGTATTTATTCCAGTTGAAGGATTATTGACAAATTTAAAATGTGTCTCTATATCAACTACATTATTAAATCTATGCGTTCCCCACATTTCATCAGAAGTATTCGTATATGCCTCGTTCAAAAGAGTTGATGAATAAAAATTATAAGGAATATCATCTATTTTTGCAACAATATATGAAGTGCTTCTGGGCGAAAAACAAGCACTATAATAAAGATATATAAGCCTGCCATTCGCCGGAGAATAACTGCTGGATGTCCCGAGGTCAAAGCCGTATAACAATCCCGAACCAATTCCAACATTTGCTCCCAAAAAATTATTTTGTATGCAATCTGCATATATATATTTACCACACAATAACAATATTATGACAATAAAAAAAATTTTTTTCATTCCGTCTCACCTTTTTATATAATTATATTCTTTTTTTGTTATTATGCAAATATTAACTTCTCCTGTGTTAGTGTAAAATATTGTGGTGGGGGAAAAAGGATAAGGATAAGAAAATTATTCATCTATTCCATTAATTAATCCTTTTAACATACAACAAATTTCATCCAGCCTTTTTTTATATTCATTATATTTACTTTCTGAAATTAATCCTTTTTTCTTTGTCATATCCAATAATGAAATACACTCATAAGCAGAGCCGCGAGCAATATAAAAAAATTGTTTTCTTTCACCTTTATTAAACCTACCGTTACCTTCTGCTATATTATTTGGTATTGACATTATATCTCTATTTAACTGGTCCTTTAAATAATATTTACCTTTAGGAAAATATTCAGTAACATCAGTTATTTCATTAGCTAAATCTTGAGAAAATTGATAAACCCTTAATTTTTCAAATATAAAAGACATACTTTTACCTCCTCTATAATTTTACGAGCCAGTAAGATTTTCGCCTTTGGCGAAAATCTTCTTTTTATATCTTTTTTTCGAACAAGAGAGCGAGTTCTGAGACCGCAAGCGAACTTCTTCCTTTTTCTCTTGTTCCCGCCGTCTTGTTCGCTTGCTCTGATTTTCGCCTTTGGCGAAAATCTGGTGGAGGCGGTGGGAATTGAACCCACGTCCAGACCAGCTTTAGTAAAGGCGCTACATGTTTATTCCGGATTTTAATTTCGCGCTTTGCACTCCTCCGGACAGGATCACAAAGCACTACTCTCCATTAAACTTAATAACGCTGCAAGGAGAAGACAGCGTTACGCAGCCTGCTGTTGGTCCCCGCTGATTTCCCGCAGGCAGGAAAACCAGAGAGGTGCTGCTATTATGCAGCTAAAGCGTAATCGTTCGCTTTTATGTTTGCCCACATTGATAACGGGGATATGGGCCCCGACATGCTCCTTTTACCTACACTAACCTGTCGAATCCAGTCGCCCCCGATTTTTTTCTGTAAAAAAACAAACAATATAGATTCCCGCTTTCGCGGGAATGACAGATTATTCATAATTTTTACTTAAAAAGCTTTATTAATTAACAAGTAATTACATATTCTTTTATCTTTCAAATAACTAACATAAATCAAAAATTTTGTTAGGATTCTTGAGCCAAAAATGGAATATTAATATTAACTACATATTAATTTTATATCTTTTTTCTTCTCTTTGCAAGTCCCTTTTCTTTATTTCTTCTCTCCTGTCATACTGCTTTTTACCCTTTGCAAGTGCTATTTCTACTTTTACTCTACCATTTTTAAAATAAACAGAAAGTGGTATTAAAGCAAACCCTTTTTTAGTCATCAGTCCCATTAATCTGTTTATTTCTTTTCTATGTAATAATAGTTTTCTTTCCCTTAATGGATCTGGATTATAAATATTTCCATGGCTGTATGGACTTATGTGCATATTAAAAAGAAAAATCTCATTTTTTATTATCCTTGCAAAGCTGTCCTTTATATTTGCCTTTCCTTCTCTTATTGATTTTACTTCTGTTCCTTTTAATACTATACCCGCCTCAAATTTTTCTATGATAAAATAATCATGCAATGCTTTTTTATTATGTATCGTAATCTGTGACATTTACTTTAACACCACCAGTTTATTAATTAATTTTTCTTGACCTGCATTTAAGACAATATAATAAATTCCATTTAATACTATTCTATTACTATCATTTTTTCCATCCCAGGCAAACCTGTATAATTGCCCGCCTGTTTGTTCCTGCTCAATTATTGTTTTTACGCGTCTTCCTATAAGGTCATAAATTATTAGTGATACTTTTTGATTTGTAGTTAAGTAATACTGTATGTTAGCTATTTCTCTATCAGGGTTAAATGGATTTGGATATGCATAAAAACTATCTGCCAAATTTTTGAGAACAACCTGAAAATTATCTGATCTGTATGGATAATTGCTGTTTTGTGGATACAAAGAAACAATCAATGCATCAAGTTTTGTAACCAGTATATCATTTGCTTCCCGAACTTCAAGATAAAAATTAGTATCTACGGGATTTTCTCTTATTGAAACTATAATTTTATATGTTTTACTTGACTGAGGCGCAATATACGGGTCTGCTGAATTATATAAATCAATGTAAACCTGTTTAGTATTTGTCCATGCTGTGCTGGTCTCAAATCCGTTTCCATCTGTTGCTGTAACTATATTTATTGAATTATTTACTGTGCTGCTGGTTGTTAAAGTAAGCCCCTGAACAATATATGGTGAAGTTGTATTTGGATTTGTAATTGTAATATCCATAACTGTTATATTTTGCTGACCTGCTACTACTGTATCTATTGGATAACTTACATAACTTGTAAGTCCCATTCCGCCGGGTATGATTTTGATATTTATTGGGTCTGATACATCTGATACCAATTGTCCGGAAATATCTGTAACATTTATATAATATGTTCCTGCTGCAAGAAACCTGACATAAAAAGTTGCAACTCCTGATGATAAGTTTACATTTGCAGGATACGTTGCTGTCCCTGGAGATGTTGAAATCTGCAGTGTTGTATCTGCGGGATATATCTGCCAGTTATTCTGCTCTATTGCCCGCACTGTTATAGTTACATACTCTCCTGCTTCCTGTTCTATTGGCGCTCCTGTATAGCCTGGTGCAAAAGGAATAAAATTCTGTCCCGGTGCAATCATAATCAAAGATGTAACAGGTGTATTTGTAGGTGTTGGAGTAAATGTTGGTGTTGCTGTTTGAGTGTGTGTTGGTGTTGCTGTAAATGTAAAAGAAGGTGTTGCAGTCGGTGTTGCTGTATTTGTATATGTCGGAGTTGCTGTTGATGTCCAGGTTGGGGTAAATGTTGGTGTCCATGTTGGTGTCATAGTCGGAGTTACTGTTGATGTTACTGTAGATGTAAATGTCATTGTTATTGTTGGTGTATCTGTTGGTGTAAAAGAGGGAGTTGCTGTGTATGTTGGTGTTACTGTTGATGTAAATGTAAATGTCGGCGATACTATTATTACAATTTTTGAAAAACCGTTTGGCGTTGTTCCTTTTATATCCGATATACCATTTAAATAACCCTCGTAATATTTATCTCCTAATGTTGATATTGCATTAAATCTAATAATATCAAAGTTAGGATTTGTTTGCCCGTTCCAGGGTGTTACATACTGAACAATTATTTCATTTCCAATATAATTTACTGTTGTCCCTGTTATACTACTTGCAAAACCAGATAAAGAATAAACTCCTGGTGGTATTATTATTCTCACTTCATTTATTGTGCTTACATCCCACGCATTTACATGATAATTATATAAAGTTAAATCACCCGCAACTGCATAATTTGGCTGAATATACATATATGCTGCTGGTGTATTTGTAAAAGTCGGTGTAATCGTAAAAGTCGGTGTAATTGTAAAGGTTGGTGTAATTGTAAAAGTAGGTGTGTTTGTTGGGGTTATTGTTGATGTTGGTGTATCTGTTGGTGTTGCTGTAAATGTAGGTGTATATGTTGGTGTTATTGTAAGAGTAATAGTATAAGTTGGTGTGATTGTTGGAGTTACTGATGGCGTATTCGTTGGGGTTATACTCGGCGTTACTGTTGGTGTATCTGTTGGTGTAATCGTTGGCGTGTTTGTCGGTGTTACTGATGGTGTATTCGTTGGCGTTACTGTTGGCGTTGCGGTCAGTGTTATTGTCGGAGTATTTGTTGATGTTATGCTCGGTGTTGCTGTTGGCGTATCTGTCTGTGTTACTGTTGGCGTGTCTGTCGGTGTAACGCTTGGCGTCACCGTTGGTGTCACTGTTGGTGTAACACTCGGTGTATTTGTTGGCGTTACTGTTGGTGTTATTGTCTGCGTTACTGTTCGTGTTATTGTCATTGTCGGACTTATTATTACAACTATCTGTGAATATCCTGTTGGTGTTACTCCTCGCGCTTCTGCTATTCCATTATAATAACTCCCATAATACTTATCTCCTAACCCTGATATACCATTAAATCTTATTATGTCAAAATTTGGATTGCTGCTGTTGTTCCACCCACTTGCATAACTTATTACTATCTCATCTCCTATTACACTTGCACTTGCTCCTGCTATTGATGACTCCGGTGAATTTACTGCAACACCTGTTTCTATTTTTATCCTTGCCTCTGTTATTAGTCCTTCTCCTACTGCGTTTATGTGATACTCATACCTTACCTCATCTCCTGCTACTGCTATTGTCGGCTTTATGTATGCATACACATACGGCGTTGATGTGTTTGTCGGGGTCGCTGTCGGCGTTACACTCGGTGTATGTGTGGGTGTTGCGCTCGGTGTTACAGTCGGTGTTACTGAAAGAGTATTAGTCGGCGTAACTGAAGGTGTATCTGTAGGAGTTACTGATGGTGTATTTGTCGGTGTTATTGAAAGCGTTGCTGTCGGTGTCACTGTTTCTGTTACACTCGGTGTATTTGTTTCAGTTACTGTAGGTGTATGCGTAGATGTAACCGTTGGTGTTACTGTTGGCGTTACAGTTGGTGTAACTGACGGTGTATTAGTTGGAGTAACTGAAGGCGTTATTGTTGGTGTCGCGCTTGGCGTATTTGTCGGTGTATCTGTAGGTGTTACACTCGGTGTGTTTGTTGGCGTTACTGTAGGCGTTATTGTCTGCGTCACTGTCCGTGTTATTGTCATTGTCGGACTTATTATTACTACTATCTGTGAATATCCTGTTGGTGTTACTCCTCGCGCTTCTGCTATTCCATTATAATAACTCCCATAATATTTATCTCCTAACCCTGATATCCCATTAAATCTTATTATGTCAAAATTTGGATTGCTGCTGTTGTTCCACCCACTTGCATAACTTATTACTATCTCATCTCCTATTACACTTGCACTTGCTCCTGCTATTGATGACTCCGGTGAATTTACTGCAACACCTGTTTCTATTTTTATCCTTGCCTCTGTTATTAGTCCTTCTCCTACTGCGTTTATGTGATACTCATACCTTACCTCATCTCCTGCTACTGCTATTGTTGGCATTATATATGCATAAACATATGGCGTTGATGTATATGTTGCTGTTGCTGTTGGAGTTATTGTCGGTGTATTTGTCGGTGTCATTGACGCCGTAATCGTCGGTGTTACACTTGGTGTATTAGTTGGAGTAACTGAAGGCGTTACTGTTGGTGTTATAGTCGGCGTTATTGTCGATGTTATTGTAGGCGTTACGCTTGGTGTGTTTGTTGGTGTTATTGAAGGCGTTGCAGTTGGTGTTACTGTTTCTGTTACACTTGGTGTATTTGTTTCAGTTACTGTAGGTGTATGCGTAGATGTAACCGTTGGCGTTACTGTCGGTGTTACAGTCGGCGTTATTGTCGATGTTATTGTCGGCGTTACGCTTGGTGTATTTGTAGGCGTCATTGAAGGAGTGTTAGTCGGAGTAACTGTAGGCGTATTTGTTGGTGTTACTGTTGGCGTTACAGTTGGTGTAACTGACGGTGTATTAGTTGGAGTAACTGAAGGCGTTATTGTTGGTGTCGCGCTTGGCGTATTTGTCGGTGTATCTGTAGGTGTTACACTCGGTGTGTTTGTAGGTGTTACTGTAGGCGTTATTGTCTGCGTCACTGTCCGTGTTATTGTCATTGTCGGACTTATTATTACTACTATCTGTGAATATCCTGTTGGTGTCACACCTCGCGCTTCTGCTATTCCATTATAATAACTCCCATAATATTTATCTCCTAACCCTGATATCCCATTAAATCTTATTATGTCAAAATTTGGATTGCTACTGTTGTTCCACTCACTTACATAACTTATTATTATCTCATCTCCTATTACACTTGCACTTGCTCCTGCTATTGATGACTCCGGTGAATTTACTGCAACACCTGTTTCTATTTTTATCCTTGCCTCTGTTATTGGTCCTTCTCCTACTGCGTTTATGTGATACTCATACCTTACCTCATCTCCTGCTACTGCTATTGTTGGAACTATGTATGCATAAACATACGGCGTTGATGTATATGTTGGTGTTGCTGTTGGAGTTATTGTCGGTGTATTTGTCGGTGTCATTGACGCCGTAATCGTCGGTGTTACACTTGGTGTATTAGTTGGAGTAACTGAAGGCGTTACTGTTGGTGTTATAGTCGGCGTTATTGTCGATGTTATTGTAAGCGTTACGCTTGGCGTATTTGTTGGTGTTATTGAAGGCGTTGCAGTTGGTGTTACTGTTTCTGTTACACTTGGTGTATTTGTTTCCGTCACTGTAGGCGTATTCGTTGATGTAACAGTTGGTGTTTCTGTTGGCGTTACTGTTGGTGTAACTGACTGCGTGTTCGTTGGTGTTACTGATGGCGTTATTGTTGGTGTCACGCTTGGCGTATTTG
>Ga0207433_10001060_pt1 | contig 60900 bp, 47 predicted proteins | sample YelNatPaOPGAMG01_FD_187559 | JGI IMG/M metagenome (GOLD analysis project Ga0207433, IMG submission 187559) | Hot spring thermophilic microbial communities from Obsidian Pool, Yellowstone National Park, USA - OP-RAMG-01 (SPAdes) (version 3) | ecosystem: Environmental > Aquatic > Thermal springs...
CACGGGGTCGGTAACCGCTGGTTTGCCGCGCAAGGGCTGTTTAGTCTGGACCACGGCTCTTGTGCTTAGGGTTAGTCTGGCGGAGACCCGCCTGCCTGGAGAGCCGGACGCGGGAGAACCGCCCGTCTGGTTCGGAGGAAAGGGTGGCGCTCACCCCGCCATCCCTACCGCTATCCCATGGTGATCGCCGCTCAAAGCCACGGCGGTGGAGGTTCCTGGCTCCGATAGCCGACGTGGAAGTTGGCCCTCCAGATCAAGGTCGAGCCCCAAGGCAGAGCCGCTAGGCTCTGAGCGCTAGGGCATTCCGCCAGCGTGCGGTTGTGGGATCGGTTGGGATTTGGGTCTCTTGAGAGTTGTTTCAGATTTCGGATTTGGTGCTTCGGATTTGGCGCCGGACGGAACGGTGCTGGCGTGCGTAGAGGCGTTTGGGGGACGATTGTAGGCGGGGGCTCGGGCTGTATGGCTTCGGCGAGCCGCCGAAATACCACCGGCTAGCGCTCGGCGTTACCCATGGTCATCTCACCCGGAAGGGCCAAGCCGGACGAGCTGGGTATGGCCTGATTGATCAACCATACGGTCACCAACAGCCTGGAGGTAGACGCTGGCGGAATTCTTCCGTGTTCTTCCCGTCGGTCCGATTGGATCGCAGGAGCGATATGCCGGTTAGCTCGATCGAGGGCGGGGAAACGGCTGGCTGGGTTTTCGGGTGGCGGGCGTTGCTCAAGGCCGAGTTGAGCGGCCCCCGGTGCGGTCTAGGGATTCGGAGATAATACTGTGGCGCGATGGAGGTCGGATACGGCGCAAGAACACAAACGTCAGAATCCAGGCTGTGCTCAGCAGCCCCAGGCCAATGGCCAGCATAACCCAGGGCCCGAACCCTCTGGTGCCCGGCGCAGTGGGACCAGAGCCTGGTCGGCCTGGGCTTGGAGCAGCGGCTGCTGACGGTGCACCGGCTGGCGCAAGGACCCGTTCGCGGGCTGCAACCGTCTCCGGGCTAAAGCCAGGCACTGGGACAGCCCGCTCGGGTGCATTGCCCAAGGGAGTAGCCAAAGGGGCTGAGGTAGGCCCGGCAGCGGCGGGCTGCGCGGGCGCTGCCACAATCGCAGTGTTCTTGGGCCGCAGCACCACTGGCGGCGCCGCCGTACGCGGCGGCACCGTGGCCGGCTCTCTAGCTACCTGCGCCGAGTGCACATCAGCCACCGGTGTGGCTTGGGCTTGAGCTGAAGAAGGTTGTGCCTGCGGGGCGGATGCCGGAGGCTGAGAAGCGCGGTCTGGCGGCAGGGTTGACTCAGCCGGCTGGGTTGGTGCCGCGGACGGATCCGCTGGTTGCTCGGGTTGCGCAGTTGGCAGTACGATGTTCGAGCTTGAGATAGTCTCGGCTGCAGCGGGTTCTGCCAATGGTTCGGTTGGAGGGGGTGGAGTTACAGCCAGGGCTTGCCAGACCGGGTTAGTGGCTGGGGAAGCTTGGTTAGGGACGGTGGCCGGAGGCGCTTGGATCGGCGTCAACACCACCGCGTTGGTCGGCGCAGTGCGGACGGACGCTCGATCTAGGGACGCTGGCGTCGCAATGGCGGCTGGAGCGTTGGAATGGGTTGAGCCTGCCACGACCACGGCCGAGGAAACGCGTTGGGGTAAATCCAGCGTTTCGCCGGGTAAATGGACTGACCAGCGTACCCATTGGCCGCCTCGGGCGACCAACACCACCAGCAATGGCTGGCGTAGCTTGCGCGCCTCAGCAGCCCGCTGTTTGCAGGCGGCCTGGATGGCTGCGTCAAACGGCGTGCCGGCTATGGGCGCACGACCGTCCGTGATCAAGATCACAACCAAGTCTTGCACCAGCGCAACCGTGGGTTTGAGCGTGGCGAGGGCTGCTTCCGGATGCGAACTGTTTTCGTACGGTTGGTCCCGGAGGAACCGGCTGGCCACCGAGGCCAACTCGACCGAGTTACTCCGCCAAACCTGCATCGGTAGGCGGCTCCGTTCGACCTTGTCGTTGAAGGTCCACAGGCCGTAGGTGTCGCCTGGCTGCATGTAGCCGCCCAAACCACTCCAGATCAGTTCAAACACGGTGCGACGGCAAGCTTCAGCCACCCGGCCCATGCCCGCCGAGGTGTCCACCACAAACAGGAACCGGTCACCGGGCGGCAGCTTGGGCGGGTTGTTTGTAGGCGGAGCTGCACCGGTGGCTGCGGCGCATGTCAGCATGAAAATTGCCAAGGCAGCACAGTTCATGGATTAACTGGCGCGGAGGAATCGGTTGCGTTCTTGGCTGTTGAACCGGAGCATCTCGCGCTCGAAGGCATCCAGCGTGCTCTGCACTGTGCGGGCGAAGTCCTCGCACGAGACGGCTGTTGTGCCAGGCCAAGCGGCCACTTGAGCCAGGTGCGCTGCGCTGCAGACCACCTGCACCGAGCCGCGCGCTGCCAGCCGGTGAACCAGCCGTTGCATGGCGTGAAGAATGTTCTGGCCCGGAGGCAACAGCAGCGGTTCTACGCCGGACTCGAGCACCACTTCATCCAGCTCATCGGTTTGGCCATCGAACACCACCGTAATGGGCGTGCCGGTCACGTCCTGATACCGGGTCAACCAAGCCAACAGCTCCCGGCGCACGGCGGTGCTGGCGGAATTCTTGCCAGCGGCCAGGCCTGGGCATCGTTCCAGGAGGCTGGGGCCGTCCACAACAATCCTTTCAACCGCCATACGCCAGGGTGTAAGCCAGTTTCGGGCCAAAAATGGGCTTCAGGCATCGAGTCGCCCCTCCCGATTGTGTCCTACGCCCAAGCCCCACCCCCGGCGGCGTTTTTGCTTGGTCGACCCGGTCCAGTTGTCGAATACTCCGGCGGCTGGGCTGCAGACCAGGCCCTTGGCCGGTGTCAGGCCGAGGCTGGTGGCGAGTCGAGCTCATCGGCTGATGATCCTGAAAACCAGAGCCTTATTCTTGCGGTTGCTGCGGGCCATGCAGGTGGACGTGGTGTGCGACGTCGGCTCGATGAACGGCGCCGAGGCACTAGCGTTCCGCCAAGCCCTGCCCAGGGCCAAAGTGCTGGCTTTTGAAGCGCACCCGGACAACCTGCGGCAGATGCAAGCCGACCCGGCTTTGTGCCAGCAGCGCATTGAAGTGGTGCCAAAGGCCGTTACCAATTACACCGGCCAAGCTGAGTTCTTCGTGGTGAAGGCTGACGATCCCACCAAGCCGTACCGCGGCGGTATGAGTTCCCTTTATGCTAGGCCTGACGAACCGGACCTGCAGAGCGTCACCGTCGAGACCACGCGTCTGGACGCGTTCCTAGCTGATCGGCTGAAGCCGGACTCGAGGCTGGCATTGTGGATCGACGTCGAGGGTAAGGCCTACGAGGTGCTGGAGGGCGCCTCAGGCCTGGTTCAGAATCTGGTCTTGATCCATGTGGAGACCGAGACGCAGCCCTGCATTGCCCCTGGGCAAAAGCTGCACGGCGACGTGGTAGGGTTGCTTGACCGGCTGGGCTTCGAGCAGTTGGCCTGGGACAACCCACTGACCACGCCTCAGCTCAATGTGATCTTCGTCCGGCGCGATCTCCCCAAGCTTATGCGCCTGAGGGTAAAGCTCATGGCCAGTTGCGGAGCTGTGCGTTACAGCTTGCGGGCTGCAGCCCGGCGGCTGTGGCACCGGGTTAGAGGCCGCTGAATTACGGCGCGCTTGGCCTGGAGCCCTTGGGCTGAGCCAACGACGCTAGCAACGCATCGTATCGGGGCATAATCTTGGCCCAGTCGTAGGTCTGCTCACACGCAGCGCGACCGGCTTGGGCCAACTGTTGCCGGCGTGGCTCATCCAACAACAAGGTGCGGATGGCCTGGGCCATTTCATCGAGGCTGCGCACAACCCAGCCACCCGGCAGTTTGGACACAAAGCCCACGTCCACTGAAACAAACGCGGTCCGGGCAGCCATCGCCTCCAAGATCACTAGAGGGCCGCTCTCCCACAGTGACCCATAGACAAACAAGTCGGCAGCACGATACGCTGCTTTGACCATCGAGCGGTGCAGTTTCTCCAAGAATATCACTCGGCCCACCGTCGATTCGCCGCCAGCCTGCTGGTACCATTGGCGCATGCGGGTGGTGTAGTCGGTGAAGACCGAGCCGATAAACACCAGCACCGCTGGCTTGACGGCTGCTTGGGCAAAGGCTTGCAGGACCAGCAGCGGATTTTTCCAGGGATCGTAATTGCAGACGCATAGCACCATGGGCTCAGACCCAAGCCCATACGCTTGCCGAAAGTCCGGTAGCGGCTCGTCGAATTCCGCCACGTGCACTCCGCTGGGGATCACGCAGGTGTGACTCAACCCGTGCCGCCGCGCCAGCCACGCATCGTAATAGACCCCGCGGTTGATTAGGTCCGACAAAAACACCACACGATCAAACTGCTTCATCCGCCGCACTGCCCGCCACACATACGGGCGCCACCCCAGCCAGGTCACTAACCCGCGTGGGAACCGGACGATCTTGGGCCACACATGGGCGCTGAAGCCGTGGCTGACCAATACCGTGCGCGCCGGGTGCGAGCCCAAGCAAGGCACAGCCAAATCCGTGCTCCAAATCTGCCAACAATGGCACAGGATCACATCCCCCACCCAGCCGCGGAGAAACTCTTGATAGGCCTGCACCTGGCCGCGGAACGGCGCGCGCGGATGCGCGCAGCCGGTCACGTGAAACTGGACCACCGTGGGGTTGGCCCCAGGCGGCGTGGGTTCACGAGCCGGATCGAACCCCGTCGCCACGGTCACTTGGTGGCCAGCCCGGACAAAATGCTGGACATGGGCTTGCACAACTTGAGCCACGCCGTTGAGCTGCGGTGCATAAAAGGGGGTGGTGATCAGCAGCCGCATGGTTCTTGTTACGACGGCGCCTCAGTGGGCTTGATCCGAAGGGCGTCTTGCCAGCGTGCGGGTAATCGACTCAGCAATTCCCACCGCAGCTCGGCGCTCAATCCCAAACACCAAAGGGCTATAGCCGCAACCGGCATCAATACGGCCATGCGCGCTGTCAAGGTCCACATCGGCGCCAGACCCACTGTTGCCCAGCCAATCCCACCAGCCACCAGCCCCAGCACCACGCCAGCCCGTAAAGCTGGTCCCTGCCATTTCAAGGCTACGTCCTGCCACCGCAGACCAAACTGCGTGGCGGTTTGCCGGACGCCGAACCTGAAACTGCAAAGGCCGGTGCACAGCACTGACGCCAATGCTACTGCAGCCAAACTACCCCAGCGCGACACCACGACCGCCGTCGTCACAAAGGCGACTCCTTCGACGAAATACACGTATTTGACCCGTTCCATCCGTTTCATCATGGTCAACAGACAGCAGTGGCACCGTTGAACCGTCATCAGCACCAGCCACAGCCCCAACAGGCCGTTAGTTGTGGCCGACCAATAATACTTTGGCCAAATGGACTCGGGGTAGGCCAAGTCGATGAGCTGCCGATTGAGCCGGGGCAGCGCCGCAGCCGCAGGGCCAGCTTGGAGCTGGCGCCGGAGCGCCTCCGGTACCTGCACCAGCGCGAATCGGTCTGGCTCATAAATGCTGGCCCCACCCAGCAGACTGTTCAGCTCGCCGAGCAATTGCGCGGTCAGTGCCGGACTGAGCTGCCCGGTGGTTGTAGCCTGGGTTAGCTCCTGGCGTGTGCGCTCCGATAGCCGGCTCCAAACGAACTGCGACACCGGGTCTTGACCAGCCCGGAGACGAGCCACAAACCCGGTCAAATCCTTGAACTCCTCGGCTGTCAGCATCCACGCACGGGACCCGAACTTGCCGGCCGTCCATACCTCCACAAAGGGCGTGTTGCCTGCGGCAAACAGGATCGCCCCCGCCACCGCCAAGGCCGCCGATAGCATGGTCACTTGACGGAACCGGCGCAGCAACAGGTCTCGTTCCGCTCGCACAATCATCTCCGACAGCGCCGGGCCGGCGGCGTCCAACACACGCCAGACTGCCTGGGACAGCACCGCATAGGCGCGCGTGCAGACCGCCCAGGTCGCCGCCGCGTCCAAGCCCAAACAGCGGCTGACTACCATCAGTTGGCTGGCATTGACCAATTGGCTGCCCAGACTAAACAGGAACACGTCTCGCCCGAACACAAACAGCTCGCGAAACCGCTCCCAGGTTACCGGGCCCCAGCAACCCCGCGCAGGCAACAGCCCCAACCGCACACAAAACCACGCCGGCAATACGGCTGAGACCACCGTGCCGGTAGCCGAAGCCAACAGTAAGCTAAACACTCCGGCTCCATGCCTAAACCCCACCCACAACACGGCGAACTTCACGGCAAAGCCCAACGCCTGCGGGTAGTTGGTCAGGTCATACCGCTGATGTGCCGTGACCAGGTGCGTGAAGGTGCGTGCGGCAAAACCACAGGCCAACACGCCGCATTCGCCCATAAACAACAGCCGAAAATCCCGCCGCAACGGCTCGGGCACATCCAACACCGGCGCCATGACCCACGCCAGGCCGATGCCCACCACCAACGCAATCAAGCCTTGGGTTGCGCCCACCAGAAAACCAGTCCGGATCACGCTGCCATACGGTCCGGCGTTGGGTGCATCTTTGTAGTCGATCAAGATGCGGGCAATCGAGCCGGACATGCCCAAGTCAACCAAGGCCAAATAACTGGTGATCTGCACCACCAAGGCCCACAGACCGAACTCCGGCTTGGACAAGTACCGCAGCGCCAGGGGCACCGCTGCCAGGGTAAAAAGCATGTTGGCGCCCAGCAGCACATACCCTGACAACAGTGAATGTTGATACTTCTTGAGTCGCGACATGCCGCGCAATCCGGCCAGGCAAGGAAGCGGCACCGCCGGGGCATTGGCAACCCAATTCGTGGGGTGAGGCTGGGTGGCTTGAGCCCTCCGACAGGCATGGCGGGAGCGGCGGGGCTCGAACCCGTAACCTCTGCCGTGACAGGGCAGCGCTCTAACCAATTGAGCTACGCCCCCGCAAGTAACCGTGGTCTTACACTAAACCAACCCACGCCTGGCGTCAATGCCTTTCTTGGGCGGACGACTGTTTGGACGCTGGAGGCCGAGCGGCTGCATAGGCGTGAGCGCTCTGCCCAACCAACGTTTTGCGCGGGGCAAGAGCCAGGCGGGCCGGAATTCTCGGTGGAGCGCAGCCTGAAGTGGCGGTGCCGCTCGTGCTGCGCTGCGGCTGGAAGCTTGCAGGGGCCATTGGGGCGTCGCGCGGCGGCAAGCACACAGTGCGGGCCATAGCACCGTGGAGCCGCCCGAGTTGCTGGTAAAGCCTGGACATGGCGCGGTCATGCCTGCACGCCCTACGATTTGGCACATATGGAACGTAAGCGAGCGCATGGCTCCGAGTGCAAAGCGCCATAGTCAGCACGGTGAAGGCTTAACGGAGCCGTCCCTATGGCCGCATGTGTTTGCTCCCTTCTGTCCATCACGGGGGCGGAGGCCTGCAGTTTGCGCCAGTTCCCATTGCTGCTGCCGGCTGCTGCACCAGGAACGTTGCGTAGGCGTCTGCGGATCAGGGCGCCTCGGCAGCGGATTGACCCGGTATCGTTGCCGGTGCGAAACCGGCCCGTGAAGTCCGCAAGGCACACCTGGGCAGATCGGGTCGGGATCGCCAGCGCTGGTTGTAGCCGCACCGGGCCGTGCTGGGGCGGGTTTGCCGCGGCGTCGCACCTGGCCTCAGCACTGCAGCCAACGGACAATGGCCCGCGCCTGGTTCATGCGAGCGTGTCGATGCCAGCGGCGCAGCCAGGGATACATCTTTTTGCCACTCCGAGTCGGACACCTGCGGCACATCTGGCGCAAGGCCTTCAGCAGCGAGCCGGGGTTCGGGTGGGCCAGCGGTGGGACCGCCGTGAACGATCGAGCAGCCCCGCCCTGTTGGGTGCGGAAATGGCGCAACCGTTTGTAACCGGTTTTGCGGCACAGGCCGACTTGACAGCACAGTTGAGCCCACGACTGAGCGTGCCGCAGCGCAGCTTGAACCCAGGGCTGTCGCGTCTCCAACAACGAACGAGTTTTCCCGGGGCGTGCCACCAGAAAGCCCTTCCGATACAGCGCTTGTACTGTTGCCCACGTCTGGGCAGCGTGCCGCGAAGCTGCGCCGTGCCACGCGGTTCTGAACTGCAATAAGCTGGGCTGCGCCGGGGCTAAGACTGAGGCCCAAATTTTGTTGGCATTGGCGCCTTGGGGCAGACTAGACTGGCGGTGGCTGGATGAGCGATGGATTGATGATCGAGGTCGAGGGCCTGACCAAGCGTTACGCCGGCCACACGGCGGTGCAGGACGTGTCGTTCCGCGTGGCCAAGGGCGAGGTGGTGGGGTTGCTCGGCCCCAATGGCGCTGGGAAAAGCACCATCCTGCGTATCCTGGCCTGCTATCTTCCGGCCACGTCCGGTTCGGTGCGGGTAGCGGGGTTCGATGTGTTCCGGCAAGCTGAGGAGGTGCGGCGGCGGATCGGCTATATGCCTGAGCACAACCCGCTCTACCGCGACATGCGGGTGCGTGAATACCTCAAGTTCCGCGCCCGGCTCAAGGGGTTGAACCGGACCCGCACACGGGAACGGATCGATGTGGTGTTGACCCAGTGTGGGCTGACGGAGGTCAGGGACCAGATCATTGGCACCTTGTCCAAAGGCTACCAACAGCGGGTTGGCTTGGCGGATGCGCTGTTGCACCAGCCGGAATTGATCATTTTGGACGAGCCCACCATCGGGCTGGACCCGCACCAGATTCGCCAGGTGCGGCAACTGATCAAGGACTTGGGCCGGAACCACACCTTGCTGATTTCCACCCACATTTTGCCCGAGGTCGAGATGACTTGCACCCGGGTGTTGATTCTGCGCCAGGGCCGAATCCAAGCCGACGATACGCCGGAGAACTTGCAATTGATGATGACCGAGGGCGGCCAAGTGGTGGCGGAGATTGCGGCCCCGGAGGCGGAGCTGCGCGCCTGTTGGGAGCAGATGCCTGAGGTGCAACATGCGGATTTGGCGCCGGTGGATGGCCAGTATGTGCGATGCACCTTGGTGGGGCGGACGGGGGTGGACTTGCGGCCGTTGGTGTTTGCGGTGGTGCAGCAGCGGGGCTGGGCGCTCCGGGAATTGCGTCGCAGCCGGGTGTCGTTAGAGGACATCTTCGTGCGGATGACCACCACCGATGCCGAGGAGGAGGGAAGCTGATGCGAGCCTATTGGGCGTTAGTCCGACGCGAGCTGAGCAGCTACTTTTTGTCCTGGACCGGGTATGTGGTGATTGCGGCGGTGCTGTTGTTGTTGGGCAGCAGTTTCGCCAACCTGATGGCGGCCCTGAACGAGGAAGCCACGGATCGGCCGCTGACGGAGTTGTTTTACAGCACCTACTATTTTTGGCTGATCTTGTTGCTGGGGGCACCGGTGATCACCATGCGGGTTTTTGCCCAGGAAAAGGCCTCCGGCACCTTCGAAACGCTGATGACCACGCCGATCAATGAGCTGCAGGTGGTGCTGGCCAAGTTCACCGGCGCGATGATCTTTTACATCCTGATGTGGTTGCCGTTGTTGGCCTGCCTGGGGATTGTGCGTGTGTATGCGGGCGACCAAGCCGCGCTGGATGCCGGCACCGTAGGGGCCACGTTCCTGGGCATTTACCTGCTGGGGGCGGTGTATGTGGCGTTGGGCTGTTTTGCCTCGTCGCTGACCCGGAGTCATTTGGTGGCGGTGATGATCGGGCTAGCGGCTGGGGTATCGTTTTTCCTGCTGAGCTTTTTGTCGGCCTTGTTCACTGCGACGGACGGTTGGAAGGGCCGGTTTTTCGGCTACGTGGATTTGATCGAACACATGAAGGACTTTGCGGCGGGCGTGGTGGACACCCGGCCGGTGGTCTTGTGCCTGAGCTTGGCGGTGTTTTTCCTGTTTGCGACGGTGAAGGTGGTCGAAAGCCGACGCTGGAAATGAGCCAGACCAACTCGAACGAACCGCGGCCTAGTTTTTCAGCGGCGCAGCGTTGGCAAGCCGCGCTGAGCGTGGGCTTGTCGGTGCTGGCGATGGGGGCGCTGGTGTTGATGGTCAATTACCTAGGCATCCGCCACTTCAAGCGGGTCAGCCTGGCGCCAGGTCGGCCCACCGAATTGAGCCCGTTGACCCGTCGGGTGCTGCAGACCCTGACCAACGACGTGCAGGTGACCATTTACTTCCGCAAGGACGAGCCGCTCTACGACTCGGTCTGGGCGCTGCTGAAGGAATACAGCCTGGCCAATGCCAGGATTCGGGTCCAGACCGTGGATTACGCACGGGACCCTGGCGCCGCCCAACTGGTCAAAACCCGTTACCGGCTCAGCCAGATTACCGACAAGAACCTGATCATTTTCGATTGCGGCGGCCGGACCAAGACCGTGTCCCAGGGAGAACTGTCCGATTACGACACCCAAGCGTTGTTGTCCGGCACCAGCCGCGAGGTGCGGCGCACGCATTTTAAGGGCGAGATGCTCTTTACCTCGGCGCTGCTGAACGTCACCAGCATGGGCAGTCTCAAAGCCTATTTCCTCCAAGGCCACGGCGAACATCAACCTGACCAGGAGGATAAGCTCCAGGGTTACTCAGAGCTGGCGGCAGTGCTGACGCAGAACAACATCAAGTTCGACACGTTGCACCTGGCTACGGTGCCGGAGGTGCCGGCGGATTGTCACCTGCTGATCATTGCCGGGCCCAAGACGCCGCTGTTGCCCGAGGAACTGGAGCGGATTGACCGCTACTTGCGGCAAGGCGGGCGGCTGTGGGTGATGTTCCACTTCGATTCGGTCGAGCGCGAGACCGGCCTGGAACGATTGTTGGCCGGCTGGGGCGTGGCGGTGGGTCGGAATGTGGTGTCGGACCCGGAAAACTCGATCCGGGGCGAGGACGTGATTGTGTCGCGATACGGCTCGCATCCGATCACCCGGCCGTTGTATCAGTCCATGGTGCATTTGCTGTTGCCGCGCACCGTTGCCAAAGCGTCGGGGGCGTCGCCCACTGAGAGTGCGTTGGTCGAGCCGTTACTGTTCACCGGGCCCCACGCGCGGGTGCTGACGGATTTGCGAGGCCGAGTGGCTTATGCCACGCCGCAAGATTACGTCGGCCAAGTACCCCTGTGCGTGGGGGTAGAAAAAGGGCGGCTATCGGGCGTCAGTGCGGATCGCGGCACCACGCGGTTGGTGGTGGTGGGCGATTCCAGTTTCCTGGGCAACCAACTGATCCACTCGGCAGCCAACCGAGATTTTGCGTTTCTGACGGTGAACTGGCTGCTGGACCGGACGCAGTTCATCGGGCCGCTGGGGCCCAAGCCCATCAAGGAGTACAAGCTCCACATGACCCAATCGCAACTGGCGGCGGTGCGTTGGGTGCTGATGTTGGGCATGCCGGGCAGCGTGCTGTTGCTGGGCTTGGTGGTGTCGCTGCGGCGCCGCAAGTAGCCGCGCTGCCTGTGCCATGATGGACCGTTGGATGCAACGCCTGAATCTGAACCGGCTGGGGCGCATTGGCTGCGGGCCGATAGCCCCAAGCTTGATGCGCCAGGCTGCTGGCTTGATGTCGCATAGTCCCCGCCTATGAACTGGAAAAGCACATGGTGTTTGGTTGGGCTGGCGTTGGGGCTGTTCGCTCTCATTTGGTTTTACGAGCGCCACACTCAGCCGAGTGCAACCACTGGCCAGCCGCCGCCTCGGGTGCTACCGATCTCGGCGGCCCAAGTCAGCGTGGTGCAGGTGCGCCGCACCAACCAGTTGGTCGTGCGGGTCGAGCGCAGCAACCAAGTTTGGAACATCACGGCGCCGATCTTTTATCCGGCGCAGACCTACGCGATCCAGCGCTTGCTACAGAATCTGGACGAGCTGGTCGGGCCGCCGTGTTTGCAGGCCAACGAGCTGGCTGCCCAAGGCCGCACGCTGGCTGACTACGGTCTGGCCACGCCCCAAGCGGCGGTGGTGTTGGAAGGCGGCGGAAAGCGGGTCGAGCTGCTGTTTGGCACCAAGACACCTGTGGGAGACCAGGTGTACGTGCAAGTGCTGGCTGCGCCGGGCATTTACCTGGCTCCAGCCGAGTGGCTGGATCGGCTGCCGCACATTCACCACGACTGGCGCGACCCCAGCTTGGTGAACTTGGGCGATCTGGCTCTGGACCGATTCGAGGTACGGGCGGCTGGGCGGGGCTTTACGGTGGTGCTGGACCGGACCAACCAGATGTTCCGACTCACCAAACCGACCCAGGCCCGAGCCGATCGGGCCAAGGTGGAGGCGCTGCTGCGCGACATTCAGACCAACCGCGTAGCCGCATTTGTGACGGACGATCCCGGAGCCGAGTTGGAGCCCTACGGTTTGGCGCCGCCAGAAGCGGAGTTGGTTTTTGGCCAGGGCACCAACGACGTGTTGGTGGTGCAGTTGGGCAAAAGCCCGACGAACGCGCCGGGCCTGGTGTATGCGCGTCGGTTAGCCCAAACCAACATCGTGTTGGTGTCGCGCAGCCTCTTGGAGGCGATCCAAACCCCTTACACGGCGTTGCGCGACCGACGGCTGCTGTCGTTCGATCCCCGTGCTGTGGACCGGTTGGAGGTGGTGGCTGACGAACGATTCGCCGTCAGCCGCTACACCAACGGCCAGTGGCGAGTCGAGCCGCCCGTGAGCCGACCAGCTGATGCGGACCTGGTGCGGGACTGCATCCATCTGTTGGCGGGGCTGGAGGGCGATGTGGAAAAGGATGTGGTGACGGACTTTGCCAGTTACGGGCTCGACCCGCCCGCGCGGCAATACCTGCTCTGGTCGGCAGCGACCAACGCCGACGGCACCGTCAGCAACCGGCTGCTGGCGCGACTGGACTTGAGTGGACGCGTGGGGGATCGCTTGTTTGCGCGTGGGGCTGACGCGCACTCGGTGTTTGGGATCAAACCCAGCCAGCAGGAATTGTTGCCGGTAGCTGCCTGGCAACTGCGCGACCGTCGTGTCTGGACTTTCACCACCAACCAAGTGCAACGTCTGACCATCCGGCATAACGGCTACACGCGCGAGCTGGTCCGTTATGGCCCGGCTCAGTGGCGTTTGGCTCCGGGCTCGGTCGGCGTGATCAATCCTTTGGCTGTCGAGGAGATGGTTTATCGGCTGAGCGAGTTGCGCGCGGTCTATTGGGTGGAGTATGGGGACCGGAACCGGGCCCGGTATGGTTTTCGCGACGACGGGTTTCGGCTCACCATCGAGCTGGCAGGGCCGGATGGTCCCGAGACCCGTGTGCTGGAGTTTGCTCCGTTGGCTGAGAGTCAGTTTCCCCTGGCTCTGGCCTCTTGGGGCAACGAGGCGTGGATTTTCCGGTTCCCGCCGGACCTGTTCTTTCCGCTTTTGCTGCACTTGGGCAATCCGCCCAAGCCCCGGGCTGCTCCGGGCGAAGGCTGAGTTGCGGTGGCCAGGCAGTCCAGGCCACAGGCCCAGAGCGTCGGCACTGCACGCTGCCGCATCAGGCGGCTTTTGTGGAATCTGGTGCGGGTGCTGCGGCTCGGGCTGGGGCTGATCGTGTTGACCGCGGTAGCGCTGGGGCTGTTTGTTCACCATGTAGGTGTGCCTGAACCGCTCCTGCGGCACATCACCGCCCAACTGGAAAATCGAGGCTGGGCCGTCACGTTCAGCCGGTTACGGCTGCGTTGGTACCGGGGTGTGGTGGCCGAAGGACTTCACTTGTGCCGTGTGGAGGCGCCGCATCGCGGCCAACTTTTTGCCGAGGACGCTGAAGTACTGCTGGATTGGCCGGCGTTGCTCTCAGGCCGGCTGCAGCTTAATGAACTCCGAGTGCGGAGCGGTCGGCTTGTACTGGCAGTGCCGGGCCCGAGCCAAACCAACCTCAATGAGCCTGACGCTCGTGGCCTGGGCTCAGCGCGTAACCGCGGTGCCGGGTACGACAAACGCATTGGGCTGGCTAAGCCAGGCCCGATGCTCTGGTTCAACGATATCCATGGCCAGGTGCGGTTCCACTCGGATGCGGTCTGGGAGCTGCACAACCTCCGGGCCTGTTGTTTGGGGGCGCACTTGCAAGCTGCCGGTGTGCTGAAACATGCCGCGGGCTTGGCGCACTGGCCTTGGTTGACGCCCACAGGTCGGGTGACCGAGGCGCAGCGGGCGCGATACCACGCAGTGTGGCAGTGGCTGCGCGGGTTACAATTCGACCGCCCGCCTGAACTGAGCCTGCAGTTTAACATCGACGGGCTTCGGACCAACTGGGTGCAAGCGGCCCTGCGCCTGACGACCGCCCAGGTAAGCTGGGCTAACGGTACGGCCAGTAATCTGAGCCTGCACGTCCAGTTGGAGCCGCCAGCCGAGCCGACGGCGTTGCCCACTGCGCAAGTGCAGTTCCAGGCGGCAATGTGTCGGGCCGGGCCAGTGCAGGTGTCCGGTTTGGACGGCCAGGCCCGATGCCAGTTGCCCATCGAGCCCACACTTCCCGTATCGAGCAGCGTCGAGTTGTGGCTGGCAAGACTCGACACACCTCGGCTCCACGCCAGCGACTTGAACTTGCGAGCTCGCCTGGCTTCATCGGGCACGAACGGCTGGCCGCGGGTGAGTGCTATTGAAGCGGTTGCAGCCCAGCTACGCTGCCCTTGGGCTGAGGCCCGGCGCGTGCAACTGACCAGCCGCCTTGAGCATGGGGCCACTAACTTCTTGCCGGCACGCTGTGCGTTGGAGCTACAAACCAGCCAGCTTGTCAGCTCGAACGTCAGCGCGCCTTGGACACGGTTGCAAGCCGAAGCAACCTTGCCTGCGCTAGACCACCTGCTGTGGTCTCAGCGCCTCAGCAATCTGCCATGTCGCGTCACGCTGCATTCGACTAACGCCACGGTGTGGCAGTGGCAGGTGGACAGGCTGGAGCTGCAGGGCCACTGGCAACCGCCCCACTTGACCCTGCAAGTCGAAGCTGGGCTGTATGACGGCACCGCATCGGGCCAAGCGCGGCTGGACACTGGTACCGCTGAGGCGGTGTTCGAGCTTCGATCCAGGTTCAACCCACGGCCCTTGTGCTCGTTGTTAGCCACCAACCTACAGCAAGCCGTCGCAGCCTGTGCGTGGCAAAGCCCGCCCCGGCTGCAGCTTGAGGGTTGGCTGGATGTGCCGGTGGTGACCAACCTGGGCCTGCGCTCGGCCCAACCCGGCGCTGTGGTGCGCCGGTTGCAGGGCCGGGTGGATGTGGGCCCCGGCGCGGTTGAAGGCATTGAGTTTGAGGCCCTGCAAGCGCAGTTCCAATTGACCAACCAGCTTTGGCACGTGCAGGACCTCGTGTTGCACCGGCCGGAAGGGAGTCTGGAGGCTGATGGCACGGTTGACCCGCACAGCGGCCAGTTTGCTGTGCGGTTCCGCAGCAGTTGCGATCCGCAGATGATCAAACTCTTGGTGAAAAACCAGCGCACTCGGGCGTTGTTGGACGATTTCCGGTTGAGTGCCCCGCCGCGCATCGCCGGCCAACTTTGGGGAAACCCCAGGCAGCCCGAATCGCTGGGCTTAGTGGCGGAGGTGGCGGCTACCAACTTCTGGTTCCGGAACGAACCGATCTTGGCTTTCACCGCCACCTTGGCCTACAGCAACCGGTTCTTGAGCTTTGTGCAGCCGCAACTGCTACGGCTTGGCGAACAGGCCCGAGCCGACGGTTTTGGGGTGGACCTAGCTGAGCAGATGCTGTATTTGACCAATGCCTCCGGCACACTCAGCCCGTCTGCGTTGGCGCGAGTGATCGGGCCGCACGTAGTGGCAGTGCTGGAGCCCTATCGGTTTGATAATCCGCCTCAAGCGCAAGTCTGGGGCACGATCGACCTGACCGGCGACCGCCACACCGACCAACTCCACATCCAGTTAAGTGGCGGCCCGTTTCACTGGCAGCAATTCAACTGGGCTTGGCTGCAAGGCCGTGTGGATTGGGTAGGCCAGAGCGTGCAGGTGACCAACGTGCAGGGCAGCTTTTGCGGCGGCCATATGGCAGGGCACCTGGAGGTGGACCTGGCGCAGCGGCCCGGGCCGGTCGTGGCCTTTGGGCTGTGGATGACGAACGTGGATTTGCGGCGGTTAATGGCCGATTTGGGCCGAGCCACCAACAAGCTGGAGGGCAGCTTGAGCGGCGCCTTGATCGTCACCTACGCTAATCTAGCCCGATCCAACAGTTGGCAGGGCCAAGGCCAGCTCCAGCTCACCAATGGACTGATCTGGGACATTCCGATCTTTGGCATCTTTTCACCGGTGCTGAATGCGGTGGTGCCAGGCCTGGGCAACAGCCGAGCCCGCCACGCCAGCGCCACCTTTATTTTGGCCAATAGCGTGTTGCACAGCCGCGACCTGCAAATTCACGCCACCGGCATGCGCATGCAGTACGACCTGCGAGTAGGGTTCGACCAAACGATCGATGGCCGAGTCGAGGCCGAATTGCTTCGGGACCTGCCCGGCCTGGGCCGGGTGGTGAGCAAACTCTTTTGGCCAGTGACCAAGCTGTTCGAATACCGGCTGTCAGGCACGCTGGATCAACCCAGGGCCGTGCCGGTGTTTTTCGTGCCGCGGATTTTGCTGTTCCCCTTTCGACCCCTTAAAACGCTTGAGGAATTGTTGCCTCAGCCCTCCAAGCCTGCCGGCTCGGCCAGCCGGTGAGCTGGCGCGCCGCCGGCTGGGCGCTGGCCAACTGCATCAGGAGATTTGAACTGCCGGCGTGGGCTGGTTAGCCTGGCGGCGTGTTGCAGGCTATGACTAATGCGCCCGAGTCTGTATCCGCACCGCCGTTGCGTGCCGACGGACGGCGGCCAGACCAACTCCGGCCCGTCCGGTTCCAGAATCACATCGCCCCCTACGCTGCCGGTTCGACCCTCATCGAGTGGGGTAACACCCGGGTCATCTGTGGCGTCACCGTTGAAGAGACAGTGCCCAAGTGGATGAAGGACCAGGGCATCAGCGGCGGCTGGATCACCGCCGAGTACTCGATGCTCCCCTACTCGACGCTGGAGCGCAAACCGCGCGACATCAGCAAAGGCCGTGTCGAAGGCCGCTCCCAAGAAATTCAGCGCTTAATCGGACGCGCCCTGCGCGCGGCGGTGGACCTGGAGAAGATCGGTCCACGCACCATCTGGGTGGACTGCGACGTGCTGCAGGCCGACGGTGGCACCCGCACCGCCGCAGTCACCGGCGGTTATGTGGCTTTGGTGCTGGCCATAAGGAAGCTGCTGGCTGAAGGCCGGCTCACCGACAACCCCCTGGTGCGAGCGGTGGCCGGGGTGAGCGCTGGGGTGGTGGGCCAACAACCTATGCTGGACTTGTGCTACGCCGAGGATGTGGCTGCGGCGGTGGACATGAACCTGGTGATGACCGATACCGGCCAGTTCATCGAAATCCAAGCCACCGGTGAAGAGGCCACTTTTACCGACGAGCAGTTTGCTGCGTTGCTGGCCTTGGGCAAGATGGGCGTCAAACAATTGATCGAACTGCAAAAGGCAGCTTTGGCCTGAGGGAGGGGTTACGACACGATTCGACCCTGGCCCAAAGCCGAACTGCTCACCCTCGGATCGACTCGCTACCACACCCAAGCTGCATCTGCCCATGATTCGTCCGACCCGACTGATCTTGATCCGACACGGCGAAGTGGCTGAGCCATACCACCGGGTCTTTGGCGGTCGGATTGACATGGAGCTCTCAGCTCGCGGCCATCAGCAGGCAGCCCTCTTGGCCAAATACCTTCGGCACCAGCCTCTGGATGCCATTTACGCCAGCCCAATGCGCCGGGCCCAAGATACCCTGGCGCCTTTAGTCTCGTTGTGCTCGCAACCCCCGGTCACGTGGCCGGAGCTGCGCGAGGTGGACTTTGGGGACTGGACTGGGCTGAGCTGGGAACAGGTGCACGCCCGCTACGGCCAAGACGCGTTTCGCTGGCTGGAGCTGCTGGAGGCTGGCGCCATCCCGAAGGGCGAAACTGGCGCTGCGTGTCGGGCGCGCTTGGCACCCTGCTTGCAGCGCCTGGTCAAAATGCATCCGGGCCACACCGTGGCAGTGGTCTGCCACGGGGGTGTGATTCGGGTGTTACTGGCCCTTGCCCTGGACTTGCCACTGCCCAAGACAGCGGCGTTCGAGATCGATTACGCCAGCATCACCCGCCTCGAATACCATGTGCACCGGACCGAACTGACGCTACTGAATTTTGCCCCATGGCGCGAGCTGGCATGAAGCCACAGCCGTTGTGGCAGTTGTCGGTCCAGATTGCCCCTCAGGCCCAAGAGGCTGTCAGTGAGCTGTTGCAGCGGTTGTTCGACCGACCAGCCGTGGTCCAAACCCATCTGCCGTCCGGGCGCACTTGGGCAATCGTGTTCTTGGACGCGCCCGAGCAATGGTCGGCACCCCAGCGCGCCGCACTGCAAGCTGGCTTGGCCCAGATCCGCCGCGCAGGGCTGGATATCGGCCCGGGGACCGTCTCCTTTCGTTGGTTGCCGCCGCAAGATTGGGCTGAATCTTGGAAACGGCACTTCCGCCCCCTGACCATCGGCCCTGCACTGCTGATCAAACCCAGTTGGAGCCGAGCCCGGCCCAGGCCCGGGCAGGCGGTGGTGCGGCTGGACCCAGGCATAAGCTTCGGCACAGGCCACCATCCCACAACCCGGTTTTGCTTGGACCAGATTGTGGCTGCCCGGCGGCCGGACACTGTCCAATCGTTTTTGGACATTGGCACCGGCTCGGGCATCTTGGCCATCGCTGCGGCTAAACTCGGATTTAGGCCGGTGCAAGCTTTGGATGTGGACCCTGAGGCTGTAGCTACCGCCCAAGCCAATGCGCGCCAGAACCGGGTCAGCTTACGGATCCAGTGCATGGACCTAGCCGAATTATCCCTGAAGCCGGCCCGGCGTTATGATTTGGTGTGCGCCAATTTGACCAGCAACCTGCTGATCAGACATGCTCAGCGCATCATTCGCCAAGTGGAGCCAGGAGGGCGGCTGGTGTTGGCGGGCATCCTGCAAGTCGAGTTTCACCAAGTGCGCCGGGCCTATGAGCAAGCGCACCTGCGGCTGCTGTGCACCCGTTGCGGTGGGCCTTGGCAGTCAGTTGCGTTTAGCGTAGGCACCTGAGTCAAGCGACAGTCCTGAAACTCCGGTTGGCCGGGCAGGGTTTTGCCAGACCGATGCTTAGGAGCCGTATCTGGCCTGCCTATAGGCACTTACAAAAAGGACGGTCCTTGGGCCGTCCCGCAATCCAAGGCCGAAAAACCTGCCAGCCCAACGTCGGGCTGTGCGGGTCATGGCGCTTTTTGACCGCACAGGGCAAAATAGGACCGGTCAAAATTGAACCTTTGGTGGCGTGGCGTGGTCCAAGCTATTGAAGATGAACTGGGAAGCGCTGACTCTGAGAATGGTCGGCTCAGGAGTGTCCCCCGGCGCTTCTTGGCATCAATCTAGCTTCGAGTTCCAACCGCAAAGGGCATACGTCCTATGACTAAGACCAACGATACCATCAGCGAGATTGTGCGAAATCCGAAACACCCGTTCCGAAAGGCCGATGATCGACCGGCCAAGGCACAAAAACACCGCTACGAACGACGCAAGATCAAGGAGTACTTGCGTCTAGGGGATTGGGGACAAGAAGGGCTGGATTAGCCTGGGGATTAAGCTCAAGTTCGCAAGAGCCGCCTGGCGCGGCTCTTTTTTTATGCCCACAATTTCGGTGCCAGCCAACCCGGGGGCTCGAGCCCGCGTTGGAGCAGAGTTTGGAGGCGGCAGCGGTGCAGGCTCCTCATGCAGGTCTGGGCCAGATTGCCTTGGACATCACCGCAGGCGAGCATGGGTGCCGGCAGCCCGCTGGCCAGCTTCGCTTGAGCCGGTAGCGGATGGCCGCATCGGCTCTTGCGGTGCTTTGAACTAGCGCGGTGCTTTGAATTGAACTCGGGTAAGGGATAAGCTTGCCGCGGCATGAACTTTGGCGCATTTAGGGAACGGTCATGGCCAAACGCGCACTGATTACGGGTATTACCGGACAGGACGGCTCGTATCTGGCTGAACTGCTGCTGAGTAAAGGCTACGAAGTGCACGGCTTCATCCGCCGCGCCAGCACCTTCAACACCGGTCGGCTGGACCATCTTTATACCGACCCACATGAGCCTAACGCGCGGCTGAAGCTGCACTATTGCGATTTGAGCGACGGCAGCGCCCTGGCGCGGTTACTGGCGGCCATTCAACCCGACGAAATCTACAATCTGGCAGCGCAAAGCCATGTGCGCGTGAGCTTCGATTGTCCCGAATACACCACCGACATCACCGCCACCGGCACCGTTCGGCTCTTGGAAGCGATCCGGCAAGTGGGATTGAAACCGCGATTCTACCAGGCTTCATCCAGCGAGATGTTCGGCAAGGTCACCGAAGTGCCGCAGACCGAGCGCACGCCTTTCTATCCACGCAGTCCGTACGCCTGTGCCAAGGTCTTTGCTTATTGGATTACCGTCAACTACCGCGAATCCTACGGCCTGCATGCCAGCAACGGTATCCTGTTCAACCACGAATCACCTCGCCGGGGTGAGACGTTTGTCACCCGCAAGATCACCCGTGCCGTGGCCCATATCTTGGCCGGGCTGCAAGACAAGCTGTATTTGGGGAATTTGGAGGCACGGCGCGACTGGGGCTATGCGCCCGAATATGTCGAAGCCATGTGGCTGATGCTGCAGCAGGATGAGCCGGACGATTACGTCATAGCCACAGGCGAAGCCCACAGTGTGCGCGAGTTCCTGGAGGCAGCCTTCAGTTACGTGGGGCTGGACTGGCGCAAATACGTCGAGATTGATCCCCGCTACTACCGGCCCACTGAAGTGGACCTGCTGGTGGGGGATGCCACCAAAGCGCGCCAAAGACTGGGCTGGACGCCTCGCACCAAGTTCCACGACTTGGTCAAGCTGATGGTGGATGCCGACATTCAGCGGTTACGCGATCACCGCGAAGGCCGCGTCAAGGTCACAGGGTGAACTGCGGTCCGGACGCGCGGCTGCCGACCCCGGCAGGCACAACGCACCCGAAGCTTTTGGCTGAAAGCTTGGCCCGCTCAGCCGAAGAACGGGCGCAACACCGCGTAAGCCACCTTCAACGCACGCTGCCGGCCCTCGAGGCTCTTGCCAAAAGTGTCATCTTCTACCTCGATACACACTGGCCCGTCGTAGCCGATGTCATACAAGGCCGCCATGAATCGCGCCCAGTCAATGTCCCCAAACCCAGGGATACGCGGCTGATGCCATTGCAGGGGGAAATCGAAGATGCCCACATCATTGATCCGTTCGCGCCGGATGCGTACGTCCTTGGCGTGCAGATGGAACAACTTGTCTTTGAACTCACGCAACGGCGAGATCGGGTCCATGAATTGGAGGACCAAGTGCGACGGGTCGTAATTGAGCCCCAGGTGCTTGGAAGGGATATCGTTAAACATGCGCCGCCAGATGACCGGTGTAGTGGCCAGGTTCTTGCCGCCCGGCCATTCGTCGCGCGTAAACAGCATCGGACAATTCTCGATGCCCACATACACCCCGTGATCCTCGGCAAACGCAATCAACGGCTTCCACGTCTTCAAGAACCGCGGCCAGTTCTCGTCCACTGTCTTGGTCCAGTCCCGTCCGATGAACGTGTTGACATTCTTCAACCCCAGCTTGGGCGCCGCAGCGATCACCCGCTTCAAATGGTCCACGGCCTTCTTGGCCACAGCGGGGTCTGGGTCCAATGGATTCGGGTAATAGCCCAAGCCGCTCAGGCTCACCCCGTGCTTGGCGCACAGCGCCAAGATGTCATCGGCCCGGGCTTGGGTCAGCTCGGTTACATCGATGTGGGTGACTCCGGCAAACTTGCGTTCGGCCTTGCCCACCGGCCAGCACATCACCTCCACGCATTGGAACCCAGTGGCTTTGGCAAACCCCAGCACCTGTTCCAGATTCAGGTCCGGTAAGATAGCGCTAACAAATCCCAGTTTCATAAGCTCAGTCCCGTGTTGTGCTTCGCAAGCGGCAAACTGGCTGGCCCACGGCTACCCGGTCAAGACCGGATCGGTTTCGGAAGAAGCGCAAGCCCGAACCGTTCAAAAGCGTCTCCGCTGCCTTGCGGGCTTACCGAGGCTTGGATGCCCATGGCCGAAGCCAGCTTGGGGCTGTGGCTACAGACACTGGAATACAACGTAACAGCTTGAACGTCAAGGCGTTGGAACTGGCCCTGCGACCTCTTCTTCCGGCATGGACAGATGCCCTTTAGCAGCGTAGCTTTAGGCAGGGTATGTTGGTGGATGTTCAGCAACGGACTCTGACCGGCCGGGTCGGCGCTGCCCGAAAACGTTACGTCGGGCAGGTGGTTTACTTGTTTGCGTTCGACTTGGCCTACGAGTTGGCTGAGCAGCCCATCAGTACCTTGCTGGGCCAACCGGTTGTGCCGTTCCGCATCGGTGCCGATAAACGCATCCCCCAAGCGCACCTATTTTACGAGCCGCTCATGGTCCGGCTGCCAGGCGTCGAACGAGTTGGGCCCCAGGGCCCGGTGCAAATCGCTCGGGTAATCAAGATTCTGCCCGTGGGCAGCATCAGCATTACCGTGGCCGTTCCGTTTCAAACCGAGCATATCGAGGACTTGGTCATCTTTCACGATCTGCAGTTCGACTCCGGTTCATTGCAGGCGGAGGTGCGCGAGCTGGCCGAACAAGTCCGACGTGAACTGCGGCCCTACTGCATTCGACCGGTAGCGCAGTTGCCGGAAGAGGAAGCCTACACGGTCTTTTGCATCGAAGCGCCGCTGACCGATCCGGAAGGCTTACCGTTGAGCGCGGAGGCCTGGCTCCAAGCTCATCGCCGCCAGGTAGCCGCTCTGCTCACTCAGGAGCTGGATATCCACCAGCTGTCCCAGCAGGAAGCCGAAGAATCCACCTCCCGATACCTCAGCTACTACAAGTCCGACTTGGTCGTGGTGGACTGGGACGCGGCGCTCATTGTGGACGAGCCGGCCGACGTGGAGGAAGTGCTCTATGTGATGGAATTGGGGAACTTGGAGCTGGCCGAGTTGGAAGCGTACGACCGGTTGCTGGATGCAGCCCTGGAACGGTCATACCGCGATTTGGCTGATCGATCCCTGCGCAGTCGGGCCCATGTGCTCCAACAGGTCAAAGAACTGCGCATCGATATGGCCCGACTCAATGACGCGCTGTCCAACATCACCAAGTTGTTTGGCGATTGGCACCTGGCCCGCATTCACCAGCTCATCGCCACCAGATTCCACCTGGCCGACTGGCACCGTACCGTCAACGAAAAGCTCAAGACGTTGGACGATCTGTACCAGTTGCTGTGCCACGAACGCGACAGCCGGTGGATGCTTACTCTGGAAGCCACCATCGTGCTGCTGTTCATCATCGACCTGGTCATCCTGGTGGTGGGCCTCAAAGGTTAACAGCCTTGCCCCTAAGCTGGTTGACCCCAGTGACATTCTTGTAGCCTGCAGCCCGAGGCTGCCGACAAACTTGCACGCAGCCAATTTCGCAACACCGAGTTTGATGAGGTCGCGCGCACTTACCCAGGTCGGCGCCGCAGTGCCTTCCCGCCAAATCTGAAGCGCGAGATTCAAAACGTCCACATAACCGAGGGCTCCAGCCGTACCGTAGCCAGCCGGCTGCGCCGGTTTGGCTCTGGGCCACGATCTTGATTCCGAGGGCCCACTTCCACGTCGGCCGCCAAGCCACCCGACCCGACCGGCTAACGGCCACACTCCAAACAAGCTTCGGCTGGTATCCGTAGCGGCGAAGGTTCGCGCGCGATCCCAGCTATACCCATCGCGCACTGAGCACCGAAAGGAGGCCTGCGCCCTAGTCCAGCAGCACCAGCTCGCGCTGGATTTCGCCGGTGACGCGTGCGCCGCGGTCTTCGATCAGCACATTGACTTCGGACCGGATGCCGAAGTTGGGCAGGTAAATGCCCGGCTCGATCGAGAAGCACGTGCCCGGGATCAACTGTCGCTCATCGTGCGTTTCGAAGTTATCGATGTTAGCGCCGTTGCCATGGACCTCGCGTCCAATGGAGTGGCCGGTGCGGTGCGTGAAATACGGCCCATAACCCTGGGCAGTGATATAGCCGCGGACCGCATCATCGACGTCGCAGCCACGCAAGGTCCGGCCTGCAGCCAGGCTATCGGTAATGAGCCGCAGCGCGGTGTCCCGCGCCTCGCGCACGATAGCGAATACTTGGCGGATGAGTTCCGGGGGTTCGGGACCGCAATAGGCAGTCCACGTGATGTCGTAGTAAACTGCGTCGGGCTCGCGCAGTTTGGCCCAAAGATCCACCAACACCAGGTCACCTCGGCGGATGGGGCTATGGCGCTGAGCGGTGGGCACGTAATGACAATCTGAGGCATTGGCATTGACAGCCACAATCGGGCCGAAGTCCGTTTCCAGCCCTGCTTGGCTGAACCGGTCCAACAGAAACTGGCGGAGGCTGTATTCGGTCACCGCGGCACCTTGGCGCAGGGCAGCCTGCAAGTGCTCGAACGCATCGCGTCGGGCTTGGTCCACACGTTTACCTGCTTCCAAGTGCATTTCCACCATGGCCGGCGTCCAGCGCGCCTCGAACAGTTGGATCAGGTCGGCAGAGCTAACCACCTCGACGCCCAGGCTGCGTACCAGTTCGACGGTGCCGGCATCGACGGTGGCCACGTAGGGAATGGCGCACTGGGGTGAGTATTGCATGGCCACGCGCCGGGCACCGTTGAGCAGCTCTTTGAGCCCCTGGTACTGCTCCTGCCAACTGGCATACAGCCTCTTGGACCCGGGCAGTAGGTCCAGCCGCCCACTTTCGATCCGGTGGACCAAGCCGCGTGGCTCGCCGGTCTTGGGTATGAAGTAATACCAGCGCCGGGTCACCGCGCCCACGGGCGTGAAGTGCAGGACCCGATAGGCCAACGGGTCGCGCTCGTGATGATCGTAGAATAACCAACCGTCCAGCCCCGCTTCACGCAAGGCCGATTGAATGGCAGTCAAGTCGAACCGGCTCATAAAATCAAACGCTCAGCTTGCCCCCGACAGCCGGCGCAGCTTGTGCCGGGCACCGGGGACAATAACACGGTTTTCATAGACACTCAGGAATGCGTGTGCGGCTCAGCGCGAGCCTGACAACTCCGCCAACCGGCGTTTGGCGCGGTCGATCAGCGCGGGGTCTTTGGCCACAGCCAACACTTGGTTGAAGGCCGACTCGAACTCGGCCCTGTAACGGTTACGAAAACCTTGGTCGCGCGCCAAGTCGCACAACGAGTGCCCGGCGCGAGTAACCAGAGCGGGTTGTTGGAGTTGAGCGGTCAGGAACCGGATGGTCTCGATGTGCCGCAATTCGCCTGCGTGCGCCAGCACCAGGTTCCGTTCGTCGTTCCGCTCAGCCAGGCTCATGGCCCGTTGCAGTTTTTTGAGCTTCTCGAGGTCCGAAAGGCCCGAGGGTTGCGTCACAATGCGGATGTAAGCGCGCACGGCGGCCACGCGCTCGTCGGGTTTGTCCGCGTCTTGGGCTAGGGATACGAGTTGGGCTTCGACTGCTTCATCGGACTCGGGCCAGAAAGCCAGCGCTGCGATGGCAGCCTCAACCAGGGCAGCGTCGGTGCTCGCCAGAGCAGCTCGAATGACGGCAAAGGCGTTGGTCCCACCCAATCGGCCCAAGACCGGCAGCAGCAATCGCCGTTGGTCAGGGTTGGCCTGCTGGTAGAGCGCCAAGGCCGGTTCGGAGGGGTGTGCCGGCGGCTGCACGCGGGCACAGACTTGCGCCAGGGCTGCCTGGGCCTGCTCCCGGTCGCTGTCGGAGCTAGCGCGCCACAGCCCCCGGGCCATGGCCGGCAAATGCTCCGGTTGAGCCAGCTTGCCCAACGCCCGCATCGCAGCTCGACGCGGTTCCGGCGCCTCACCGGCAACCAGCTCAAGCAACACGGGCACAGCCTCAGCCGCGTTACGACTTTCCAGCACCTCGACCAAGGTGGCTTGCAGAGCCGGTGCAGACTGCGCGCGCAGCGCGCTGCTGACGGCTTGATTGACACCCGGGGCGTTCAACCGCACCAAGCTATCCCGAGCCGTGCTGGCGATGGTTCCACCGGCAGCCAACAACTCGACCAGCACAGGCACAGTGCTGGCATCGCCCAAAGCGCCCAACGCGCTGACTCCAGCGCGGCGAGTGGCTTCATCGGGTTGCTTGGCTAGCCGCAACGCCACGGGCAGGGCAGCCTTCTCGCCCCGGTCTGCCAGCATCCCTAACAGCAGTGCCTGAGTGCTGATGGGCTGTTGGTCCAGGCCTGCGGCCAACCGTTTCAAAGCGGCACGGCCCAGCTCGGGCACAAAGTTCAACGCCACAGCCCGTGCGTCGGCGTCGGCACCGGCTATCATCTCCAGCACACGCTCGGCTGCAGCCTCACCGGAGTATTTCAGCAGGCCGGTCAACGCCGCTAGGCGCGCGGGTCGGGGTAAACCGGGTTGATCGGCCAAGCGGCGGCACGCATCCAGAGCGGCTGCGGTTTGGCCTGCCTGAGCGCCGCGGTCGAGGCACTTCAAATACGCGTCCACCGCAGCGATGCGGAGCGACTCGGGCACTGTTTTGATGGCTTTGGCCAGGGCCGCTTCGGCTTGGCTACCGCCGATGTTGCCCAAGGCAGCCAACACTGCGCTCACCAGCGCTGGATCGGGCTGTTGAAGCAACGGGACCAACAACGGCACGCTAGCTGCATCGGCCCGGGTGCCCAAGGCCAAAGCCAGCGCCGCTTGCCAAGCCGGATCGGTTGCCTGCCGCAGGGCGGCCCGCAAGGCCTCGGCCGCCTCGAGCGCAGGATTATGCTGTAGGGCGCATCGGGCCGCTTCGCGCACGGTCGGGTCGGGATCGCGCAGCAGCCCCGCTTCAGCCGGCACCACTTCAGCTCGACCGACAAACTGCACAGCCTGCAGCAGCCAAAACTTGGCATGGGCCGGTGCATCGCCTTGCAAGGCGGCCGCTATGGCTCTGGCGCAGGCCAACCGCTCGACTTCGGCCCCAGGCCGAGCGGCGTGATGGACGGTGGCTTCCAGCCGGCGCAAGCTGGTTTGGCGCCCCGGGCCAAAGCCCAGCTCTGGCACCAAGGCTTGGATAGCGGTGGTGTAGGCCTGCTGGATTTGTTCGGGCGACTCGTTGCCTTGAAGCACCACTGCGGTGCGCTCGGCTGCTCCCAGCCGGACTACTGCGCACAGGCCAGCGACCAAGCTGGCTACAGCCAAGAACTGATGGAATGGACGTTTCATAGCTGCCAAGAGTCTGATTCGAGTTGTCTGCATGTCTGGGAAGCTCTGCCTACAGCAAGTGCCACGGCGCCCGATACGGCCGCGACAACCACTGGCTGGCCTCCGGATCGCCAATGATCTCCTCTTTGACCGGGTCCCATTTGATGGGCCGGTTCAGCCAGTAAGCGATGTTGCCCAGGTGACACACCGTCACGGTGCGATGCGCGATCTCGATGTCGCGGAAAGGCCGTTCCCGGGTGCGCACGCAATGGAGGAAATCGCCCAAGATACCGCCCCGGCCTTTGTAGTTGGGGATGACGATGCTGGGTGGGGTGCGGCGTGAATCTTTGTCGGAGATCTTGCCCTTGGTGCCTTTAAAGGTCAGCACGCCACTTTCGCCGCCCCCGTGGTAGATGCGCACCCCGTTGGCAAACACAAACGTCAGGCGCTTAATCTCTTTGCCGTCCGGTGGCAGGATCTCCACCGGCCCGGTCTCGTGTAATCCGGCTGCAAACAAGGCACCGCCAAACCCGTGCGCACCCCAGTCGGTCATGCCACCGCCGGAATAATCGCGCCAAGCGCGGAAGTTCAGGCGCACGCGGTTAAATGGAGCCCAAGGGGCTGGCCCCAGCCACAGGTCCCAGTCTAGCCCTTCGGGAATCGGCTCGGCGGGTGCGGTGCAGGGTTCGGATGGACCGCCGACGTTGACCCAGATTTCCTGCAGCTCACCAATGGCGCCGCCGCGCACCATGCGATGGAACCAGTTGTAATCGTCCCAGACCCGCTGACTGCCGCCGGAAAAGACGCGGCCATAGCGGCGGCACACCTCGACCATGTGCCGGCCTTCACGCACCGTCAGCGTCTCGGGCTTCTCGCAATACACATCCTTGCCATGGCGCATGGCGTCGATGGAGATCAGCGCGTGCCAATGGTCAGGCGTAGCGCACAGAATCGCGTCGATGTCCGGCCGGCGGGTGATTTCGCGGAAGTCGTTGTAGGCGGCGCAGCCCTTGTCGCCATAGCGCTGGTCCACCATGGCTTTGGCCTGCTCGCGATGGCTCCGGTTCACGTCGCACACCGCCACTACTTGCACCTCTTTGAAACCCAAGAAGCCACTTAAATCCGCTCGACCCTGGCCGCCCATGCCAATGGCGCCCATCACAACCCGGTTGCTCGGCGCAGGCCGGCCATCAGCCCCCAAAGCTGAGGCTGGAATGAACTGGGGAGCCACGGAAGCAGCTAGGATCGTTTTGAGAAAATGCCGGCGTGGAACTGGGTGGTTCATAACACGTGACGTAGTTCGGACAATCTCAACACTTGCAACAGCGCGATGGTGCGCCTGCACAGGCCGGTGTGTCAACCCCCGGCCATGGGCAATCTCGGGCGGTGGCCTGTAGTGTTTCCAGCTCGATCCTGGCCGGCATCGCCGCTCCTGAGCGTCCACCAAATAGGTCTGCACCTCTCAATAGTCGGCCCTGCTCGAGCTTATCCCAGCCTGCCAGGTTGTGCCTGGGCTGCGCCAGGGACCGGCGTGGTGTGGTTCAGCACCCCGGCAATACGCCGATCCTCGGCCGGAGTCGGCCAGCTTGGCAAGCGGCTGGCCTAGCTGAAGGCTCAACTTCCAAGTTGGCATGGGGAAAGATTGGTTCCGCCGCCTTACGGCGGCGGCTACGGTTGACGGCGGGTGGTAACGCAGGCTGGCAGCCTGCTGTATCGCGGATTGGTAATCCGCATGCCCTCCCGGGATCAGTACGCAGCAGTCTTTTGTGCGCTCTGCCGGCTGGAAGTCGGGGATACTTGCCCCGTGGAGTAAGGGCCAGCGCCTATCCGCGGCGGTCGCGCGGACAAATACTCCCGGGGCGCTACCAAAGCCGGCGTTGCCGGACAATGCCCATCAAGCCGTCGCTCCGCGACGGCCCCGGCCGGGTCCGGACACTCCGACCGGTTGCCGGCCGTCCGGCAAGGCCCACAGGGCCGAGCCACCGGGAGCTGGCGAGCCAATCGCGGATTCCCAATCCGCAAACGCAACGCACATCCGGACGCACCAATTGTTTCCACGCGCTGCCGGCTGGAAGGCGGCGCTGCGCCAACAATACCAGCCGGCACCAAACTCAGATGCGCCCCTTTGCATCCGGGCCCGGATTTAGGGTTGCTTCGGGTCACCGTGGCTCTACAATTGCACGCAGAAGCCGCGGGTAGCGCACTATGTATTTCGGCGCCGATTATCATCCGGAGCATTGGGTTTACCCCTACGCCGGCACGCCCGACAACCCAGAAGGACGCTGGGAACGGGACGCCCAACTGATGGCGGAGGCCGGGGTGAACGTGGTGCGCATGGGCGAGTTTGTCTGGGGACTGTACGAACCCGAGGAGGGCAAATACGACTTCGCCTGGATGCGGCGGGTGATGGACGTGATGGCGGCGCATGATATCAAGGTGGTCTTGGCCACACCTACCGCCGCGCCACCCATCTGGCTGGCCAAGAAACACCCGGAGATCCTGCCGATTACCGCAGAAGGCTTGACGCTGCACGAGGGCACCCGGCGCGCCTACTGCATGAACAGCGACATTTACTGGGAGTACTCCCGCAAGATCATTCGCGCCATGTGCGCGGCCCTGGGGGACCATCCCCAATTGATCGCCTGGCAGGTGGACAACGGCCTGGGCGGGCATAACACCGCCGCCTCGTTCAACGAAGAGACCCGGCGCGATTGGCGCCTGTGGCTGCAGGCCAAATACAAGACGATCGATCAACTCAATGCAGCTTGGGGCACCCGGTTTTGGAGCCAGATCATTACCGACTGGTCCCAGGCCCCGATGCCGCAACGGGCACCCACCGTGCACAACCCGGCCCTGATCTTGGACTGGATGCGGTTCTGCAGCGATACCATTGTGGCCTACGCCAAGATGCAGGTGGACCTGTTGCACGAGTTGACCCCGCACATCCCGGTTACCCAAAACCTGCGAGCGCTGTATCGCAACTTCGACCACTTCGACATGGCGGAGATCCTGGACTTTGTGTCGCTGGACTCCAACGCCGTCATCCGGTCGCGCAGCGCTGAGCTGGCGTGCGAGATCGACATGATGCGCTCGCTCAAGAAAACCAATATCCGCACGCCGGACGGCGACTGGGGCTTTTGGGTTATCGAGCAGAAGGCTGGCAATGTGGATTGGCAGGATGTCAATTCGCTGCTGCGGCCCGGGGTGGTGCGCATGTTCACCTACCAGCTCATCTCGCGCGGGGCCACCGGCGTGCTGTACTTTTTCTGGCGCCGCCCTCGCATTGGGTCAGAGAAATTCTATGGTGGGGTGCTCACCCACGATGGCCGTGGCACCAACCGCGGCTACCAGGAGATCAAACAGATCGGCCAAGAACTCAAGCGCCTGGCGCCGTTGCTGCAGGATACCCGGGTCGAAGCCGAGGCCTGCATCCTGTTCAGTCACGAATCCGATTGGAGCATCCGTTACACCCGCCAACCCAACAAACACTTCAACCTGCGCGAGCACATTCAGCTCTTCTACAACGCGCTCCATGACCGGAACATCCCGGTGGATTTTGCAAGGCCGACTGAGGATTTGTCGCGGTATAAGGTCGTCTTTGCGCCGTCACTCCAAGTGCTGGCCGCCGCCGAAGCGGACTTGTTGAAGCTTTACGTGCAAAATGGGGGCACCCTGGTAGCCACGTGCAACACCGGCCTGGTGGACGAACATCATATCGTACCGGACGACGGCTTTCCGCACGGGCTGACCGATTTGTTCGGCTTGGAAGTGCTGGAGTTCGATGTGTTGCCGCCCGGAGAGGAGAATCACTTGGCCATCAAAGGGCCATTCACTGCCACGCATCTGCATCCGGCGCGGTTGTGGTGCGACCTGATCGAGCCGCAGGGTTGTCAGATTCTGGCGACCTACGCCAAGGACTTCTACGCCGGCAAACCAGCGGTGACCATGAACCAATACGGCAACGGCCGGGCCATCTATATCGGCACCGTCAGCCACCAGTACTTTTACTACGACCTGATCGCATGGCTGCGGCAATTGGTGGGCTTGCATCCGCTGCTGAAAGTGCCCGACACGGTCGAGGTGAGCATGCGGCAAAAGGACGATCTGCGGGTGTATTTTTTGCTGAACCACCACAACAGCCCGGTGCGCGTGACTTTTTACAAGCCGATGCATGACGCACTGGCCGACCGGATCATTACGGGCAACTATGACCTGCCCCCCTACGGCCTGCTAGTGTTGGATGAACACGGGCCCTTTGGCCATCCCGAGCCCAGCTCGGCTACCGCCGCCTAAAATGACACTGCCCCAACCACAACCGGCCCAGCGCGCAGGCGCAATTCGGCTAAGTCAGCCCAGACCAAGCCTATGTTGAAGTGGGCCTTGTATTCTTTGTTGTTGGCCTGGTTCATAGCTTGGGCGGTGAGCCTGTGGTCCGCTTTGTCACGGCCTGATCTGGCGCCGGTGCCCAGGTTGACCTGGGTGTTGGTGCTGATTTTCGTGCTGTGTCTGGGCCTGTTGTTTTACTGGTTGCTAACCGCCCGAGTCCCGCCCCGAGAAGTGGCGTGTGTGCCGACAAGCTGTGGGCACTGCGGCAGCCGCCTCCCGGAAGGCGCGTCAACCTGCGCAACCTGCGGCACACCCGTACTCAGAATTTGAGCATGCGCGCTGGGACAACTCGCATAAATCGGCACCTTCGACCCACCCTGCGGCCCCTGTGGCGGGCGGACAGCTTGGTCATTTTGGTTGACTGATGCGGTTTATCCCTCCAAAAGGCCCACCCCCTCCCGATGCTCGAAGCCGTGTATTGGCCGCTTGGCGGCGGGTGGACTTGGCGCCGCTGGAAGCTATTGACCAACGGCCGGCCCGACCGCTGAGCGCTATTGTGCCGGAGGTGCTAGCCCGGTTGCGCTTGGACCAGCGCCGGTTGGAGGCGGAGGTGGTGCGGGTGTGGAACCAAGTATTGAACCCGACCCTCACAGCCCACGCTCAACCCACTGCCCTGCGTCACGGCACCTTGTTCGTGAGTGTGGACCACAACGTCTGGCGCGATGAGCTTGTCCGATACCATCGCCAGGAAATCCTGGAACGCCTTCAACAAGCCCTGGGGCCCGACGTCGTGACTCGGATCTCCTTTCGAGTGGGCTGAAGCAAACTGGGCGCGCCCAACCCAGCCTGGCCCCGAACCGCTGGTTGATTCAACAGGGTGTCGAGCTCGGAGCCTGCGCGGGCCGGCCTGCCGGCCTTGAGACGAGCCACCCTCGGCCATCTACCCAGCCAACAGCTTCAGCAAGCCTCGGGTGTGTTTCAACGGGCTGACCAAAACCAGATTCATTCGGTCTGGCCGGAAAAAATCGCGCGCCACAGCCCGCACTTGCGCTGGGGTGACGGCTGCGATGCTGCGTTTGACCTCAGCCGCCAGCACAGGTCTGCCATACCCAAGGAGGTGTTCGGCCAACCACATCATCTGGTTTTCAGTGCTCTCCAAGCTCAGCTCAAGCTGGCCGATGAGGTAGTCCTGGGCTTGACGACATTCGCGCCAACTAGGAGCAGTGCACCTGAGCCGGTCCAGCTCGCGCCGGATCAGGCGCAAGGCCCGAGTGAGCTTGTCGGTGTCCAGCCCCACCTCCAGCTCCAGCAAACCCACGTCTTGGAAAAAAGTCAGACTGCTGTGCACCGAGTAGGCCAGACCCGTGTCCTCGCGCAGCGCTTGGAACAAGCGTGAGCTCATGCTTTCCCCCAGCAACGCATTGAGTACGCGCAGAGCGTGTCGGCGCGGGTCGTGGCGCGAGCAAGTGCGGATGCCCAAAATCAACGCCGTTTGGGCGATGTCCCGCGTGCATAACCGCACTCGGGGCGTCGTCTGGCCGGCATCGGCCGGGGCAAAGCATGGCGGTGGCCCGTCGGGAAACCGGGCCGCACAACGCCGTGCAGCTCGGACCACCGCAGCGTGTCGGACACATCCAGCTACTGCCACCAAGGCCGCAGCCGCCACGTAGTTGGAGCCCCGGTAGCTGAGCATCTGCTGGCGGGTGAGCTGGTCGATGGTCTTGGGCGTGCCGGTCAACGGCCGGCCCAGCGGCTGGTCCGGCCACACCGTCTCGTTGAGCAGTTCCTCAGCGTGCTGGTGCGGCTGATCCAGATAGCTGGCCAGTTCCTCCTTGATGACCTGGCGTTCCTTTTCCACGTCGGCGGGATCGAACCGCGACTCCAGGAACATGTCCATAATCACGTCCAGCAATGCCTCGAAATGCACGTGCAGTGCCCGAGCATACAAGCAGGTGGTTTCCTCGCTGGTGAAGGCATTCAGGTAACCGCCCAGCCCTTCGACCGCCTCGGAAATTTGGCGGGCGGACCGGCGCCGGGTGCCTTTAAACAGCATATGCTCGATGAAGTGCGATATGCCGTTTAGTTCAGCCGGCTCATACCGGCCGCCCACCGCGAACCATAGCCCAAGGCTGACACTGGCCATATGCGGCATTTCTGCCGTGGCCACCGTCAAACCGTTCGGCAAACGCGTCACCTGATACATGCTGCGCTGAATCAGCCAGATCGGCTCCTGCACCTCAGGCGCAGCCTTTGGCCCAGCTTGGGCTCACGAAGCCTGCCACGCCGGCCAGGGGCTTGCGCCGAGGTTGCCTGTTGGGAGGTAAGCCTACCGGGCCCGCAGGCCGGTGCAACCATTGGCAAAATCCCAAGCGCACCGCAAGCAGGCCCACAGGCCAACGCCAGCTCCACCGCGCGCTGAGGTCAATGACCCGGCGAGCATCGTGGCCGAGGCCGTCGCGGAGCGACGGCTTGACGGTAGCCGTGGGCTTCAGCCCACCGAGGGCCAAGAGCCGAGTTAGCCAGGCGCGGGCGCCGTGGCCCTTGAGATTGGGCTGGTGGGTGGGTAGCCTGGCGGGGTGCGAAATGTGCTGATAGCGGCATGCGTGAGCCTGGTCGGGCTGATGGACCTGCGGGCTCAGGTGAGCTTGGAGCTGTTGCTGGAGCAGCAGCAGTTCCTGCGGGATGAATCGATGCTGGTCCAGGTGCGCATCATCAACCGCTCGGGCCAGACCCTGCGCCTTGGTCAAGACCCTGACTGGCTCACATTCATCGTCGAACAACGGGACGGTCACCCGGTGCTTCGCTTGGGTGAAGTGCCGGTGCAGGGACCGTTCGAGGTGGAGTCTGCTACCGTGGCTGACCGGAAGTTCGATCTGATGCCGTATTTCGACCTGAGCATCCCGGGGCGGTATCGACTCTCGGCCTTCATGAAGATCAAAGACTGGGGTGTCACGGTGGCCAGCGAGCCGAGGGAATTCGACATTGTTCGAGGGGCTAAGGTTTGGGAGGAAGAATTTGGTGTGCCGGCGCCTGGCGGCTTGCCCGAGGTGCGCAAATACATCCTGCAACGAGCCATGCACATTCGCCAGTTACGCCTGTATGCGCGGGTGACGGATCCAACCGAGCAACGCTGTTTCAGAGTGGTATCACTAGGCCCGTTAACTTCCTTCAGCCGATTCGAAGCCCAGATCGATAAAGCCAGTAACCTGCATGTGCTGTTCCAGACCGGCGCGCGCGCTTTTGCCTACACGGTGTTGGACCCGGACGGCACGGTGTTGATGCGGCAAACTTATCTGTATGGGGCCAGCCGACCCCGGCTCCAACTTGATCCCCAAGCCAAGATCGTCGTGGCTGGCGGCATTCGCCAGCCGAGTCCGGATGATTTCCCGCCGAGCTTGCCCGCTGTTCCACCAGCCGAGAACCCCTCGACAAATGCCGCGCTCACGAACTTGGTCACCCCCCAGCCGCCCCCACCTGCCCCTCAGTTGATGAACCCGACGAACCCACCGCCGACTCAACCTCGCAAGGCCAAGACCGCACGTCCGCCCAGACTTCAGGACTGACGGGCGGCTCTCGTTTTCTTTGTTTCCGGTAACTCACGTAGCCGCTGCCGTCAGCCGGCCGACCCTGCAGGCCCGCCGCATCGATCCGCCGGCTCACGTCGGCGGCTGCACAACCGTTCGCCGGTTCGAGCGGGCGGCTACGCATTTGCCCGGTAGCCACCGCCCTCAGGCGGCACCCAAAGTGCACCGGCGGGGCAATCCGCCCACTTGCGTCGGCGGCTACCCACTGCGATTCTCAGCCGGCAGGCCAAGGCAAGCTGTGCCGGGCCAAGCCGTGGGCAGCGGTTCCGAGTCGGAAATCTGCCATACAGAAGAGTAGCGTGTGTGACCTCTCGGCGGGTCGGGAACATCGGCTTTGGATCGGGTCAGGTGCTGGGGTTCCGGATCCGGCACCATCCCACACCTGTGGCGGGCAGCCGGCAGCTGCCGACGTGAATCGGCGGTAGGCAATAACCCGAGACGCGGCCTGGCTTTGGGTCCGACAATTGGCGTTGGCAGCTCCGGCGGTTGCGGGCAACATGGCTGGCGACATCATGGCTACAGCACCGCATCGCCACGCCGGATCCCTGCGTCTGGGCCCGACGCAGCGGAGTGGACTAACCGACTTGCCTTTGGCCGAGCGCTGAGCTTATGGCCATAGGCGCTGTGCCAGGGTTGAGCTTGAAACGGGCACTGGGGTTGCCCGGGCTAGTGTTGTATGGTTTGATTTTGATCCAGCCCACGGCGCCGATGCCGTTGTTTGGGGCTGCGGCAGTCAAGGGCCAGGGGCATGTGGTGACGGCGGTCTTGATTGGGATGGTGGCCATGCTGTTCACCGCCATCAGCTACGGTCGCATGGCCAATGCCTATCCCAGTGCCGGCTCGGCCTACGCCTACGTCAGCCGCGAGATTCATCCGGCCTTGGGCTACTGCACCGGTTGGGGAATGATCTTCGATTACGTGATGAACCCGATCATTTGCGTGATCTGGTGCAGCAAAGCGGCGATGAACTTCATTCCCGAAGTGCCGTTTGGGGTATATGCGGTGTTTTTTGCAGGCCTGTTTACGGCCCTGAACCTGCGCGGCATTGAAGCCAGCGCGCGGACCAACGCCCTGATTGCCGCTGGGCTGGGGCTGGTGATCGTGCTGTTTTTGGGCGCGGCTGCGCGTTACCTGTGGCTGCACCCACCCGAAAGTCCGAGCGCCTGGACCCGCCCGTTTTACGATCCGCAGAGCTTTTCGGTGCGGGTCGTGTCTGGCGGGGCGGCGTTGGCGGTGCTGACCTACATTGGGTTTGACGGTATCTCGACGCTGTCTGAAGAGGTGCATAACCCGCGGCGCAATGTGCTGTTGGCGACGGTGCTGGTATGCTTGTTGACCGGCCTGCTGGCCTCGGTGCAGGTTTACACCGCGCAACTGGTCTGGCCGGAGGTGCGCTTTCCGGACAACGACACGGCGTTTTGCTTTGTAGCGGGTAAGGCAGGTACAGGCCAGACGTTTGCCGGGGTGGACCTGGGAGCCACGGGAGCGGTGCGCGGAGCCATTGCGGCGGGTGGCGGGCTGTGGTTGTTTCACGCGGTCAACATTGCGTTGTTGATTGCCACCATCGGCTCCGGCTCAGGTGCCCACTTGGGCGCCAGCCGATTGCTCTATGGCATGGGCCGCGACAATGCGATCCCGGCACGGTTCTTCGCCGCGGTGCATCCCCGCACGCGCGTCCCCAGCAACAACATCTGGCTGGTGGGTGTGGTGGCGTTGGTGGGTGCATTCACGGTCAGTTATTCCCTGGGGGCTGAGCTACTGAATTTCGGTGCCTTGATCGCGTTCATGGGCGTGAATGCGTCGGCCTTTGTGCGGTATTTCCTCCGGGCCGAACGCAAACGGCTTTGGAACGGCCTGGCGCCACTGTTGGGTTTTGCGGTCTGTCTTTACCTGTGGCTGAGTTTGGGCTGGAAAGCCAAGCTGGCAGGGATGCTCTGGTTGCTGCTCGGTGTGGGTTACGGCGCATGGCGAACGGAGCTCTTTACTCGGCCACTCCAGTTTGCGCCGATTGATAGCGGCGATAGTCGAGCCGAGCCAGGCGCGGCTGGGCGGACCTAAGATCGAGCATGGAGCATGGGCAATGGAGCATGGGGCGTGGGCATGGCTCGACAACGGCAGATGCAGGGCGATGCCAGGCCATGGCTGCTTGGCCAGGCTGCCGAGTCTGGCCCTGATTCGGTGACAGATTTGGTGCGGTTATGAGCCAACTAGCTTTGTTAGGTGGCAGGCCAGTTCGGACGCGGCCATTTACGCCTTGGCCACAATTTACGCAGGCGGATGTGCAACGGCTGGTGCAGGTAGTGGAAAGCCGGCACTGGGGCGGGTTTCCTGTGCCTAGCCGGTATTGCGCCGAGTTTGCCGAGCGATTCGCTGCCATGCATGGGGCCGCGTATGGGTTGTGTGTGGCCAACGGCACCGTAGCGCTGCAGGTCGCTTTGCAAGCCCTGGACTTGAAGTTCGGCGACGAAGTCATTGTGCCAGCTTACACCTGGGACGGCACGGCTGTGGCCGTGTTGCTGGCGGGGGGTGTGCCGGTGTTTGCGGATGTGGACCCGGACACTTATTGTCTGGACCCCGAGTCAGTCCGGGCCGCCATCACGGCGCGCACCCGGTCGATTTTGCCCGTGCACCTGGCGATGCGGTTTGCCAACATGAACGCGCTCCTGGCTATCGCACGGGAACACAAGCTGGTGGTGGTGGAAGACTGCGCCCACGCACACGGCGGCATCTTCCAAGGCCGCGGCGCCGGGGCTGCCGGTGACGCCGGTTGTTTCAGCTTCCAGGAAAGCAAGCTCATGACCGGGGGCGAAGGCGGCTTGGTGTTGACCCAGCGCCTAGACACCTTCGAGGCGCTGCAGTCCATCATCAACTGCGGCCGGCCCAGCTTCACGGATCGGTTCCAGAAAAAGGTTTTAGGCGCCAATTACCGCATGACCGAGTTGCAGGCCGCCTTACTGCTGGGCCAACTGGAGATGCTGCCGCACTGGCGCCAACGCCGCGCGCATCATGCGGCGCTGCTGAGCCGCGCGTTGGCCGGCCTGCCGCATGTGCGCCCGTTGCCACCGCAGCCCGCTTTGAGCCAGGAAACCATCTATCACTACATCTTCCAATACCGACCAAGCTGCAGCCCGGCGCCGAGCCGCGATTTGTTTGTGGCCGCCCTGGAAAAGGAAGGCATCCCCTGCGATGGTCGGTTTTACGAGCCGGTGTATCGGAGCGACTTGTTCTACGCCACCCCAGAGAACTGTCCGCAACTGGCTCTGGGCCGCGACACGCCCATGGACTACACCCAATGCCATTGCCCGGTGTCGGAGCGGGCCGCCTACCACGAAGCGGTTTGGTTGCCTCAGTTTGTTCTGCTGGGCGACGAAGAGGACGTGCTGGACGTCGTCCGGGCCATCGAGAAGGTGGTGTCGCACCTACCCGAGCTGGCCCAGGCCAACCCGGAGCTGGCCGGGCTGAAAGCCTGCAGCCGCGCGCTGCGCGCTCGACTGGAACGCCAGAAGAACTACTAACCTAGAGGCAGTTATGCCGCTATCGACTCGGATTGTGAGTAGATTGGTCCTGGCCGTGGGCTGCTTGATGCTCGATTTGGCCCACGGATGGGAGCCGGTCCGCTTGCGTCCGTATCCGCACAAGACCCGCACGTTCTATCCGTTGGCTGCACCCCAGGCCCCAGCGGCGTTGCGGACTAATCCGGTCCCGTTGCCTGTGAGCGGCATCACCGCACTGGCCGTGGCTACAGACGGTGCCCAGTGGCTAGGCACAACTCAGGGCTTGATTCGGCTGGACTGGAACGCGCCGGCCCGAGACCGGCGCCACTACATGGCTGGCCAACGGTACTTGCCCGATGATCGGGTGCGCGCCTTGGCGCCCGACAGCGCACGCGGCATGTGGGTGCGCACCGACACGGGCCTGGCGCACATCCAACTGCGGCTGATGACCCTGGCCCAGAAGGCTGAGTGGTTCGAACAGCGCATCCAAGCCCGACACAACCGCTACGGCCTGGTGGCCGACTCGCGCCTGCTGGTGCCCGGTGACCCCACCAGCAACCAGCTTGTCTCCAACGATAACGACGGGCTGTGGACAGCCCTGTATGCGGCGGCTCAATGCTTCCGATACCGCGTCACCCGTGCCCCCCAAGCCTTGGCCAACGCGCACCGGTCCATCGAGGCGATCCTTTTTCTGGAGGAAGTTGCCGGCCGCCGCGGGTTCCCCGCCCGATCGTTCATCCGCAAAGGCGATCCGTTGCCACGCGACGGTGAATGGCATTGGACCGACGATGGCCAGTATTGCTGGAAGGGCGATACCAGCTCGGACGAAATCGTCGGGCACTTCTTCATTTTCGGCGTGGCGTTCGACCTGTTGCCCGATTCAGACCTGAAACGCCGCATGGTCCAGACGGCTACCCGCATCATGGACCACATCTTGGATCACGACTGTAACCTGGTGGACGTGGACGGCCAACCCACGCGCTGGGGCTGGTGGGGCCCGGCCAAGCTGGTGCAGGAGCCTGAGGAACGCGCGCTCAACAGCCTGCAGTTGCTCAGCTTCCTCAAGACCGCCGAACACCTCACGGGCCATCCCCGCTACACCGCCGCCTACCGCAAAGCGGCTTGGGACTGGCAGTACGCCGATTGGGTCGGGCGCCTGAACGAGTTCCGCACCGAACTGAACTACTCGGACGAAGAACTGGCGATGCTGGCCTTTTACGGTCTGTTCCGATACGAGAAGGACCCGCGGTTGCTAGCAGCTTACCGGCGCGGCCTGGACCAATGGTGGGCCAACATGCAACGGCAAGCTAATCCGCTGTGGACCTTCATCTACTTGCTGGGCCGGCCCGATGCGCCGGTGGACTTGGCTGCGGCGGTCTGGACGCTGTATCGCATGCCGCTGGATACCATCGCCTGGTGGGTCACCAATTCGCATCGGCAAGACTTAGTCTGGGCACCTGAGCCGGACCGGTTTGGCCGGCGGCAAACCTTAACGTTGCTGCCGCCGGACGAGCGGCCGGTGATGAAATGGAACAGTAATCCGTTTGTGGTGGACGGTGGCAATGGCGGGGGGACCGAGGATGACGGTGCAGCGTTTCTGTTGCCGTATTGGCTGGGCCGGTACCACCGGTTCATTGTGGGGGAGTGACATGCAGGCGCCGACTGTCGGATGCGTCCTTTTGAACACGGCCGCGCTGAGGCCCTTCAGGCCCAAAGCCGTCCGCAGCTATGGCCCATCGCTGGCCAGGCTGGTCACCACGCTGGGCTTGATGTGTGGTGAGCTGGTAACAATTTCGGATACGCAAGCAGCCTGGCTGGTCCGGTTGGAAGAGCCCACCGGCCTTTACCCGCGCACCAACGAGGTGGTGGCCATCGCGTATGCGCGGCTGGGTGGCAGTGCGGCGGGTTGGGTGGTGACTGATCCAGAGGGCCGAGAGCTGCCGTGGCAGACCACCGCAGACGCCCTGCTCTTTGCGGCCAGCCTCATGCCAGGTGAGCTACCCGAATACCGCATCGCACCGGCTGGCCCAAGCATCCCCACCAACTTCATCAATGGCATTCACCTCCGGAAGGTCGGCATGCACAGAGTCGAGCTGGGTAACCGCTTCTTCCGTGTGGTGGTGGACACGGAGCAGGCGGCTATAGTCCAGGCCTACAATCTCACAGCCGACACTTACCGCACGGTCAATTTGGTCGAAACCACCCCCGAGCATGCTGAAGCGCTCCGAGACGATATCCACGCCGCTGCGGCCCCTCAGTTCCAACCAGTGCCCGGCGTGCCTGAGGGGAATGTAGGCTGGACCAGTCTCGGTGGCCAGGGGTCGTTCAGCCAAGTGGAGTTCATCGAAGCCGGCCCGCTGCGGGGGCGGGTGCGCTTCAGCCGACCGGGTGAAGCGTGGGAGTTGGTTTGGACAGCCGAAAGCTGTGCGCTGCGCTGGCGCGCACAGAAGGGATTCCGGTTCACCGCTGTCTCAGCCTGGCCATTCCTACCGTTTGACCGATATGTGGACGTGACGGAGTACGAATGGCCCACCGGCCCAGAGCCTGAGGGACCGCCCCGACACCAAATCGCTCCACGCCCCAGCTCGAAGCTGCCGGGTGGCTTGGGCGTTTACTATCATCACGCCCACAATTACGGTGCACTGGGTGTTCTGGCGTTGGACACCAACCTGACCTGGACCGGCATCGGTTCGCGCCGGTTCATTGCCGAAAGCCCGGCTGGGACGACTGAACTGGCGCTCCTGTTCTGCAGTTGGGCTGGGCCTAATACCCTCTTGCAAGCCCGGCGCGAGGCGCGCGTGGTGTTGGAGCCGTTGCTTTGGACGGTTCGGCCTGCGCCGGACCGCTCAGACACAATCCGTGTGCCAGCGCCCCGCACCGCCGCGGTCGAGTATGATTACGCCGGAGACGACCCGCCCCCGTTTGTGCCGGAGGCACTGGACTTGGACGGTTTATGGGAGCTGGCTTGGTGTGAGAAGGGTCAGGGCCCACCGACCAACCACTGGCGCACGGTGCGTGTGCCCGGCACTGTTCATACCCAATGGCTGCCACGGGACCAAATTTACAGCAGGCAAGCCACCTGGCTCAGCAGCAAAGAATGGTGGTATCGGCGTAGTTTCGTGGTGCCGGAGCCCTTTGCCGGGCGCCGGCTAAGGTTGCAGTTTGGTGCCACCGATTATTACGCCGACATCTGGCTCAACGGCACTTGGCTGGGTCGGCACGAAGGCTACATCGACCCGTACGAATTGGAGGTCACCGACCTGGCTAGACCAGGTCAGACCAACCAGTTGCTGGTGCGGGTATGGACCCCTGTGAGCTATTACTGGAAACACCGGCCCTACACGATCAAAGGCGCCTATGGCGCCGTGGACCAGAAACCCGACGATATCACTGCCCTGGGCATCACCCGGTCGGTGCGGTTGGTTGCTTGCGCCCAGGTTTTCTTGAAAGACCTGGCTCTGGCCACGCGCCTGACCGAAGACGGCCAGGCCGAGCTGGAGGTCGAGCTGGAATGGGACGGCCAACTGCACGAGCCGTTGGTGGTGGAACTGAGCTTGCGCCCGCGCAACTTCCAAGGCTCGGACCGTTACCGGGCACGCACGACCGTATCCGGCCCAGTCACACGGCTGGTGTTGCCGGTGAAGCATCCGCAGCTTTGGTGGACTTGGGACCAGGGGCGACCGAACCTTTACACGTTGGAGGTGCGGTTGCGTGACGCCTCAGGCCGTGTGCTGGACGGGCGCAGCCTGCCGGTGGGCTTGCGTGAGATCGAGAAGGTTGGCTGGGTGTTTTACCTGAATCGGCGCCGCCTGTTCATCCGCGGCACCAACTACTACGGGCGCCTTTACTTGTCCGAGATGGACCGGGCCGCTTACCAGCGGGACCTGGAGTTGATGTTGGGGCTGAACGTGAACCTGATCCGGCTGCATTGCCACTTTTCGAACCCTGAGTTTTACGACTTGGCTGACGAATTGGGCGTGCTGGTTTGGCAGGACTTTTTGGAAGCGTGGTATCCGGAGGACACGCGCTTTTCGGTGCGTGCAGCGGCGCTGTATGACCCGCTGATCCGGTCGGTGTGCAACCATGCCTGTGTATCACTATGGGCCACCTGCGACGAGGAGAGCCTGGAAAATTATCGTGATCTGACCAAGCACCTGGCTGCCCGCCCGGCCTTGTTGGACCTGCAACGCCGGCCCGTGGTCCGGTCCACGGGCCGTTATGGCGACGCCCACCTGTATTACGGCTGGTATGGCGGGTCGATCTGGGACTACACGCGCATGACCGAACCGTTCGTGTCCGAGTTGGGGGCCACCGCGCTGCCCAACTACGAAACGCTCATGAAGTATTTGCCCGGCGCCTGGCCCATTTCGGAACACATTGAGGAATGGACATTCCGTCGGCTTCAAATCCCTGAAGCGATGCGTGCCTGGGGCCCGCCGGGCAACCTCAGCTTGAAAGACTACATCCCGCGCACCCAAGCGTATGCGGCGCGCCTGTTCCAGATCGCCCTGGAACGAGCGCGCCGGCTCAAATACAACCCTACCGGTGGCATTTGCCATTTCCATGCCATTGACCTGTGGCCGTCGGTGACCATGGCGGCTATCGACTTTGATCGGGTACCGACCAAGGTCTTCTACACGGTCCAACGCAGCTTCGCGCCGGTATGCGCCAGCATCGAATATGATCGAGACACCTGGCCCACGGGCACGCCGTTCCGGTGCAAGCTGTGGGTGATCAACGATCGGTGGGAGCCGATCGCCAACGCAACGGTCCGATGGCGGATTGTCGATGCGCACGGGCGCGAGCACCAGGCCGGCCAACAGCGGCTCGATGTGCCCGAAGACTCAGCTCTGCCGCTGGGTCTGATCCAGTGGATCACAGGCCCGCCCGGCCGGTATGAACTACGTGCGCAGGTCGAGTCAGCCGCAGGCACCCAGGTATCCGAAAACGTCTTCGAGTTCGAGGTGCGGCCCTGATGCACTTGCAGCGCAGTGGGTAGCGTGACGTTTGGGCAGGGCCGAAAATGGTCGCAGGTTTTCTGCCATTCAGCAGCTCGCCGACTGCCCTCCGCAAGCCCGCTCCGCCCGAGGGGTTTACTGATCAGAGCAGGCGCAACTGCCACGCGGTGCACTCGGTCAAGTTGCTCACGCCCAGCCCCAACAATCGCAAAGGCCGACACACCAGCCGATCCCGCGCCAACAGCCAGCAGCCCAGCCGGTAAAGGTCCACAGGTTCGGTCACCGGGTCTTGCACCGTGATTTGGCGGGTGAGGGTGGTAAAATCGCCGTAGCGCACCTTGACTTGGACGGTGCGGGCGGCCAACCGCCTGCGTTGGAGCTTGGCAGCAATCTCGGCCGCTTGCGCCCGTAAGCAGGCCCGGAGCTCGGTGCGGTCAGCGGTGTCGCGGGCGAAGGTCTCTTCGCTACTGATACTTTTGACCTCGTCGGTGAGGTCCAGCGGCCGATCGTCTTGGCCCCAGGCAAACCGTTTGAGCGTGGGCCCAAAACTGCCCAGCAGCTCGCGCAGGTCACCCGGGTAATCTTGCACTTGGCCCAGCGTGTACAGGCCGGCTTGGTGCAGGAGCCGTTCAGTGGCCGGGCCAACCCCGGGTAGCACGCGCACCGGTAACGGGCGTAGAAAGGCCACCTTGTCCCGCTCGGCAATGAGGGTCAGGCCGTCAGGTTTTTGCCAATCACTGGCCAACTTGGCCAACAGTTTGTTGGCGGCAATACCCACGCTGGCGGTTAAGCCGCGTTCCTGTCGGATGCGTTGTTTGAGTGCGCGGGCCAGGGGCAGAGCCTGCTGCAACGCATCGTCGGCGTCCTGCCCGGGGCACAACGCTGACCAGTCCAAGTAAGCCTCGTCAATGGAGGTTTGCTCGACCGCGCCGCCCGTGCCCTGCAACAGTCGCAGAATCTGGCGCGATTCAGCTTGATACAGTTCCATCCGCGGCCGAATAAAGATGCCCTGCGGACACAGCCGAGCTGCGGTGGCACTGGGCATGGCGGAGCGGACACCGAATCGGCGCGCTTCGTAGCTGGCAGCACAAACCACCCCACGCTGGTGAGGTGGGCTGCCCACAATCACGGGCCGACCGCGCAAGGCGGGGTTATCCCGCTGTTCAATCGCCGCGAAAAACGCGTCCATGTCCACATGCGCAATGACGCGGAACATGGCCGGGGCAACAGTCGTTGAACCTTACCTCGCCACCGGCTGGAGCTGGCGCGCGGCGTTCCATTCGTTGAGGCCGCGCTCGGATCGGGCTGGCACAGCAGCCAACCCCAGCAGTTCCATGGCCTCGCCCAACAAATGCAGTGAGCCGGTCACTAGCACAAAGCGGCACCAGGCCGTCTCGATCAGCGCATCTGCCAAGGTTGGGCATACGACCACTTCGGCCGCTGGGTTATGACGCCGGCACAATGCAGCCATCGCCTCCGGCGAGGCAGAGCGCGGGCTGTCCACCGGCACCGTAAAAATCCGGTCCGCCAACGGCGCCAAAATGCGGCACATCGTGTCTCGGTCTTTGTCCTGCATCACCCCCAGCACCAACGCAGGCCGCACGGTGGGGAAGTACTTCTGGAAGGTGGCCCGCAACGTTTCGGCTCCACCGGGGTTGTGGGCGCCATCCAGCAGAACGGCCTGGCCCGAGGGCCGCCGCACCAATTGGAATCGACCAGGCCATTCCACGGTCTCTAAGCCGACCCACAGGGCGGTCTCCGGGACTGGGAGCTGCTTGGACACAACGCACACAGTGGCCACTGCCAAGGCTGCGTTGAGTCGTTGGTGCTCGCCCAGCAAGGGTAACTCGATGCGGTCTAAGGGCGGTTGCTGGGTGTCCTGCGCAGTTACCAACGTTAACGGCGCCCGGAGCCGGTGCGCCCTATCGACAATGACGGCCAGCGCTTCGGCTGCAGCGGCGGCGGTCAACACCGGCACACCCGGCTTGATGATGCCGGCTTTTTCGGCCGCGATCTGCGCCAGGGTATTGCCCAACCACTGTTGGTGATCGAACTGGACGTTGGTGATAATCGAGGCCAGCGGGGTGACGATGTTGGTAGCGTCCAGCCGACCGCCCAGACCTGTCTCCCACACCACCACGTCGCACTTCTGCTGGGCAAAATAAACCAAGGCCATGACCGTGACCGCCTCGAAAAACGTCGGACGATCATCGGCCGGAAAGCTATCAACCCAGCCGCGCAAACGCCCAACCAGTCGAACCACGTCCGCTTCAGGGATCAGGCGGCGGTTCACTTGGATGCGCTCGCGGAAGCTGACCAAGTGCGGCGAGGTAAACAGCCCAACCCGGTAGCCTGCAGCTCGGTAAATACTCTCCAGCATGGCGCAGGTGGAGCCTTTGCCATTGGTGCCGGCCACATGCAAAAACCGGAGCTGGTTCTGGGGTTGGCCCGCCAAGGCGGCCAGCCGCAGCGGCTTGTCCAAGCCCAGCTTGGTGCCCTGCCAACCCAAACTATAGAGGTACTGAACAGCCTCTCGATAAGTCATTGTCATGGCCATCCGATCGAGGGCGGTGTGGCCTGCACCCAAGCTAGCAGGCCAGATGTAGCGGGCAAAGCCTCCGTTGGCTTGGCCAATCAGACGTCAGCCGATCAGATGCCGTAGCCGCCGGCGTAAGCCGGCCGCCAATCAGTAGCCGGCGACGTGAGCCGACGGAATTGCTTCGTCGGATTGGCCAGGTCTGCCGCCTTACGGCGGCGCCTACAGCCTCGGCCTGGTAGGCTAGAGTGGCCAGGGCCAGTCGGCAGAAGGCTACAAAATGCAGTGCGACCGGCCCAATGGGGCCTCAGAACTGAGCTTGCCAACAGGCCGATCATAGCCTTGACTATGGTCCAGTGCGCGCTACAGCGGCAAATTAGCTTATGGCAGGACACAGTAAGTGGGCCAAACTGAAGCACTTCAAAGGCGCTCTCGACGCCAAGAAGGGTAAACTGTTTTCCAAGCTGGCCCGTGAGTTGATGGTGGCAGCCCGTACAGGCGGGCCTGATCCGGACCTAAACCCGCGGTTGCGCATGGTGCTGTTGAAATGCCGGGCAGCCAACATGCCCACCGAAAACATCGAGCGGGCCATCAAGAAGGCCACCGGCACCGACGAAGCCTCCCAGTATGAGGAGCTGACTTATGAGGTGTTCGGGCCGCATGGTGTGGCCATGCTGGTCGAGTGCAGCACCGATAATCGGAACCGCACCTCGGCTGAAATCCGAACGCTGCTGTCCCGAAACGGCGGATCGCTGGCTGCCCAAGGCGCCGTCAGCCGCTTGTTCCAGCGTAAAGGCCAGATTGTGGTGCCCCGTGAAGCGGCCGACGAAGATCAATTGATGGAAGTGGCACTGGAAGCCGGTGCTGAGGATTTCCGGGCTGAGTCGGACCGATTCGAGATTCTGACCAGCCCGGCTGATTTCGAGAAGGTCCATCAAGCTATCGAAAGCAAGGGCATCAAATGTGCGGTGGCGGAGGTGACTGAGCTACCGGTGGTGACCGTGCCGTTGCGCGACGCCGCCGCCATCGAGGCGGTCAACCGGTTGGTGGAAGCGTTGGAAGACCGCGACGATGTGAAGGAGGTCTATACCAACGCCGAGTTTCCGGACTAGGCCGGACATCTGCCTTGCCTACGTGGCCACATTGGGGTGTGAGATTGCGGCACGACTAGCCGGTTGCCTTCCAGCCTGCCTGCATGGCCGCCCCGTCTGAGTCGATCACTGCCCGGTGCCTCCTGTGGTTGGCCAGGGCGCTGTATCAGCACCGGCGCTGGTTTTTCTATCCGCAAGTGGTGTTGTTTGTCGGGTCGGTCTTTTACACCGTGCGGTATCTGGAGTTTTGGACGGACCGGAACGCCTTGTTGGGAGCCGACAAGCAGTACCACCGCCTTTATCAGGAGTTCCGCAAAGAGTTTCCAGCTCAAGACGACATGGTGGTGCTGGTGGAGAGCGAGGCGCCGGAAAAGAATCGCCAGTTCATCGAGCGGCTCGGGGCCAAACTTGAAGCTGAAACCAACCTCTTCAGTGGCGTTTTCTACAAGGGCGACCTCAAGAGCATGGGGCGCAAGGCGCTGCTGTTCTTGGATGAAACAGATTTAGAAGGTTTGTGTCGGCGGCTGCAAGACTACCTGCCCTTTCTGAGCCAATTCACTCAAGCGTCGAACTTGGTGTCGTTGGTGGACGCGATCAACGCCCAGTTCGGCAAAGCCCAGCGCCAGACCAACGCCGCCACCATGGGCCTAATCCGCGCGCTGCCCGCCCTGCAGCGCATCTTCCAATTGGCTAGCGACGGGTTGCAGCGGGGCGGTTCACCCCCTTCGCCTGGCGTGACCGCCCTGTTCGCCTCCGATGCCGAGGCTCACAGCAGTCAGTATGTCACTTGCGCCGACGGGCGGATTTACCTGCTCACCGCGCAAGCCAAGAACGGGCGATTAACCGAAGCGGCTATCCTGCGGCTGCGCCAGTTACTGGCCTTGACTCAACAGGAGGTGCCGGGCCTCAACGTGGGACTGACAGGCGAACCGGTGCTGGAATACGACGAGATGGTCCAGTCCCAGAAAGACACCACCCTGGCGTCGGTGGTAGCTTTGGTGTTGGTGGCGCTGATCTTCATTTATGGCTACCACGAAACCGGCCGACCCTTGAAAGCCACCGCCTGTTTGCTGGTTGGGTTGGCTTACACCCTGGGCTTTACCACCTTGGTCATTGGCCACCTGAACATCCTCACGATCGCATTTGTGCCGATTCTCATTGGATTGGCGATCGATTTCGGCGTGCACCTCATTACCCGGTATGAAGAGGAACTGTGGCATGGCCGCAGCGAACGGGTAGCGCTGGAAAAGGCCATGGTCAACACCGGCGTGGGCATCATCACCGGGGCGTTGACCACCGCCGCGGCGTTCTTTGCCATGGCCGGCACCGATTTCGATGGCATTCAGGAGATGGGCATCATCTGCGGCAGCGGCATGTTACTGTGTTTGGTGCCCATGCTGACGCTGCTGCCGGTGCTGCTGTTAAGCGGTCGGCAAAATGTGTTGGACCACGCCCTGGGAGTGGTGCTGCAGACCAAGGCGCAGCGTGAGATTGCGCACCGGGCGCGAATCGAGCGGTTGTGGCTGAGACACCCAGTGGCGGTGCTGATCGTCGCGGCGGTGGTCACTGGCCTGGCGGCGTTGTATGCGCCCAAGGTACGGTTCGACTACAACCTGCTTCATCTGCAAAGCGCTGGGCTGCCCTCCGTGTTGTGCCAAGACAAGCTCATCCAATCGTCCACGCGCTCGGTGTTGTTCGCTGCCATGGCCGCTGACACGCCCCAGCAAGCAGTGCGCCTGACCGCCCAACTGACCAATCTGCCAGTGGTCAGCGCAGTCGAGTCCATGGGGCCTTACCTGGCTCAAAACCAGTCCAACAAGGTCAAGTTTCTGACTCAGGTCAAACAACTGGTGCACCCCTTGCGTTTTGCGCCAGTTGACCCGGCACCGGTCAATGTGCCGCAGCTCATCCAAAGCCTCTGGTCCCTCCACGGCTATTTGGGCATGGCCTTGGAGCAGGTCGGGGCAGATCAAGCCGAGTTGCGGACGCACCTGGCTGGATTACAAGGAGCCATAAGTGAGCTGCTCGCGCGGCTGTGGACCGGCGACCGCACCGTGGTGGCCGAAAAACTCGGCGCCTATCAGCGGGCCTTGTTCCAAGATTTGACTCAGACCTTCACCGCCTTGGCCGAACAAGATGACCAAGAACCACTCCGGGCTGAAGACTTGCCACCTTCGCTCCGCAACCGGTTCGTGGGCCGCACCGGGCGGCTCATGTTGCAGATTTTCCCCAAGAAAGACATCTGGGACCACGAACCGCAGAAGGAGTTTGTGGCGATGCTCCGGACGGTGGACCCGAACGTCACAGGATCGCCAGTGCAGTTGCTGGAATACACCACCCTGCTGAAGCGCAGCTACGAAGAAGCCGCCGTCTATTCATTGATCACCATTGCGTGCGTGGTGCTGATCCATTTCCGTCGGTTGTCCTGTGTGGTGTTGGCCCTCCTCCCAGTGGGGCTGGGCACACTGTGGCTGATGGGCCTGATGGGCGCCTTGGCCCTGCCTTTCAATCCCGCCAACATCATCACCCTGCCCCTGATGGTCGGCATCGGCGTGACCAATGGCATCCATATCCTCACCCGCTACTCCGAAGAACTGCATCCCAGTATCTTGGCCCGCAGCACAGGCAAAGCCGTATTAGTGTCGGGCCTAACCACCATAGCCGGCTTTGGGAGCCTGATCCTAGGGCAACACCGCGGCATCCGTAGCCTGGGGATCGTTATGTCAGTGGGGGTGGCCGCCTGTATGATAGCAGGACTGACCGTCTTGCCCGCATTGCTCAGTTGGCTGTCGGACCGCGGCTGGACCATTCGACCTCGAAAAATGCGAACCCAGCGCGACAATGCACAATCGACGCTGGGTCGGGAGGAACCGAGGTTGTCAGAACCTCAGGCCGTCTAACTTTACCGCAGAATCGTGCCAAGTCAAATGGTTATGAGGCGTTTTTGGCCATAAACGCCGTCATCTGGCGTTCGTTATCGTTATAGTCCGACTCCTGCCTCTCTCCACACCGCAGCACTTCCAACCACGTTCATCCCCTTCAGTCAATCCCGATGCTGGGCTGCGATTACCCACTCCTGGCCGCTGCCTGAGCTGCTGCCAGGCTCGTGGCGCACCAGCGCTTGCCCTCAACCCTCAGCCTCCGAGACAGAGTGCACTCGTTTGATTTTGCTCTCCCAACCAGTCAAAGTGTGTGCGTGATTGACCTGATCCTGTTCAACGCTCTGATCCGCACCATGGACGCTAGCCGACCTGAAGCTGAGGCCGTGGCCATTTGCGGGTCGCGGGTTGCGGCGGTCGGAAGCAATACCGAAATCAAAGCCCTCGCCGGGCCGCGGACGCGCCTGATCGATGCGGGCGGACGCTTGGTTCTACCTGGATTCAACGATGCCCATGTGCACTTCTTGGCTGGCGGGTTTCAACTGAGCAACCTAGACCTGCGCGGCACGCGCACGCCCGAAGAGTTCATCGAGCGACTCGGCAGCTTTGCGGCCAAGCAGCGGCCAGGGAGCTGGATCACCGGCGGGCAATGGGACCATCAAGCTTGGCCCGGTGCGCCTTTACCTACCCGCCAATGGATCGACCCGGTCACACCGGACCGTCCGGTGTTGATCCGCAGGCTGGATGGCCACATGGCGCTGGCCAACAGCCTGGCGCTACACAAGGCCGGGATCACCAAACAAACCCCAGATCCGCCCGGTGGCCAGATTGTGCGCGATCCCAGCGACGGTGAACCGACTGGCCTGCTCAAAGACGCGGCTATCGAGCTGGTCAACCGTGTCATCCCCAGTCCCACGTTTGAAGACAAGTTAGCCGCCGCGCGTGCAGCTACCGAACACGCAGCGCGGTTGGGGGTGACCAGTGTGCAGGATATGTCGGCCGATGCCGACGTGGGAGTTTACCAAGAGTTGGCTCGCTGCGGCCAACTCAAGACGCGCATTTATGCCGTGGCGCCCTTGACCCAGTGGGCACGATGGGCCAGCACAGGGTTGCGTGCCGGGTTTGGCAACGACTTGTTGCGCGTGGGCGGTTTGAAGGGTTTTAGCGATGGCAGCTTGGGCGCCAGCACGGCTCTGTTTTTCGAGCCCTACACGGACGCCCCTGGTTGGTGTGGGTTAGCCGCCGAGGAGATGGTCCCGGAAGGGGCAATGCTGGAGCGCATCCGCGGCGCCGACCGTGCGGGTCTGCAAGTGATGATCCATGCCATTGGGGATCGGGCTAATGACCTGGTGCTGTCGATGTTCGAGCAGGTGCTCCGTGAGCACGGGCCACGCGACCGTAGGTTCCGGATCGAACATGCTCAACACCTGCGCCCGCAAGACATCCCGCGGTTCGGTCACTTCAACATCATCGCCTCCATGCAGCCGTATCACTGCGCTGACGACGGACGCTGGGCTGAGCAACGGATCGGAGCGCGCCGGGCCCAAACCACCTACGCCTTTCGCGCGCTGCTGGACGCAGGGGCCACAGTGGCCTTCGGCTCGGATTGGCCCGTGGCACCGCTGGACCCGTTGCAGGGCATCGCCGCAGCCGTCACACGCCAGACCTTGGACGGCCGCCATCCGCACGGGTGGGTGCCCAGCCAGAAAATCACTGTTCAGGAAGCTGTCCGGGCCTACACCCTAGGCAGCGCTTGGGCAGAGTTTACCGATCAGGTCAAAGGCTGCATCGCCCCGGGTAAGTTGGCCGACTTGGTCATGCTAGACCGCGACATCTTTCGTATCCCACCAACTGAAATCGGCCAGGCCCGCGTGCAGCTCACCATCATGAACGGTCAGGTCATTTTCCAGCAACGGTGAATCGGGGGAGCCGGCCAAAACCCAGGCCAGATCCGGCAGCGTGAAAAACCTCGACTTGCTGGATGCGGCCGGCCAGCTTGTGCGGGCGCGGGCCTTTTGACCGAGCGAGTGCACAGGCTATTAGTTTAATGCCGTCGAGCTGACCGGCTTTTCGACAAGCCTCGGTCGTAGTGGCCCGGCGGATTGGGTTGTGATAGCGACGTTACCAAAGCCCAGAAGCAAGGCCGCTTTAACGCCGCCCAGTGGCGACAAGCGGTTCAAGATGCTGGAGACGCACATGAAGCGTCACCAGTTCCGGCAGGACGCCCTCATCGAGGTGTTGCACCGGGCGCAGGAGCTGTTTGGCTACCTCGATGAGGGACTGCTGTATTTCATCGCGCACAACCTCAAGCTGCCGCCCAGCCGGGTCTATGGGGTCGCTACCTTCTATCACTTCTTCAACCTCAAACCCAAGGGCGCGCATACCTGCGTGGTTTGCATGGGCACCGCCTGCTACGTCAAGGGCGCCGACAAAATCCTCGCCGCGCTCGAACACTACACCGGCGTCAAAGCCGGGCAGACCACGCCTGATGGCAAGGTCTCGATCACCTCGGCCCGCTGCATCGGCGCCTGCGGCCTGGCGCCAGCGGTGGTATATGACGGGGAGGTCGCTGCCCGCCAAACCCCGGAGCAGGCCTTGGCCAAGGTGAAAGGATGGGTGGGCCATGGTGCTTGAGGACCTGATTCGGATCAAAGAGGCCGAGCTGGCCCGGCGGAAGAAACACACCTTCCGCTGTTGCCTGGCGGCCGGCTGCGTCTCTTCCCAAGGACCGCAGGTCAAGGCGGCCCTGGAGCAGGCAGTCAAGGAGGCTGGCCTGGAAGACGAGGTCGAGGTGCGCGGGGTGGGCTGCCTGCGGCTGTGCTGCGAAGGTCCATTGGTGGTGCAGGACCCTGAAGGGATCTTGTTCCAAAGGGTCCGGCCGGAGGATGCCGCCTCGATTGTTGGCACGCTCAAGGGTGGCCAGACGCACGTGGCACGGGGCGATCTGCACTCCCCGTTCTTCAAGCATCAACTGGCCATCGTGCTGGAAAACAGCGGTGTGGTGGACCCAGAGCGGATCGAGTCCTACATCGCTCACGACGGCTATCTGGCCTTGCGCAACGTGCTGCGGGAAATGACGCCGGCCGATGTCATGGCCGCCATCACCAAAAGCGGACTGCGCGGCCGGGGCGGCGCCGGTTATCCCACCGGCTTGAAGTGGGCCACGGTGGCCAAGACCAAAAGCACGCGCAAGTTCGTCATCTGCAACGCCGACGAGGGCGACCCCGGCGCGTTCATGGACCGCAGCGTGCTGGAGAGCGATCCGCACCGGGTGATCGAAGGCATGATCATCGCCGGCTACGCCGTGGGAGCCGAGCAGGGCTTCATTTACGTGCGGGCCGAATACCCGCTGGCCATTCAACGGCTCAACACCGCCATTCGCCAGGCCAAACAGTTCGGCCTGCTGGGCAGCGGCATCTTCGAGTCGCCCTTCAATTTCAACATCGACCTGCGCATTGGCGCCGGGGCGTTTGTTTGCGGGGAGGAGACGGCCCTGATGGCCTCGATCGAGGGGCGGCGCGGCCAGCCCCGGCCCCGGCCGCCGTTCCCGGCCGAAAGCGGCCTGTTCGGGCAGCCGACGCTGATCAACAACGTCGAGACCTTTGCCAACGTGCCGCCCATCATCCTCAAAGGGCCGGATTGGTTCGCTGGCATCGGCACCGAAAAGAGCAAGGGCACCAAGGTCTTTGCCCTGGCGGGCAAGATCGCCCGCACCGGCCTGATCGAGGTGCCCATGGGCACCACCCTGCGCACCATCGTCGAGCAGATGGGCGGCGGCGCGCCCGACGGCGGCCAGATCAAGGCCGTGCAGACCGGCGGCCCGTCCGGCGGCTGCATCCCGGCCGCGCACCTGGACACGCCGGTGGACTACGAGTCGCTGGCCAAGCTGGGCTCGATCATGGGTTCCGGCGGCATGATCGTCATGGACCAAACCACCAACATGGTGGACGTGGCCCGGTTCTTCATGGAATTCTGCATGGACGAATCCTGCGGCAAATGCATCCCCTGCCGCGCCGGCACGGTCCAGTTGCACAGCCTGCTGACCCGGTTCCTGAACCGGCGGGCCACCGCGCATGACCTGGCCCTGTTGGAGGAACTGTGCGACATGGTCAAACACACCAGCCTCTGCGGCCTGGGCCAGACCGCGCCCAATCCGGTGCTCAGCACCCTGCGCTTCTTCCGGCAGGAGTACCTGGACCTGCTCCGGAAGGACGCACCCGCGCCGAATGCGGCCCCCGCCACCGAAAGCGCCGCCACCTCCTAGACCTTTGAAGCATGGCAGCCAAGACCCTCACCATTGACGGCCAAATGATCAGCGCCGAGGAGAATCAGACCCTTCTCCAGGCCGCCCAGGACGCCGGCATTTACATCCCCACCCTCTGCCATTTGGATGGGGTGCTGGATGTGGGCGCCTGCCGGCTGTGCCTGGTGGAGATTGCCGGCAGCCCCAAGCTGCAGCCGGCCTGCGTCACCAAGGTGCAGGAAGGCATGGAAGTGACCACCACCAGCCCGCGCCTGCAGCAATACCGGCGCATGATCCTGGAACTGTTGTTTGCCGAGCGGAACCACGTCTGCGCCGTCTGCGTCTCCAACGGCCACTGCGAGTTGCAGACCCTGGCCATGCGGCACGGCATGGACCACGTGCGGTTCGAGTACCGGCACCCCAAATTGGGCCTGGACCTGTCCCATCAACTGTTTGGGATGGACCACAACCGGTGCGTCTTGTGCACCCGATGCGTGCGCACCTGCTGGTACATCGAAGGCGCCGGCACCAAGAACGTCGCCGGCCGCGGCGCCAATTCCATGATCATCACCGACCTGAACCAGCCCTGGGGCGAGTCGGACACCTGCACCGCCTGCGGCAAGTGCGTCCAGGCCTGCCCCACCGGCGCGCTCTTTTACAAGGGCGCCACGGTGGCGGAAATGCAGCGCCAGCGCGACAAGCTCGAATACATCGTCACCGCCCGGGAGAAAAAACAATGGATCGTCTGAGACTGGCCACGGTGTGGTTGGGCGGCTGTTCAGGCTGCCACATGTCGTTTTTGGACCTGGACGAGTGGCTGTGCGAGCTGGCGGCCCGCACGGAACTGGTCTTCAGCCCGTTCATGGATGCCAAGGAGTATCCCGAGAACGTGGACGTGTGCCTCATCGAAGGGGCGGTCTGCAACGCCGATCACCTGGAGCTGGTGCAGAAAATCCGCGCCCGCACCCGGGTGCTGGTGTCCTTTGGCGACTGCGCGGTGACCGGCAACGTCACCGCCCTGCGCAATCCGCTGGGGCCGGCCGAGGTGGTGTTGAAACGCGCCTACGTGGAGACGGCGGATTTCCAGCCGGGGATCCCGACCGAGAAGGGGATCGTGCCGCCGTTGCTGGACCGGGTGTTGCCGGTGCATCAAGTGGTGCCGGTGGAGCATTACCTGCCCGGCTGCCCGCCGCCGGCCGAGCGCATCAAGGCGCTGCTGGCCCAGGTGTTGGAAGGCAAGGTGGTCCAACTGACCGCCGACCAGATCAAGTTTGGATGAAATGAAAGTCGAAGAATTTCGGCCCTTCCCTCATGCCCCAACGCATTGTCATTGACCCCGTGACCCGCATCGAGGGTCACGCCAAAATCAGCCTCTTTCTGGACGAGGCCGGCAACGTGGCCGACGCCCGGTTCCACGTGGTCGAGTTTCGCGGCTTCGAGAAATTCTGCGAAGGCCGCCCCATGTGGGAACTGCCCAGCCTCACGGCCCGGATTTGCGGCATTTGCCCGGTGAGCCACCTGCTGGCCAGCGCCAAGGCCTGCGACGCCATCCTGGCGGTGCGCATCCCGCCGGCTGCCGAGAAGCTGCGCCGGCTCATGAACCTGGGCCAGATCATCCAAAGCCACGCCCTGAGCTTCTTCCACCTCAGCGCGCCCGATTTTCTCCTGGGCTGGGACAAGCCCGTCGAGCAACGGAATCTGTTCGGCCTTATCGCTGCCCAGCCGGATCTGGCCCGGGCCGGCATCCGCCTGCGCCAGTTCGGCCAGGAAATCATCGAGCTGTTGGGCGGGCGCAAGATTCATCCGGCCTGGGCAGTGCCCGGCGGGGTGCGCGAGCCGCTGGATGCCGAGCGGCGCGACCGCATCAAGGCCCGGTTGCCCGAGGCCCTGGCCACCGCGCAGATGGGCCTGAAGCTGTTCCGTGAGCTGCTCCAGAAACACCGGCGCGAGGTGCAGGTCTTCGGCAATTTCCCCTCCCTGTTCATGGGCTTGAGCAACGACGAGGGCCTGTGGGAACACTACGACGGCACGCTGAAGTTTGTAGATGCCGGCGGCAACGTCATCGCCGACGGCATCGAGGTGGGCCGCTACCGCGAGGTCATTGGCGAAGCGGTCGAGCCGTCCTCCTACCTCAAATCGCCCTTCTACAAGCCGCTGGGCTACCCGGACGGCATTTACCGGGTCGGCCCCTTGGCCCGGCTGAACACCTGCCGGGCCATCGGCACGCCCTTGGCCGACGCGGAGCTGGAGCGGTTCCGTGCCCTGGGCCGCGGGGCGGTGACCTCGTCGTTCCTTTACCACTACGCGCGCCTGATCGAGATCCTGGCCTGCATCGAGCGCGTCCAGGCGGCCCTGGACGATCCGGACCTGCTGAGCGACCGGCTCCGAGCCGATGCCGGGATCAACAAGCTGGAGGCGGTGGGTGCCAGTGAGGCGCCACGCGGCACGTTGTTCCACCATTACCAGGTGGACGAACTGGGCGTTCTGCGGCAAATGAACCTCATCATCGCCACCGGCCAGAACAACCTGGCCATGAACCGCACCGTGGCGCAAATCGCCAAGCACTACATCCAGGGGGCCACCGACAAGATTCCCGAGCCGCTGCTCAACCGGGTCGAGCACGGCATCCGCTGCTACGATCCGTGCCTGAGCTGCTCAACTCATGCGGTCGGCCGGATGCCGCTGGTGATCGAGCTGGTGGCCGCCGACGGCCGCGTGCTGGACCGGGTGGTGCGAGATTAGACTCGCCCCGGCCCGTGCGCCTCTAGCTAGCGGGCCATGGCGGACATCCTGATCATCGGCTACGGTAACGAACTGCGGAGCGACGACGGGGCCGGGCCTGCGGTGGCCCGATATGTGGAGAGCTTGAGGTTGCCCGGCGTGCGAACCTTGGTGTTGCCGCAATTGACACCTGAGCTAGCTGCCGACATTGCGTGCGCGCGGGCTGTCATTTTTGTGGATGCACAGCCCGCACACGAAGCGCACGAGGTGCAGGTGTTGCTATTGTCCCCGTCCAGCCCGCGGGCACTGGGCTCGCACACCAGTGACCCGGGTGCCTTACTGGCATTGACCCAGGCACTGTATGGTCGCTGTCCACCTACTTGGCTTGTGGCGGTGCCGGCAGCGCGCTTCGATCTCGGGACGGAACTGTCGCCTCTCACGCAAGCAGCCGTCGGCCAGGCGCTGGAACGGATTCGGGCGCTGTGTGCCTCGGTGCCGACCGAACGCACGGAGGCTTGACCAGCCCCCTTTTTATCCGCCACGTCAACTCCCGTCGAAGCCTAACCCAAATTCCGCAGCTATCTCGACGGTGGTGTCGATGTTCAACGATTTCGGCTAGAAGCTATGAGCCTGTCCTAGGTTAGCTCAGTTCTGGGGTGAGGCTGAATCCTCAGCGGTTCAGACGCTCCGAATAACCCTTTGGGTCTAACGCCCAGCGGCAGCTCCCAGGGGCAGAATTACGCGCCTCACCGAAACCACTCGGCAGGCAAAGCGTCCGCTTTTGTAGTCCATCCCGGGCTTGCTCAGCCCGCCGCGGCCAGGCCCAGCCTAGCGCCCAGCCGATGCAGCCGCTTCACGTTGTAGGCCAGGCACACCAAGGCCCATTCTCCACCGACTTTCTTCAGGCCCCGCAGCAGCAATTGCCCAAACCCCAGCACCGCCTTCATCACCCCAAACACCGGCTCCACCGTGCAGACCGGCCTCCGCTAAAGCGCTCGACCCTCAGGACTCTTCAGTTTCTCGGCCATCGCCACCAACACCGGGTCCCTCAGCCTCCGGGGCCTCTTGACCTTGTCCAGCGGTCGATACTCGTAGCGCCGCGGAGCGTGCCCGTCTTCCCGATACACACTCACATACAGGTCCAGGTCCGGTCGCTCCCGCCCCAGCCGTTGAAAGTCCGCCTTGGCTGCATACCCGCAGTCGGCCAGCACCGCCGTGGGCTGGCCCAGCTCTTGGGGAATGCTCTGCACATCCGGCTCCAACTGACCTGCGTCAGTGGCACTGTCGCTGACCCGCTGGCCCACAATCAACTGGCTGCCTTCGGCATCCACCACCACCTGCGCGTGGTAGCTCTGGCTGTAGCCCTCCCGCGGGTTCTTGCGCATCAGCCGCGCGTCCGGATCCGTCAGGTTGATATGTTCCTCAGGCGCCGGCGGGCAGGAATGGTGTCCTGATCCGGGTGGGTCTCCGCGGTCGGATCGCCCCGCCAAAGGTTCCGGTCGGTGGCCCGCTCGATGGAGCGGGAACTGAAAATGCCGTTGGCATAGCAGTCAATCAGCAACGCCAACATCATGTGGGGTGGGTATTGTTCATCCCCACAGCCCTTGGAGTTGACCGCGAAAGCTGACAGTGGCAGCCGCTGGACAGCGTGGATGACGAAGTGGACCAGATCATCCTAAGCGGCCCGGTTGCGTAGGTCTAGCAGCGGGCGGGTGGTGCCGTCCATTGGTTTGAACCGATATGCGATTTCCTCTGAGGGAGAGTCTCAGCCTCATGGTTGTTCAATTCACGCCGATGTTCCGGAGAAAAGAGTCGGACAGGCTGCTAACGAATGGAGTGGCGAGCCGAGCGCCGGCTACGGACTTTGACGGAGGGTGAAGAAGCACGCAGCCCCCGCGGTCACGTTGGTCCGGAAGGGTGAACCGGTGCCTACCAATGTCCAAGGCCCGGTGACGTTGGTGGCCATATACAGGTGCCAGCCAGGCGAATGGGACGCATCCCACCTCAGCTCCACATGCGTAGTGCTGACCGTGTTGCTAGGCAGGCCGGCCGAGTCGGTGCGTGTCAGCGTCAGGATGGGCGGGTTGAGCGGTTCGTGAAACACACCCCGAATCTTGACGCCGTAATAAACATCGAAGTGGGGCTCAACTGCAACTTGGTGTACCTCTGCTGCCAAGACGTTGGTACCCGGGCGCAGGTTGCGCACTAGCGCGTTGGTGATTGCCCAGCACAGTGCATTCACGCTGGTCAAAGCGGGGCTAAATGGAGTGATCGAGCCTGCTGGCATGTTGATCCTGGCAAGCTCGACGCCGTTCAGGTAAAAGACTGCGCCGTCATCCACCATGTAATAGAGATCCAGCGTCCCGCGCGTGACGTTGGTCGGGGCCATGAACTTGGTCCGGAAATAGTAGGTCGGCACAGCAGGATCGCGCCAGGCGATTTGGGTGCGCAAAGGTGCACAGGGGTGGCTCACCGGATTGGTGGCCCAGTAGTAAGCGCCCCCCTCACCGCTAGGCCACAGGTTCGGGTCGCTGTCGTCATAGTCCGGCAGGGTCCAGGACTGATCCCAAAACACGTAATTAGTGCCAAGATGCTCCCTAGCCCAGCGCGCGTTGAAGGACTTGGACAGACCTTCATAGGGGACCAGGTCTTGGAGGAAAGCTATCCGGATCTGATTGCTGCAGCAGGTTAGGCAATTGGTGCGGGTATCGCACACGCCCCGAACCGTCAGCACATAATTGCTGCCCTACATCCAGTTGGTGCCCCCAACCCGCAACGTCACAGTGTCTTGGAGTTGCTGCGCATTCGAGACCGCCACCTGGTTGGTTGTGCCCAGCAGGGTGATGATGTAGTGGGCCGGGTTAGTGGCTGTGGCCCAAAGCAGGGCCTCAGTGAAGCGCACTTCGATGCTGTTGCTGGAGCCGGTGTCTCGCGCAAAGGCCGAGATAATGCCCGGCGGGAAAACGTCTTGGAGCACCTGTACGTTGACCACGCAACTGGTGGCAACGCCCACCACATTGCTGGCCACCAAAAAGTAACTGCCTGAATGCGCCGTGCTCGCACTGGCGTAGTAAAGTCGGTTTGTGGTTTGGCCCGCTAGCAGCACGGCGTTGCCCGGCACACCTTGATACCACTGATACGTGGGCGTGCAGCCGCCGCTGTTCACCGTCATCGGAACGGATAACGGCCAGCCCTCTTCCAGTGTCAGATCCGGCGGGCAACCAATGATCTGGGGCTTGGGGCAGATCACGGCCTTCAGCGCCATCGCCCAAATGAGGTCGGAACTGTAGGGGCTGCCTTGATGCACTTCCACCGCCAAGGTGTTTACGCCTCGGACCAGGTTGGTCGGCGTCACCGTCACCACCTCGAGCCCATGTTCGGAAATCTCATCCGCACGGCTGGCCAGGGTCGCATAGGCCGGTGTGCCAGCAGGCATGGCAATCCGGGTCAGCTCAGCGCCGTTGAGGTAAATGACACAGCCGTCATCGACCAAGTTGGACAGGACTAAACTGGTTCCCGGGGTCAGGTTGGTGGGATACTCGAACCTCGTGCGGAAATAGTAGGTGATGATCTGGTTGATGCCGTCGGGCCCGTAACGATCCAACAGCGTCTGGACCGGCGCGTAACCCAGCAAGTTCTCGTTGCTGGGATAGCCCAGTGCACCCGGCCCTGACGCCCACCCGGAATCGTCGTAATCCGGGGCCTTCCAATCTCCCGGCGGCACATTGCCAGGCTGGTAATACCGCCACTGGTGGGTAAAATCCAACAGGTTCAGCTCCGTCTGGGCCCAACCACTGCACCCCAGCCCACTCAAGACCCCGATCAGGAACGATGCCTTCAAAACTTGCCTGGCGACCATA